>ERZ833515.54-NODE-54-length-105580-cov-16.424951_pt1 | contig 105580 bp, 87 predicted proteins | sample MGYA00519949_ERZ833515 | MGnify/ENA primary metagenome ERZ833515 (study PRJEB31850, sample SAMEA3708741) | human gut metagenome | biome: human gut; feature: human-associated habitat; material: faeces | place: China | collected 2014 ...
CCTCGCCGATGTGTGCCTTGCGCAGGAAGAACATACAGATACGGGACTGTCCGATACCTCCACCAATGGTATAAGGCAGTTTTTTCTCGTATACGGCTTTCTGGAAAGGCAATTCCAGGCGCTCTTTGCAGCCAGCCAATTCCAACTGGCTGACGAGCGAATCCTCATCCACACGGATACCCATAGAGGATAATTCCAGTGCAATATCCGTCATCGGATAGTAGACCAGAATGTCGCCGTTTAAGGACCAGTCATCATAATCCGGCGCACGTCCATCATGCTTTTCCCCGGATGCCAGTTTGCCACCGATCTGTGAGATAAAGACCGCACCATGCAGTTTGCAGATCTTGTACTCTCTCTCCTTTGGCGTATTGTCCGGATACATATCCTCCAGTTCCTGCGAAGTGATAAAGAAGATCTGTTCCGGCAAAATGCATTCTATGTAATCATATTTGTTTGCCATGTACTTTTCCGTCACGCGGAGAGCATCATATACAGACTTAACAACGCTTTGCAAAGTTTGTACATTGCGCTGGTCTTTGGTGATGATCTTTTCCCAATCCCACTGATCGACATAGATGGAATGGATATTGTCGGTATCCTCATCACGACGGATGGCGTTCATATCCGTATATAAGCCTTCCCCTACAGAAAAGCCATAACGCCCCAGTGCCATTCTCTTCCATTTTGCCAAAGAATGTACAACCTCGACCTCGCGGTCATCCTGCTCCTTGATACCAAAGGCAACCGGACGCTCCACACCATTTAAGTTGTCATTCAGACCGGATTCCGGTGTGACAAAAAGCGGTGCAGATACACGATGCAGGTTGAGTTCTGCCGTGATCTGTCTCTGAAAGAAATCCTTGACCTCTTTGATGGCGATCTGTGTCTCTTTTAAATTCAGAGCCGGCACATAATCCTCCGGGATATACATTTTGCTCATTTCTATCTTCCTTCCCTTCCACAATTCAAACTGTGCACACGCTTTCGCATATGCACAGTCACTGCCAAAATTATAGATCGCAGTTTCCTACGGTTCTTGGGAACGGGATCACGTCACGGATGTTTCCCATTCCGGTCAGATACATAACGCATCTCTCAAATCCAAGACCAAATCCGGCATGACGTGCGGATCCATACTTACGAAGATCCAGATAGAACTCATAATCTTCTTCCTTCAGACCACACTCAGCCATACGGTTCTTTAAGACCTCATAATCATCTTCTCTCTGGCTACCGCCGATGATCTCGCCGATACCCGGTACCAGACAATCCATGGCAGCAACAGTCTTTCCGTCCTCATTTAATTTCATATAAAAGGCCTTGATCTCCTTTGGATAATCGGTCACAAAGACCGGACGCTTGAAGATCTTTTCGGTCAGATAGCGTTCATGCTCTGTCTGCAAATCGCATCCCCAATATACCTTATAGTCAAATTCATCGTTGTGCTTTTCCAATTCTGTGATCGCATCTGTATAAGTGATGCGTCCAAAATCAGAATTAACCACATGCTCCAGACGCTCGATCAGTCCCTTGTCAACGAACTGGTTGAAGAAAGCCATCTCTTCCGGTGCATGCTCCAGCACATAAGAGATCACATATTTTAACATGCTCTCAGCAAGCATCATATCGTCTGTCAGATCTGCAAAAGCGATCTCCGGCTCGATCATCCAGAACTCTGCTGCATGTCGGGTCGTGTTGGAATTCTCCGCTCTGAAAGTCGGTCCAAAAGTATAGATATTCTTAAATGCCATGGCATAAGTCTCACCATTTAACTGTCCACTCACAGTAAGGTTGGTCGGCTTACCAAAGAAATCCTGTGAATAATCCACCTTGCCATCCTTAGTCGGCACATTGCTTAGATCCATAGTGGTGACCTGGAACATCTCGCCTGCGCCCTCACAGTCACTACCGGTAATGAGTGGTGTGTGCACATAGACAAAATCTCTCTCCTGGAAAAACTTGTGGATAGCATATGCTGTCAGAGAACGCACACGAAAAACTGCCTGAAAAGTATTGGTTCTCGGGCGTAAATGGCTGATGGTTCTCAAATACTCAAAAGAATGACGCTTTTTCTGCAATGGATAATCCGGTGTAGACTCGCCCTCGATCACGACTTCATCGGCATGGATCTCAAATGGCTGCTTCATCTCCGGTGTAACCTTGACCTGACCAGTCACGATCACGGCTGCACCTACATTCAACTTGCAGATGGTCTCAAAGTTGTCTAATTTATCTGCGTAAACCACCTGCACAGGCTCAAAGAAAGTACCGTCATTTACGACCATGAATCCAAATGTCTTTGAATCACGGATACTGCGAACCCATCCTCCAATGGTGACGACCTTGCCATCATAATCTTTGTAGTTATGATGTAAATCTCTAATGTTGATCATTTTCCTAATTCCTCCAAAATCTATCGTACAAAACTATTCCTTATTTTACCTCACTAAAGTGTGAAAATCAAGGTGTTGCATGACTTCTTTTTTTCGATATAATAAGAAGTGCTCACAAATTTGGAAAGGAATGCATTATGAATAAAAAAGAAGTTGCAGAGATCAAACGTCGGTTAAAAAAAGAAAGCTGCACCATTCAGCACATGTGCGGCTGCTATGTCGATGCTGAAAAGAATAAATTAGTCACCTTTTCCCAGAAATTCTTAAATCTGGAGGAGGACGAGTTCTACAAATACTTGGAGATCGCCGGAAAAGCACTCTCCGGTACCCTTGGAAATAATCTTTTGGAACTCGAGTTTCCGATCGATGAGGAAGCCGTTGGCGGCAGGCAGCAGATCCTGATGGCTCTGCGTGCCAGTAAGTTAGAGGATGATGCCCTGCTCGACACCTATTATGATCTTATTATTGATTCTTATGATTATGTCGGCAATTATCTCATCACCTTATATTATGATGTCTATGATGTCCCTCTCAAGGGAACGGATGAACTGGCAATGGACGAGTCGGACGAAGTCTACGAATACCTGCTTTGCTGTATCTGTCCGGTCGCTCTGTCAAAGCCGGGGCTGGGCTATTTGGAAGGCGAGCACCGCATCGGTGCCAGAATCCGGGACTGGGTTGTTGGTCCTACGGATACCGCTTTTCTTTTTCCAGCCTTTAACGGACGTGCCACAGATATCCACTCTACCTTAGTTTATACCAAAAATGCCAAGGAACCGCATGCGGAATTCTGGGCAAACGGACTGGGCTGCGGGACAAAACGCACTGCGACCCAGAAGCGCGATGCCTTTGAAAACATGGTCGTACAGACCTTGGGGCCGGATGACGAAGAGACCAAGGACACCGTCCTTGATGTGCAGCAAAATCTGAATGATTTTATCTTAGTAGAAAAAGAAAAAGTCGATAAGGATGAACCGATCCTTCTGGATGGGGAGATGATCACAGAGATCCTGACCGATGCCGGCATTTCCGAGCCAAAGGCAGAAAAGATCACGGCTTCCTATGAGTCTTTCTTTGAGGACACCCTGCCGGACGCGCAGGAACTCTTGGACGCCAAGGCGATCAAGAACAACGAAGTCCGCGTTGAGAAAAAACAATTACAGGAAAAAGTCGTAGATCTTACCAAGAAATTAGAAGATGCCGGTGTCATCACATCTGACGGCACCGACATTGATGTTGTCGTAAAGGTCACACCGGAGAAAGTCGAAGAAATACATACGGCTTTCGTCGATGGCAAGCGCTGCCTCGTTATTCCTATGAAAGAGGATGAGGAAGCCAAGATCAACGGCGAGACCATGAGTTTTTAATCATCCAACAAAAATACCCGCAGGAAACCGGCTGTCTCATAGACACGCTTCCCTGCGCCAAGACCAACAGCCTCTATCTGACAGGATGCAGGCAGTTGGTCTTTTGTTTTTACGGCTGCTGCTATGGCTGCCCCTGTCGGCGTGACCAGTTCTCCTGCCACTTGTGTCATGTGCAGACGAAGTCCTCCGGCTGCCGCAATATTGACAACTGCCGGAACCGGGATCGGTAAGATCCCATGCTGACAGCGTACCGTGCCGCAGCCCTCCGTGATCTCTTTTACGATGCAGTCCTTCACTGCGTATTTCCGGCATAAAGCGTCAAAGCAAATGGCAAAGGCTGCAATATCCACGATGGAGTCCACAGCCCCCACTTCATGAAAATGCACCTGGTTACGCGCGATGCCATGTGCTTTTGCCTCCGCATCTGTCAAAATATCTAAAATGCGGTGGGCGGTCTCTTTTGCACCTGTCGCCATGGCAGATGCATCAAAGATGGCTGCGATCTCTTTAGGTCCGCGGTGCGTATGGTGTTCATGGGCAGTATTTTTTTCCTGCAGATGTCCATACAGATATGCCATGTCGTGATCGTGGGTATCCAGATCTTTTGGCAGAATTACATCAAAATCGCAGGTATCCAAGCCCGACTTTTTGACCCGGCTGATCCTGATCTCATATGCTTCCGTGATTGGAAGCGTCGCAAGTGTCTCTTGCAGTTGTGCCTCCGGTGCACCCAGATCTATCAGTGCCGCCACTGCCATATCCCCGCTGATACCACTTGCGCACTCAAAATATAACTGCTTTCCCATTCTATGTCTCCTTTTTTCTGTCCTATTTTGCCAAATGATTGATCTGGTTAGCAATATAGCCTGCCCCATATCCATTATCAATATTGACGACCGCGATCCCGTTGGCACAGGAGGTCATCATAGTAAGCAGTGCCGACAGCCCTTCCATACAGGCACCATAACCGACCGAGGTCGGCACGGCAATGACCGGCTTGTCTACAAGTCCGCCCAAAACGCTGGCAAGCGCCCCTTCCATGCCCGCTACCGCGATCACACAATTTGCTGACTGTATGAGGTCCAACTGGGAAAATAATCTGTGGATGCCGCTGACTCCGACATCATAGATACGCTCGACATGGGAACCGAAATATTCTGCCGTCTGCGCCGCTTCCTCCGCTACCGGGATATCTGCCGTCCCCGCTGTGCATACCGCTATGCTGCCAATGTGCGTTTTGTCCTCTTTTTCAATCTTTATGATGTGAGACTTGTCATCATAGGAAACCTGAGGAAACTTTTCCCGGATCAGGGCATACTGGTGCTCATTTGCCCGCGTACCAAAGACTTCGCCATCTGCTTCATACAAGTGTGAAAAAATGGAAAGCAGATGATCGTCTGCCTTCCCCTGGCAAAAGATCACTTCCGCACAGCCCGACCGTACTTTCCGGTGCATATCCAACTTCGCATAGCCCAGTTCCTCGTAAGGCTGCCTGCGCAGCAGGTGATCTGCCTGATCCAAAGTGATCTGTTCCTTCTGTAGTTGTTCAAGAATTTCTCTGGTATCCATCTTCGGTCCCACCTTGTCGTCTATTTTACATCCTATGCTCTGCCAAAGTTACCGCACCTATTGTGCCTCATGCCTTAAACTCTGTCAATGCCATATGCGAAATGTAGGCATCCGCAAAGTCCGGCATATCCGCAAGCATAAGAACCTGCATTTTCTCCGTGATTTCCTTTAATTTATCCTTTTCTAAAATCTGCTCCTGTCCGGTCTTTTTCAGATAGGAAACTGCCCCCTGTAAAGAAGTATTCCCTCCGGCTTTTGCCACCGGCAAAAAACTTTTTTCCACCAGACCGGTCTCTACCGCTGCGCGCACATTTAAAAAGGTACCCATGCCGCCTGCCAGATATACCTTTTTTACCTGCCAAGCCTCCATACCAGCCGCTTTTAACAGGGTCTTCTGCCCCACGGCGATCGCCGCTTTTGCCATCTGAAACTGCCGGATGTCTTCCTGTGTCAAAGAGATCTTTTCCTGACTGCCCGGCGTATTTAGGGCAAATCCATCCTCCGGGATATCCGCCGCAAAGGTGCCGTTTTCGTCCACGATCCCCCCTTTTTTCATGCCGCTGACCGCCTCCAAAATCCCGCTGCCACAGATACCGATCGCCGGGAGGCCGCCGATCGTCCTGGTATGCGAGTTGCGTCCGGCGATCATAACGCTGCTGATTGCCCCCGGAATACTGGCACAGCCGCAGGAAATATTCCCGCCCTCAAATGCCGGTCCAGCCGCAGCCGCCGTGGCAAAATACTCCTCTCCCGTCCAAAGGACCATCTCTCCGTTGGTGCCGAAATCCAAAAGCATCCATGGCTCGTCAGCATCCATATGCTCCCGGATCCCATAGATACCGGATATGATGTCTCCTCCGACAAAAGCGGATGCCCCCGGCAGGATCGTTACCGCGATCCCCTTTTGCACAAAATCTTCTTGTTTGATGCTGACCGGTTGAAAAGGAGCCACGCCCAAGGTCTGACAGGAATAGCCCCGCAGCAGATGGCACATGGTCGTATTGCCGGCAATGACGATATGCCGGATATCAGACACTTGTATCCGGTTTTTGCAAAGGTCTTTGATCCCCTGCGTCAGATCCGATTCTGCGTACCGGCGCAGGTCATCCCCATGTCCCTCATTTGCACTCTGGATACGGGACAAGACATCCGCTCCGTAGATCCGCTGGGAATTCATGCGGCTTAGGCATGACTCGACCTGTCCTGTAGCAAGATCGACCAGGGAAAAGCCGATCGTAGTCGTTCCCAGGTCAATAGCAATGCCATAGGCAGCCTTTGTTGGCACCCCCTGATCTGTTTTTTCATCCTGTGGATAAAGACCAGCGACCTGTATGCCGGCTTCTTTTTGACAGACCAGATCCTCTGCCACTTCTATCTCTATATCATCTGTCACCTGCATCTGACAGGCAAGACGCCAGCCCTGCTCTAATGCCTCTTTTGAAAAAAATGCCCGGTCGGCCCCTGTAACAGGCACATGCCCGGAAATGACGCGCACCGCACATTTTCCGCATCTGCCGATTCCGCCACAGACATAATCCAGACTCAGTCCCTGCTCCTGCAAGGCATCTCTGATTGTTTTGTTTTTTCCTACGCCTGCACTGATCCCGATCCGCATATCTTTCCTCCAAGACTTTCTTTTTGTATCTTATCATTCTATGCCAGCCTGCGCAATTCCCCCAAACAAAAAGGTCAAAACATTATTGTAAAAAGTCTCTTGACACGCTCATGGCTTTATAGTATATTATACAGGTCGGTAAACGACAAGCTGGCGTGGCACAGGTGGTAGCGCACCTCATTGGTAGTGAGGAGGTCACGAGTTCAACTCTCGTCGCTAGCTTTAAAAAAAGACATCAGTTGATCTGATGTCTTTTTTCTATATGCTATTTCTTTAGGCTTCTAATTTATCTAAGATCAGTTGATTGGTCAGACTGAGCATCTGCCGGTAAATATTCTGCCTTTCATCTGCGGACAGCCCTTCCGTATCTGTAGCACTTGCCTGTGCACTGCTGGTCTGTGACGGAATGTCGACTCCATTCTGATAATAACCAAGCACTTTTGAAACATAATTCTGTGTCTCGGCAAAAGGTGGAATACCGCCATATTTTGCTACATTCCCACTGCCGGCATTGTATGCGGCAAGCGCAAGTGATACGTCCCCGTCATAGCGGGAAAGCAACTGACCGATATATTTTGCACCGCCCATGATGTTTTGATATGGATCATAGGCATCCGATACGCCAAGCCCCTGCGCAGTGGCAGGCATGAGCTGCATAATGCCCATAGCGCCACTGGAACTCGTGGCATCTGCTGTAAAATTGGATTCCTGCTTGGCTATGGCAGTCAAAAGATTGACATCCACGCCATAGGTATCGGCTGCTTCTTCAAAAATGCTCATCAGATCTGTCGGTACCGTAAGACTTGTCCCGGAAAAAGTCGCGTTTGACTCTGTCTGACTATCATTTAAGGCTTGGGTTGCACTGGTCAGGGAATCGGAAAATTCCTCAAGGCTGGTAACCGGAGTCATATTTTCTACATAGGTGGTCGTGCCATCCCCGTTTATGATAGATATCTTCATTGGTAACTCCTTTGGGTCTGTAATGTATATCAAACAGGATGTATCTCTCGATACATCCTGTCTTCGTCCTGTAATATGAGTCTACGCTTGCAGATCTTCCAAGCGCTCCACGATCAGATCTAACGTCTCGCTCGGAATCGTGCCATCTGCGTAAGCATCCTCAATACATGATTCACTGGCTAAAAGTGCTGAAACATTCAGCCAAGTTCCTTGTTGAAATACATCATCAAAAATGCCAAACACCCTGCGGTCCTGTAACATTTGTGAAAAAGGTAATTTCTTGAAATCCATACGTCTAGTCTCTACTTATACTCTTGATAAGTATTCCCCTGTTCTGGTGTCGATCTTGATCACATCGTTCTGCTCAACGAACAAAGGTACATAAACAGTTGCTCCTGTCTCAACGGTAGCAGGCTTTGTAGCACCTGTTGCTGTGTCTCCCTTGAATCCCGGTTCTGTCTCTGTGATCTCAAGTTCTACGAAAAGTGGTGGTTCTACTGCAAATACGCTTCCCTTGTGAGAGCATACCTTAACCATTTCATTTTCCTTAACGAACTTTAATGCATCACCGATATCATCTGTGCTGAGCGCGATCTGCTCATAATTCTCTACGTCCATGAAGTAGTAGAGATCTCCATCATTGTAAAGATACTGCATATCCTTACGATCGATGTGTGCCTGTGGACACTTCTCTGTCGGACGGAATGTCTTTTCTACAACACCACCGTTTTTGATATTCTTTAACTTTGTACGAACAAATGCCGCACCCTTACCAGGCTTAACATGTTGAAATTCGATGATCTGGTAAACGTTGCCTTCCAATTCGATGGTAACGCCATTTCTAAAATCGCCAGCTGAAATCATTCTTTCTTCCTCCTTAATACTCTATGGACCCGAGCCCACTTATGCTCTATATTTTAATATATCTTGCCACATATTTCAAGTATTAGTACGATCAGACGTTGATAAAGCGGTTTGTCTGGGTCGAAAGTTCGGAAATAATGTTATTACTTTCGTCGATCTCCTTCATGATGGTATCCATCTCGCCTACCAACTGTGATGTATTTTCTGCCGCGTTGGTCACGCCCTCTGCGCCCTGTTCTACCGCGGTGGATACATCATTTACGTTTTCTACGACCTCATCCATGGTCTGGCGCAAATGATCGACGGACTCCGTAAAGGATGTCATCACTTCATTGATATAATCAGCATCTGCGCGATATTTATGACCGGACTCTACGAATCCGTCATAATCTTTCAAGATATTTTCATTAATATAGGTAACAATATTTTCAGAGTTCTTTGCCAGATCTCCTACCGCTGCAACAACCTTAGCATTGATCTGCTGGATGTTGCCCGCCGTTTCTCTGCTGCTGTCTGCCAAGACACGGATCTCATCTGCGACAACCGCAAAGCCCTTGCCTGCCTCTCCGGCTCTTGCCGCCTCGATGGAAGCATTGAGTGCCAAAAGATTGGTCTGGGAAGAAATGTTTAAGATCTCATCCGTCAGCGCATTGACTTCTTCTACGCTCCTGCTATTCTCGATCGCCTGCTGCAAGGTCCCAAGGATCTCCTGGATCATGGCAGAAGTCGTATCCTTGTTGGAAACTGCCGTATCTTCCAACTGTGTCGCACGATCCTGCATCTCGGTCGCATAGGTCAGTATATGTTCGCTCTGTTCGGAAATTCGATCCATGCCCGTTCCTGCCTTTTCCACACGCTCATTGACGTTTGCCAATGTTGCAGAAACTTCCTCCATGGTTGCAGAAAGTTCTTCCATGACGGCAGAAATATCCGTCGCATTGCCATTGACGGATGTCACGCTATCAGTCACTGCCGCAAAGGTAGAATTCAAATGTACGGAAGAGTCGCGGATCTTGGCGATCACATTCTGCAATGCCTCGATAAAAGTATTGACGCCCTCGACCAGACTACCGATCTCGTCCTTCTGGTTGACTGAAATTCGCTTGGTCAGATCGGCTGCTGCATTGTTGACCTCATCCACCATATCGCCAAGTTCCTTGGAAGATTTCTTGACCGGTGTCACGATCAGTCGCACGCTGATCAATACAACAATAATAAAGATCAGTACCGTAAAGGCGATCGAACCGGCGATCACTATATTAGACAGGATCTTTGCCTGCTTCAAGGCTGCCTTCGCCTCTTTTTCATCCGCCTGTATCATCTTCTCCAGTTCCGAAATATCAGATAAAATACCCGTATTGTATCCACTCTCTGCCGCCAATACTTCTCCCGGGATCTCTGTGCCATAAACAGCATTCTGCATCTGCGCCTGCTGATAGTCATACATACCCTTTAACTTCTCATGCAGATCCAAAACCGTTTCTTTTTCCTTGCTAGAATTTGCGTATTTTTTGAATACTTCGATGTTTTTGACCATACGTCCATAGGCCTGATCGAGTGCATCTGAGTATCCACCTATGGTCTGTTCGCTCGGCTCATGAATTACATTTGAGGTATAACTCTGCATCTTTGTGTAATCCGTATCTAACGCACCTGCTGCATCCACACAGGATACAATCTGCTCCGAAATCATCATTCCCTGATTATACAGGTTTTGTACTGCCATGCGCAGCCCCGAAACGGTAACCAGTGTCACCAATGCCATTGCCGCAACCGGTGTAACGATCTTTGCCATCATTCCCGACATTTTTTTCTTGTTATTCTTTGTCGTATTTTTTGTATCCTTTGACCTCTTTTCCATCTCTCATGCCTCCATAAGTTTCCTATCTTAATGTTTTCCGTGCCAAGTTTACCATAATTGCTTTTTCTTCATATATAAAAAATAGCGAAAATTATCAAAATTTCGATAACTTTTCGTCCACATACGATATTTTTCTTTTCATAACTCTCAGATACGATATTTTTTCTCGAACTGGTCTACCGGCATCGGGCGGCAGAAATAATATCCCTGGAAATGCTGACATCCCATCTGCGCCAATGCTTCCACCTGTTCCTCTGTCTCAACACCCTCTGTGATCACATCCATATGTAACTGCCCGATCAGGCGGATCAGCGCCGATAAGATCGACCAGCTCCGGTCGACATTGACCGTTTCCTGTAAAAATTCCATGTCGATCTTGATCACATCCGCCTTGATATCCTTTAAGATATTCAAAGAAGAATAGCCACTGCCGAAATCGTCGATCTCGATCTCAAATCCATACGCCTGCAATCTTTCCAGCATATATCTGTGATTTTCCATTTCCGTCACAAAGAGCGTTTCCGTGATCTCTAGTTTTAACTTGTGTGGGTCGAGATCATATTTTTCGACCAGACGGGTAAAGACATCATAAACATCCAGATAATATTGATCCTGCACGGAAATATTGACCGAAAGATACAGATCATCCCGTCCCTGATCCCGCCAGATTGCCAACTGTCTGGCGGCTAAATCCCATACATAAAGGTCTAACTTGTGTACCAGACCTGCCGACTCTAAGACCGGTATAAATTCATCCGGTGCAATCAGTCCCTTGATCGGATGGATCCATCTGGCAAGTGCCTCTGCCCCAAGCAGACTGCCGTCTCTTCTCGTCTGTGCCTGTAGATAGATCCGGATCTGCCCCAGTTCCAATGCCTGCTCAAATTCATTGATGATCAGGTTCTTCTCCAGTTTTTTTTGCAAAAGGGCATCATCGAAATATGCCACACGCCTTGCATAATCTCCCTTGATCGTGTTGATCGCCAGATTACATTTATCCACCATGACAAAAACAGGCTCTGTCACATCCGTTATCTCATAAACGCCCATATAGATCTGCAAGTGGAAGTATTCGTTTGCAAAGGTGTCGGCCAGACGATCCATGACATCTAAGAAAAGTTCTTCCGTAAAACGCTCTTTTGGCATACAAAAGGCAAACTGATCTTCGTTCAGACGGCAATAAAGATCATCTTCCTTGGCACGCTCCCGGAAAAAGTACGCATGCATCTTGAGGATCTCATCACCGCGCTGGGTTCCCAATATATCATTGATCAATTTGAAATCCTTGATATCGGAAGTGATCATGACGTAAGGCTTGCCCGCCGTGCGCAGGGTCTCTGTCACCCTTTCCTCAAAATACTGCTCGTTATAGATACCTGTCAAAAGGTCATGCGTTGCACGAAAATGTTCTTCCCTGTATTTCTCCGTCTCTTCCGTCCGGTCAATACAGGTAATAAAATAGCCCAAGAATACATCTTCCTCGTCCGTCAGACGCTGTACGGTAAACTCATAATTGAAGGTCTTATCATCTGCCTCAAAATGCTCCATATAGACCTGCTCGCTACATTCCTCTTTCCAATGCCGCTTGAGCCAGCCCTCAAAATACTGCTCTGCAACGCTGAAATCCTCGTCCAGGGCAAGATGCTTGTAGCGGTAGAACATGTCCTTTCCACGCCGATTGACATAGATACATTTTCCACTGATGTCAAAACAGCCTACGCCCATCTCTGCGATCTGTACCGCATTGGCAAGGATCTTGTCACGCATAGCCTGTGGCACATAAAACTCGGTAAAAAAGCAAATGATCAGTGCCGCTGCCCCATAAAAGATCAGGGAAATATCGATTGGCAGATTGAGCGCCAGTCCGATTGCATCACATATGATGATTGCCAGAAAAGACACCAGGATGGATGTATATTTCTTGCGGTACAAACGTGCCGTATGGCGGATCTTTACCATCAACAGAAGCACGATCCAGGCAACCAGTCCATAACAATAAGCCAGATGCACATAAAAAATACCGGAATAACCTGTCGGATAAAAATATGCCCCGTAAGACTTTGAAAAAGCCTCCTTTAAGATAAAGACATGATGCAGCCAAGGATTGAGCAGCATACTAACCGTTTCCAGACCAGCCACGAGGTAACACGGTGTCATCCATTTGACCTGTTTTTCCTCATTGTCCGTGTAAAAATAGACATAGCGGAGCATGAACAAGAGCAGCCAGTCAATGCATGCCAAAAAGACAGAGTGAGAAACCGCAGCGATTGCTTTCTCATCTGTCATGATAAAGATGCCATTGGCTACAACGGCAACAACGACTGCAACAAAAAGTGTAAATATGCTTTTACTGACCCGATCCTGTTTTTCCCGGATCATACCGGCGAATGCTACCACCAGAAGTGTCAGCACAAACAAGATTCCCAGATAAATCATCTTTGGCATAGGCTATATTTCCTTATCTTTTATTCTCGATCTCGTGGATCATAGCGATACGCTTTTCATGGCGTCCGCCCTGAAACTCTGCATCTAAATATGTTTTGACAATATCTTTTGCCACTTCGATACCAACGATGCGGGCACCAAAAGCAATGATATTAGCATTGTTGTGTTCTTTTACCAGACGGGCTGTTGTCGTATCGGAACATACTGCTGCACGCACGCCCGGCACCTTATTGGCTGCAATGGAAATCCCAACACCGGTACCGCAAATAAGTACGCCACATTCCACCTGACCGGATACAACAGCGCGTCCCACGGCTTCTCCATATACCGGATAATCGCAGCTTTCCTCCTTGGAGATACCAAAGTCTACAACCTCGTGTCCCAATTCCTCCAAGTATGCCTTGATCTCATTTTTCATAGCAACTGCTGCATGATCGTTTCCAATTCCTATTTTCATTTCTTTTCTCCATTCATCATTTCTTTTTATTTTACTAAGGCAGAGATCGTCTTAAATGCAGGATGCTTGGAAGATCCTGCCAATTCGTAAAGGATGGCTTCTGCGCTCGTGATGATCGCACCTTCCTGCTTTGCTCTCTCATAGGCAAATGCAAGATCTCTGTCGCTTCTGCTGGCTACACAGTCTGCCACCAGAATGGTCTGATAGCCTGCTGCCTGCAGATCCATCAAAGATTGTAAGACACAGATATGCGCCTCGATACCGCACAAGATGACATTCTTTTTGCCATGCGGGATGGCCTGTCGGACGCTCTCATTGTCATATACGCTGAAAGTATTCTTGTCGATCGCTTCTGTCACACCCATGGCATCTGTGATCGCCGGGATATTATTGCCCAGTCCCTTGGCATACTGTGTGGTAAGGATCATTGGTACTTCCAGTGCCTTCAAGCCGCCCAGTAAGATCTGGCTCTTGCGGAGCAGTTCCTCCTGCCCGCTCATTGCCGGCAAGATCTTTTCCTGATAATCAATGACGATCGCAAATGTATCTTCTGCCTTTATTCTCATCTTCTTATACCTCTTTCTGTTGTTGAAAAATATACCAATTTAATTATAGGCAAATTACCTGTAAAAGACAATGTTTTCCCGCATGAAAAAATGAGTAAAAGGGAATTTTCCATAAAACAAAAAGAGATCCTCATCCACAAATGAGAATCTCTATGTAATCTGTCTTTCTGTCCTAGAGTGAGAAGTCTTCTGCGCCGCGCATAGATGGTGTCTGGGATGCTTCCACTGCCAGATCCTGACCTACAAAGTACTGATACTGATGGATCAATTCATCCTTTTGCATATCAGAGACTGCCTTTGCCACATCCAATGATCGGATATCGCTGTCAGCGCCCTTGAGATCATAGGTTGCCTTCGGCTCGTACTGGCTGGCATAGTCGTATGCTCCAAAGGTCTGTCTGCTTCTGGCTGATGCATCCTGCTGTGTGCCTGCCTCGGCGACATTGCCGGATACCTTGGTCGTACCATCTATATAAATAGACTGGGATGCGACCGGTACACTCTCGACTTGCTTTATGCTGTTATAATCATAAAATCCAACGGCTGGTCGGATACCTGATATATTCATCTTATACTCCTAATTTCGCTCTCACGAAAACTTCTTGTTCCTTACACAAAATATATCGGATCATGTAAAAAAATCTTAACCCTTTTATTTGTCTAACATTTTCTTTAATTCACTCATAAATGTATTGACATCTTTAAACTCACGGTAAACAGAGGCAAATCTGACATAAGCAACATCATCCAGATCCTTGATCTTATCCATAACGATCTCGCCGATCTCGTCACTCGGGATCTCCTTTTCCTCTCTGGAGAAAATCTCTGTTTCCACTTCATCGATCAGTTTGTTGATGTCGTTGGCAGAAATCGGACGCTTATGGCAGGCTCTGAGCACACCGGCCTCGATCTTGGCACGATCATACTGTTCACGGTTGTTGTCTTTCTTGATCACGATCAAAGGGATCGTCTCTACCTTTTCATAGGTCGTAAAACGCTTGCCACATTCATCACACATACGACGGCGGCGGATAGAATTGTTGTCATCTGCCGGTCTGGAATCAATTACTCTGGTATTCTCACTACTACAAAAAGGACACTTCATGCCTTCCCTCCATTTCTTAGCGAATCCGCTTCGCCTAAACCACAATATATAGATTTATATTACACGGATTTTGTATGAATTGTCAAGCAATTCGCACTATTTTCGACATGTCTTATGGTTTGTGCATGACTTCCTTTTCATTGACATCCACCAGGATCATATCCGAACCGATACGGCAGACCTGGCACCAGGGGATCCAGTATTCACACTCATGTAAAAAGAAGCCGCAGATCTTTCCTTTGGATGGTACGATCAGGGTGCAGATACAGCCTCTTTTTTCATCAATCTCCAGATCCATCACACGTCCCAGGCATTTGGCTGTGCATACATTGATCACATCTTTTGTCTGTAATTCACACAAAAGCATGGCAGTCCACCACAAAATAAGGCTTTCTACAGTATATGTAGAAAGCCTTGATAAGTCACACTTTGAAATTATACATTGAAACGGAAAAGGATCACATCGCCATCCTGTACGACATATTCCTTGCCCTCTACACGCACCAGACCTTTTTCCTTGGCTGCTGCAGTGCTGCCGCAATCTAAAAGATCCTGGAAGTTTACGACCTCAGCCTTGATAAAGCCACGCTCAAAGTCGGTATGGATCTTTCCTGCTGCCTGCGGAGCCTTGGTTCCCTTGGTGATGGTCCATGCACGTGTCTCATCCTCGCCGGAAGTCAGATAAGAGATCAAGCCCAATAAAGAATAACTAGCCTTGATCAGTTTATCCAGACCGGATTCCTTCATGCCGAGTTCCTCTAAGAACATCGCTTTTTCGTCATCATCCAGTTCTGCGATCTCCTGCTCGATCTCCGCACAGATCACAAAGACTTCACTTCCTTCTTTTGCCGCGAACTCACGAACGGCTGCAACACCTGCGTTGTCTGCGCCGTCATTTGCCACCTCATCCTCGGATACATTGGCAGCATAGATGACCGGCTTTGCAGTAAGAAGTCCATACTCCTTGAAGTAGGCTTCCTCATCCTCATCCAGAAGTTCAAAAGTGCGGGCAGAATTACCTGCTTCCATATGCTCTTTCAGACGTTCCTGCATAGCGGCTTCCTTTTGTAAAGACTTGTCCATACGGGCAGCCTTGGAAGTCTTTGCATATCTTCTCTCCAAAATCTCCAGATCGGAGAAAAGAAGTTCCAGATTGATGGTCTCAATATCGCGGAGCGGATCAATGCTTCCATCCACATGCACGATATTGGTATCTTCAAAGCAACGTACTACATGTACGATCGCATCACATTCACGGATGTTGGCAAGGAACTGGTTGCCAAGTCCCTCTCCCTTGCTGGCTCCCTTTACAAGGCCCGCAATATCGACAAATTCAATAACAGCCGGTGTCACCTTTTTTGATTGGTAAAGATCTGCCAGTTTTTTCAGTCTCTCATCCGGCACACTGACCACGCCCACATTTGGGTCAATCGTTGCGAATGGGTAGTTGGCTGCAAGTGCGCCTGCCTTGGTCAGCGAATTAAATAAAGTAGACTTGCCTACGTTCGGCAGTCCGACGATTCCTAGTTTCATAATTTATATTTCTCCTTTGAAAAGTATTGATTTTATTAAAATCTTTTCCGTTGTCATGCTTCTTAAAAGCCCTGATACAGCAATATTTAGTCTATCACATTTAGGGAGGAATGTACATTTCTTTCTTTTTTTGGGGGGAGGATATCATTTACGCTACTGCATTAGCATTTATCTGGTCGATAATCTTCTTGATTCCCATCCATACGGTCAGATCAGTAAATATCTCTACCATACACGGTAGGCGGTTAGATTTCCAAGTCCAATTTCATAATGACGCAATTGAAAAAAGGACCAACTCTCGCCGATCCTAATCTTCTTTCACATTCCTAATCTATTAGCCTGTTGTTACCTCTTTTACAAATATTTATCCAACTGATGTGACACATCCAATACACCTGTCAGTTGATTCTTCGCGCTCTCCGCATTTTCCATATTGGCATTGGAAAGTTCAGCTGCCTGGTTGGAAGATGCGGTCACTTCCTCGGTCGTTGCTGATAGGTTGGTAATGTTATCTACGATCTGATTGTTGGCTTCGGAAAGTCTGCTCAGACGATCATCGATATTTTCGATATGGGTAATCAATTCTGTCACATTATCATTCATCGCCTCAAAACTCTCGGATGCTTCTGTGATCATGACGTCCTGTGCATCCGTTGCGCTAACAGACTGGGAAACCGCATTGGCTGCCCTGGTCGCATTCTCTGTCAGATCATCAGAGATCTTGCTGATCTCTTCTGTCTCCTGCTTGGTACGCTCTGCCAACTGGCGGATCTCATCCGCAACCACAGCAAATCCCCTGCCAGCCTCACCGGCTCTGGCACTCTCAATGGAGGCATTCAATGCCAAAAGATTGGTCTGGGAGGAAATTCCAAGAATAGTATCCGCGATATTTCGTACTTCTTCCGTCTTGGCCTGTAAGGCTTCCATCGCCTTTGCCACATCCTGATTCGTATTGGAGATTACCTGAGACTGCTCCTTCAAGCGATTCATCACATCCATAGACTGCCGGTTGATCTGATCGGACTGTTTGGCAATCTCTACCATAGTCTCAGAACTTGTCAAAGTATCTTCTATCGACTGCTGGATATTGGCAGTCATGGTCGTCTGTGTCTGGATATTTTCTGCGGTCGACAAGGTACTTTCCGAAATATTCTTCATTGCACCGTTTACGACCTCGGAAGAACCATTGAGGTCATTGACGATATCCATGGCACTTTCCGTACCCTTGCGCACCTCAGTAGCCACGCCAATCACATCGTCAAGCATGGTCTGCATCTTGGCATTCTTTTCATGTACTTCGCCTAAAGTATCTTTATTAAACTGCTCCGCAATGCTGGTAACGCAATAAAGCAATACCAAAAGTACCAGACAGATCACCAGGACAAAGATCTGATTTAAGGCAGAATCCCCCTCAAGATTGATATGCTGTACGATCTTGGCCGTAGTCACGAGCACTTCCATGACTGCATAAGCAATCCCACTGATGAGTGAAAACTTCTTGTCAAAGAAAAGCACGCATCCCACCAAAGGGAAGATTCCAAGCAACTGGATAAATCCCTGTGTAAAGGCAAATCCTGTCACATAGCAGACAACAAGCAAAAATGGCAATGCCATCATTTTTAATTTCTGGGATGTCAAAAACTTTCTGGACAGTAAAAAGATGGCAATACAGGATACCAAAACAATACCGGAAACCATCATGGTCAGCCCCTTAGAGCGGATGCCTACGAAATAGCATGCCCACATAATGATCATTAAGATTGCGTAAAAAATAAGATATCCGGATACCAAAAAGCGATTGGCTCTCTTTAACTGTTCCTCTTGATCTGCATATTTAAAATCCATAAAGCAACAAATCCTTTCCTATATACAAAATGTCTCAAATTTCCATACATTTTTATTGTACGAAAATCTGCGTCATTTTTCCACCACTTTTTGTCGAAATTTATACTTTTTTTGATCCGCACCGGTTTTTCCCAGTTCCCAGAAAGCCACTGCACTGGCTGCCGCCACGTTTAAGGAGTCCACGCCATGCATCATGGGAATACAGACCGTGTAGTCACAATCAGCGATCGTTTCCTTTGCCAGCCCATCGCCTTCCGTTCCCAGCACCACTGCCAGACGTTCTTCCGCAAGCAGTCTTGGATCATCCACGGCATAAGAATCCTCTTTTAATGCCATGGCGACTGTCTTATAACCCATCTGCTGCAACAGGTGCCCCGTCTCTTCATACCACGCCTCTTTGGAAAGATAGGTCCAAGGAATCTGAAAGACCGTTCCCATGCTGACCCGGCAGGCTCTGCGATACAAAGGATCTGCACAGCCATGGGTCAAAAGGATGCCATCCATGCCAAGGGCTGCCGCCGACCGGAAGATGGCGCCGACATTGGTCGGATTGACTACTTCTTCTAAAATGGCGATACGTCTTTTCCCCTGACAGATGCGCTCCACCGTCGGCATGGGCTTGCGCCGCATGGCACACAGCATACCCCGTGCCAACTGAAAACCGGTGATCTGTGTCAGCACAGAAAGGTCTGCCACATAGATCGGGATATCGCCCACTTTTTTCAGGACTTCCCCTGCTTTTTTCTCCACCTGTCTTTTTTCCATCAAAATAGAAATCGGCTCATAGCCGGCCTCTAAAGCACGCAGGATCACATTGGGGCTCTCCGCGATAAAAAGACCCGGCTCCGGCTCAAAATAATGTAATAATTGTGCTTCCTTCTTATCTATATACATATCCAGTTGTGGAATATGCAGGTCTGTGATCTCGATCATACGCTCTCCTTGCCATAAGGGACGTTCCTTTTGCCACAAGGAGTGTCCCCTTGGTTCTGTTTTTTCTTCCTCTAAGATAAACGAAAAGATGAGATTTGTAAAACAGAAAAACTCCTGTGCACACCTGCACAAGAGTCTTTCCTGATACCGACAACAACGCGCACGCCTGTCTCTTTGACAAATTCGTACTCGAATTTTTCCATACGCATAGAGGTGGTCGGTCCAACCGATACCATTTCGTATTTTTCATCACCCAGCGGACGGATGGTCGGACCTGCATGCAGGATACCGTCTTCTCTTTCACGCCCCTTCGTACTTCCAAATTTATTGACTTTGCTTCCGGTTACGACATCACACCTTATCTGCCAACGCTGTGAACTTCCAGAGTCTCTTCCCGGCAAAGTGTATGATCCCAAATTAGATGAGAGAGCCAAAGCTGCAGTGCCACGCCAAAGAAAACAATGATATAGCCGACCAGGCTGGTAAAGACCGGTCTAAAATAACATAAAATGACAGGGCTGCCCCAGATACCCCAGAGCAAAAGGGTCGCCGGCAGTTTGCCAAAAGCAAACAAAAAAGCATTGGTCAGATGCCCTTTGACCCGGTTGTCATAGTTTGCTACCAGTGGGAAAATCCAAAAGAGCATACTGACTGCCACAAAGAAAAGCACGCCGCCAAAGAATAAAAAGAACATGTTGACAGGCTCTGCGATCCTGATGGCATAATATATATCCCCAGCGCCCAAGACCATGACGCTAGCAAGGACCAGCCACGCACCGGTCGCCTGCTTAACGTCAGCGGCAAAGGCATGGAAAAACTCTAAAGTCAAAATACCGCCCTCCGGCTCTTTCATTTTTTTCATACAACGTGCCCCGGCGCTGAGCGATGCCCCGATTGTCACGATCGGGATACAGCCCAAAAGCACGAGAAAATTGAGCAGCACAAACTGCCCAATCTTTCCCAAGATCCATATAATTTTGTTCTCAGATGTAAAATTCAACATTTCTTTTACCCCTTTACGCCACCGAGTGATACGCCCTCCACGATAAATCTGGATAAGAGGAAGTACATCACAAGCATTGGCAAGATTGTAATGGAGAGTCCCAAGAATACAACACCATAGTCGGTACGGAAGGATTCGCTTGTCAGCATCTGCACAAACATGGTCAGTGTCTTTTTCTCAGAACTGCTGATGATCAGTGTCGGCATGAACAGATTGTTCCAACTAGCCACAAACTGGAAGATCGCTTGTGTTGCGATCGCCGGTTTCATCAAAGGTACGACGATCGTGTTAAAGATACGGATCTCACCGCAACCATCGATGCGGGCCGCCTCTACCAGTTCCGGGGAAAGCGCTCCCTCCATGTACTGTTTCATAAAGAATACGACCGCCGGAGTAGTAATACCCGGGATGATCAGCGGCCAATATGTATCCAGCAGATTCAGTTTCATCATGAACTGGTAGAAACCAATGGCAAAAACCTGCGTCGGCACCATCATGACACCCATGATAAATGCCCATGCTGCTTTGCGACCTTTAAAGGAGTAGTTGTGGATGCCGTATGCTGTCATAGAAGAAAAATATACGGACAATACGGTAAATGGAACAGCCACCTTAAAGGAATTGAACATGCTTTGTAAGACTGTAACACCAAGACCCTGTTGGGATTTGTCGAAATTTGCGATATTGTTTTTTAAATTTGATCCAAAGAGAAGTGATATACCGCTCTGTACCTGGGTCGACGTGCGTGTTGCATTGACGAACATCAGATAAAATGGGATCAAACTGATCAGACAAAGCAGGATCATAATGATGTTCCGAAAGATCTTCTGCCTGCGTACGGCTTTTGTCTTATTTTGCAATGGCTGATTACTTTCCATGACGCTTGCCCCCTTTCTTCTTTTTTCCGCCTCCGCCATATGCATCGGATGTCTGCATGACGCGGAAGAAGATCAAACTAATGATCAGGGTACAGATAAAGAGAAGTACGGATACTGCCGCCGCCCTTCCGGTATCTGTATTGTGCAGTCTCATAATGTACATGGTCACAGTTGTTGAAGTATCGTTTGGTCCTCCCACATAGCCTGTGCCCTGCCCTACATTAAAGAGTGCCGGAATATCGAATAACTGAAGTCCACCGATGGCTGATGTCACAAGTACATACAACATGACCGGCTTTAACAGCGGAAGGGTAATCGAAAAGAACTGCTGTCTGCCTGTCGCCCCATCCAACTCGGCGGCTTCGTAAATATCAGGACTGATACCTATGATACCTGCAATCAGAAGTAACATAGTATTGCCATACCACATCCAGACCTGGATCATGGAAATGGATATGCCGGTTCCCCACTTGCTCATCATAATATCCGCATTTTGTGAGATCCAACCCAGACTGCGCAGTGTCGACATGATCGGACCATACTTGCTTAAGAGGGCACAAAAGAGAAGGGAAATAGATGCCGCTGTAATAATATTCGGCATGTAAAGAACAACCTTGTAAAAGCCTCTTGCCTTTAATTTTGCACGATTATTGGTCAGCCATGCGGCTGCCAAAAGGCTCAGTAAGATCTGGGGTACAAAGTTTAACAACCACAGACGAAGCGTATTGCCCAGGTATTTTAGGAAATATCCCTGTTCACCATCTGCAATACCCAGCACATTCAGATAATTCTGAAGTCCTGTAAAAGTGATCGTTGTCCGCAGATTTCTGGTGGTGTACTCAAACATGCTGTAATAGAAGGTATTGATCAGCGGCCACAGGGAGAAAACCAGATATACGATAAAGAACGGTGCAATAAAGAGATAACCATACTTCCCATAACTGACCGTCTTTGGTTTTGTTTCTTTTTTTCCTGCTTTCATATGGTTTTCACCTCATTTAAAATGATTGCCCGGAGCCCAAGTTCTGCTCCGGGCAAAGGATTTTTATTACTCTACTTTCAAATAAGAATATGTGTCATGTACGGCTGCCTTGAAGTCCTTGATGGCAGTGTCCTTATCAGATTCGCCGGTCGCATATGCGGTAACTGCTGCCGGGAACAGGGTCTCATTGATCGTCATATCTTCTGCTGTAACCAAAGATACATCTACATTCTGTCCTCTTGTCGAGAAGAATTCCGGAATGTTCTGGTCGCCGTAAAGGCTAAAGGTAGAAGCACCCTTTAAATTGTTTGCTACGATATCAGAGATAGCCTTCTGGTTGTTTACAAAGTCACCATTTGCTTCATAAATGCTTGTCATGAAGTCCTTGTCACAAGTGCAGGACTTGATGATCTCTGCTGCAACGTCTGTATCAGCACATTTTGCGGTTGCTGCAAGTCCGGTACCGCCCCAATAGAACTGAACCGGTGCGTCTACAAGGATGGTGTTCTTATCCCATGTATCAGTCAGGCTCCAATAGGTGTACCATGGGCATCCTGCAAATGCGATACATGCTTCTGACTTCTCGCCATCACCATCTTTTAATGCTGCCCAGTCTGTCCCCCACATAGTAGTATTAAAGGTAAGATCTTCATCATATAAGGTCTTTGAGTATTCCATGTATTCTTCCATGGCAGGATCCATCTGGATCACATCATTGTCATCATACCAGCCAACGGTACGGGCACCATTTAAGAAGATGTACTTCAGATCATCATAGCCGGAGAAGAGTTTTACTTTTCCGCCGGAAGCATCATTGACTTTTCTTGCTGCTTCTAAGATAGAATCCCAACTAGAGAAGGTCTTCTCAAGTTCTGCCTGATCGGTCGTTCCCAAGTACTTTTCTGCAAGATCAGCACGGATCTGGATACATCCGGGTGTTGCCTGCCAGAAAGAAGCCTTCTGAACGCCATCCTTGTCAGAACCAAGTTCGATATTGTAAGAGAACTGGTCTGCTGTATCAGCATCTGTGATGCCGAGATCCTTAAGGCTCATCAGATAATCAGACTGCACATATTTCTGCACATAACCAACTTCCAAAAGCATCATGTCAGGATAAAGTTCGTTGCTCGGATCGTCTAACAAAGCATCAATCTTGTCCTGATAGTAACTGGAACCACCGCAGTTTACAAATACCAGTCTATCCTTGAGATCCGGGTATTTTTCTACTAAAAGGTCCTGCAAGGTCGTAAAATCTGTGTTCCACGCCCAGACAACAAAAGCATCTTTTGCACTCGGATCACCTGTGATCTCATTATCCGGAATGGCATCCTCATCGGAACCACTCTCCGTGTTTGCATCACTGTTTGCCTGATCGTCGTTCCCCCCAGAACTTCCACAGGCTGCCAACGAAAACGTCATGGCAAATGCCAACAACATCGCTAACACTTTTCTCTTTTTCATTTCGTTTTCCTCCTTTTTAAATACATTACATATAAATATTTATTGCTAACCACAGTAGTCATCGCCACTGTAATTGTGCACTAGGTATGATTGATGTCCCTTACGGACTGTCCTTTTTCCACATAGCCTTCGACAATGTATGGACGGATCAGCGTCGTCTTTGGTTCCTCGATCAGACTGATCAACTGCTCTGCTGCCAATCGTCCAATGCTGTCCGTGTCCTGCTTTAAGGTCGTCAACTGCGGCTCCAACTGATAGGCGATCCGTATACCATCATAACCGGCTACGGAAATGTCCTGCGGGATCTTGAGTCCAGCCTGTCGGATTGCCTTGATACCGCCGAAACTGGCGAAATCATCCTGATATAAGATGCAGGTCGGTCGATCCTCCAATGCCAGAAGTTCTCTGGTTCTTTCATATGCCTCATTCGCGTTGCGGTATGCCGCTTCCTTGATGTAAGCATCCGGGATGGATAAGCCCTTTTGCTCCGCCATCCGGTAAAAGGTAGACAAGCGGCTCTGGGTAACTGCGGAATCTGCGCCATGGATATAAGCGATCTTCCGATGTCCTCTTTCATATACATAGGAAAAGAGGTCTTCCATGCCCTTTGCATTGTCCGACATGATGGCGATGCGATTGTGGAAAAGGTGATCGATCGTCACTACCGGAATGTTGCTTTTTACAAGTTCTATCACTTCCGGGTCGTTAAAATCGATACAGGCGATCACCACGCCATCAAATCCACGGTATCTGGCATGTTCCAGATAGGTCATGCGGTTGGGACGGGTCTTGCAACAGTTGATAAAAGTCATATCATAGCCCTGCTGCTCCGCTGTCTGCTTGAAACTGTCAAGCACATGTGAAAAGTAATTGTGTGTCAAACCGCTGCGTGCTTCATCGACAAACAAAACACCGATATTATAAGTACGATTTGTCTTGAGTGCCTTTGCCGCAGAGTTTGGAAAATATCCCATGTCTTTTGCCACCTGCCGAATCCGTTCCTTTGTCTCAGCACTGATATCATTGTGATCGTTGAGTGCCTTGCTGACGGTTGCCACGGAAACCTGACAAGCCTTTGCAATATCCTTGAGTGATACCATCCTTTCTCCTCTCGACTTTGTAATTTGTTTTGAAGAAAAATTTCTTAATCGTTTTCGTAAGTTGAATGTACATCAATTTGATATGGTCTGCAAGTCTTTTTTGATGTTTTCACCTATTTTTGGCAAGGTTTCACAGTTTAAGGACTTTTGTTTTGCCCATTTTTACGAAACTACATTTTCGTAATTATTTTATATAAGGAAAGCCCATAAAAAGCCTGTGGTTTTCGTAGTATTTTCGTTGATTTCCTGTTGATTTTCCAAGTTTTATACATTATAATCTGACTCAAGAATAAATATTCCATTATTTTCAGTCTCTTAATCGTTTTCAGTATGGTGCAGCGCTTACCAGGTATTTCTTAAATTCTTTGCACCACCTTCATTCAATTTTATAGTTAAAAATCGGAGGTTATTATGAAATTTGGTTACTTTGATGATCAACATAAGGAATATGTGATCACTACACCGAAAACACCACTTCCCTGGATCAATTATCTGGGAAACCGGGAATTTTTCTCCCTCATATCCAATACCTGCGGCGGCTATACCTTTTATCGGGATGCCAGACTCCTGCGCCTGACTCGCTACCGCTATAACGACGTACCTTGCGATACCAACGGCAAATACTTTTATATCAAAGATGGGGACTGCATCTGGAATCCAGGCTGGCAGCCGACCAAGACGGACCTAGATTTTTACGAATGTTGCCACGGCCTGGGCTATAGCCGTTTTACCGGGAAAAAGAAGAACCTGCAGGCATCGGTTCTCTTCTTTATTCCTTTGGAAGATAACTGTGAGATCCAGTGGCTGCATTTAAAAAATGATGGCGATGCGCCTAAGACTTTTTCCCTCTTTTCTTATGTGGAATGGTGTCTTTGGAATGCGGATGACGATATGAAGAACTTCCAGAGAAATTTGAGTATCGGCGAAGTCGAGATTGAAGATTCGGTCATCTACCATAAGACCGAGTACCGCGAGCGCCGCGATCACTTTGCTTTTTATGGGGTCAATGCACCGATCGACGGATTTGATACCAGCCGGGATGCCTTTCTCGGTGCCTACCGGGGCAATGACCATCCACAAGTTGTAGAAAAAGGCGCCTGCTCCAATTCCGTAGCAAGCGGCTGGTCTCCGATTGCCTGCCACCAGATCGATCTGACCCTTGCTCCGGGTCAGGAAAAATCGCTGATCTTTGTTCTGGGCTATGCCGAAAATCCCCTTGCGGAGAAATGGTCTGCGCCCGGCATCATCAATAAGAAACCGGCGAAAGAGATCCTTGCCAAATACCAGACCGATGCACAGGTGGAGCAGGCTCTATCCGCCCTAGCTGCCTATTGGGAAGACCTGCTTTCCAAATATCATGTCGCATCTTCCAATGAAAAGGTTGATCGCATGGTCAATATCTGGAACCAGTATCAGTGTATGGTGACCTTTAATATGTCACGCTCTGCCTCCTACTACGAATCCGGTATCGGACGCGGTATGGGCTTCCGCGATTCCTGTCAGGATCTGCTTGGTTTTGTCCATCTCATACCGGAGCGTGCCAGGGAGCGTATCTTAGACATTGCCGCAACACAATTTATCGATGGCAGTGCCTACCATCAATACCAGCCACTGACCAAAAAAGGAAATTCCGATATTGGCAGTGGTTTTAATGATGATCCCCTCTGGCTGATCGCTGGAACAGATGCCTATATCCGCGAGACAGGCGATTTTTCCATCTTAGACGAAGCCGTGCCATTTGATAATGATGTCAGTCTTGCCGCGCCACTCATGGAACATCTGCACCGGTCTTTTGACTATATCGTAAACCATAAGGGGCCTCACGGACTGCCCCTGATTGGGCGTGCCGACTGGAACGATTGCCTGAATTTAAACTGCTTTTCCGCACATCCGGGTGAATCCTTCCAGACTTTTGGTCCAAGTGAGGGACCGGTAGCGGAATCTGTCTTTATTGCAGCCATGTTTGTCAAATACGGAAATGCCTATGCCAAGTTATGCCGGCTGACCGGGAATACGTCCGAGGCCACGCGGGCAGAGAAAGAAGTTGCCAAGATCTATGATGCCATCTTAAAGGATGGCTGGGATGGCAAATGGTTCCTGCGTGCCTATGATGCCCACGGGCAGAAGGTCGGCTCCCATGAATGTGAGGAAGGACAGATCTATATCGAGACACAGGGCTTCTGTCCACTCGCCGGTGTCGGCGTCAAGGAAGGTCTTGCCAAAGAAGCGCTGGATTCTGTCAAGGAACGACTGGACACCAAATACGGTATCGTCCTGCTCCAGCCTGCCTACACCAGATATCATCTGGAACTGGGCGAGATCACTTCTTATCCACCGGGATATAAGGAAAATGCGGGTATTTTCTGTCATAACAACCCATGGGTTTCCATTTCCGAGACCGTGATCGGCAGGGGCGACCGTGCTTTTGAGATCTACCAAAAGACCTGCCCTGCCTATGTGGAGGAATTCAGTGAGATACACCGGACAGAGCCTTATGTTTACTCACAGATGATCGCCGGACGCGATGCCGCCTTCTTTGGAGAAGCAAAGAACAGTTGGCTGACCGGAACGGCTGCCTGGACTTTTGTCAACATATCCCAACATATCTTAGGGCTTCTGCCAACCCATGAGGGCTTATCGGTAAATCCGTGTATTCCGCATGATTTTGGGGATTTTGAACTAACGAGAAAGTTCCGTGAAGGAACCTACCATATTCAGGTGAGAAATCCGAAACAGGTAGAAAAAGGTGTGGTCAGTCTGCGTGTCGATGGACAGGAAATTGCAGGCAATGTCATTCCTTATGTAAGAGGTAAAAAAGAATATCAGGTCGAGGTCACACTCGGCTGACGTCAGGGACGTTCCTTTTGCCATAAGGAGCGTCCCTTTTGGCTTTCTGAGACAGGCGCAGATAAGGACAAATGGGCAGGCACCTATCCGTTTGTCCTTATCTGTGCCTGTCTCCGTGCTCAATCCTTGGACTCAATCACAATCAGCGTTCCATCCTCCACCGTGATCACGGCTTCCTCGTCCACGATCTCATTACTGATGCCTAAGGATGTAAACGGCTGCAGATCTACATGATCCAGCGGATAGAATACGCCGCTCTCGCTTACACCTCTTGCTACGCCACAAAAAGAAACCACGGATACATATTTTCCATACTGTTCTTCCTTTTTGATCCGGCACTCCTTCTGGATCAGACGGATCCGGTTATGTTCATCCAAAAGAAAAATATGGCGATCCTGTACAAAGCCCTGTCCTAAAATGGCAATATTGCCAAGCACATGATCCAGTCTGGTTCCGGTTCCTCCCAAAAGAAAGATATCACCCTTTGTCTTTTCAAACGCCAGATGCAGCGCCGCTTCCGAATCTGTATCATCCTTTATGGGATTGAGTTTTGTTACATTGCGACGGTCTGCCAGAAAGGCATCCTTGACCTGCTCATCCAGTGAATCAAAATCTCCTATGACATAGTCCGGCTCAATCTGCAATTTCATGCAGGCTTCCAGACCTCTGTCCGCAGCGATGATCGTAGCCCCCGCATATTCTTTTATGACATTTTCCAAAAAAGGCAGGGATAAATTACCCCCTGCCAAAATCAGTGTTACTTCTTCGTTTTTCATGCTGTAACCTCTATACTACCAAGCCATTCGGGACACTCCATAAGCCAAAAGGAACGTCCCTGTGGTCTACATATGCGTCAAAAATGCTTCTACATTGGCTGCTGCATCCCCGGAAAATACGGCACTGCCAGCCACAATGATATTGGCACCGGCAATAAGTGCCTGATCGACATTATCCAAGGTAATGCCACCATCCACCTCAATGTCAAGTTTGATGCCACGCTCTCCTAAGATGCGACGCAGTTCTGTCACCTTCTCCAGGGTATATGGGATCAGTTTCTGTCCGCCATAGCCCGGATTTACTGTCATGATCAGTACCATATCTACCTGATCTATGACATGGCGCAAAACCTCGATCGGTGTTGCCGGATTGATCGCAACGCCTGCCATGGTCCCCAGTTCCTTGATATGCGCTACCGTACGATCCAAATGGCGGCAGGCCTCCGCATGCACCGTAATGATATCGGCTCCTGCCTTGGCAAAATCCTCCACATAGCGATCCGGTTCTTCGATCATCAGGTGCACATCTAAAATGCGGTCTGTGTATTTACGCAAAGACTTGACCACCGGTGCGCCAAGTGTGATGTTTGGCACAAACATACCATCCATGACATCAATGTGGATATACTGTGCTCCCGCCTCATCAATTCTCTCTATCTCCTCTGCCAATTTACCATAATCTGCAGATAAAATCGAAGGTGACAAACAATTCATGATTCTCTCCTGTTTACTCTGTTTCCGCTAGGCACTAATATTTTCTTGCCTGAACGAGTTCTTCATACAATAACTTGTAATTGTCATAGCGGCTCTGCGCGATCTGCCTGCGTGCTACCGCCTCTTTGATCCCGCAATCCGGCTCTCCTATATGAGCGCAGCCCTGAAAACGACATTCCGGTTCATGTGGCACAAATTCGGGGAAACATTCCCATAGCCCCCCTGCCTCGATCTCCGGTACATACATGGAACTAAAGCCCGGTGTATCCATGATAAAGGAATCCCCGCCAATGGGGATCAGTTCACTGTGTCTGGTCGTGTGTTTTCCACGCCCGATCTTCTGGCTGATGGCACCGGTCTCCATCAGGGTATGATCCTGCAATCCATTGATCAGCGACGACTTGCCAACACCGGACGGTCCTGCCACCGTAGTCGTCTTGCCCTGCAAGAGTGTCCTGATCTCCTCTCTGCCCTCCCCGGTGATCGCCTGGGTAAAATGTACCGGATAGCCTGCCAGTTCATAGGTCTCCTTTAAGACCTGCTTGTCCGCCCGGCTTCCCAGATCTTCTTTGTTAAAGCAGATCTGCACCGGCACATCCTGATAAGCCATCATGACCAAAAAGCGGTCCAAAAGGTTGAGATTGGGTTTTGGAGAATCGGTCGCAAAAATAACAAGTGCCTGATCGACATTGGCAACTGCCGGACGGATCAGGGCATTTTTGCGCGGTAAGATCCTGACTACGTTTCCCAGATGTTCTGCCTCATCCAGCACATCGATTTCTACCTGATCGCCAACCAGAGGCTTTAACCCTTGTTTTCGGAAGGCACCTTTTGCCTTACATTCATAAATTCCGGATCCTGCTACGAAAACGTAGTAGAATCCGGAAATTCCTTTTACTATCCTGCCTGTCATACTTTCCTTACTGCTTTGTAAATGTGACTGTCTTGGTCTCGCTCACACCATCTCCGGTAATCTCGATCGTACCGGAAGAAGTCGCGATATCCTTAGCACTAATATTGAATGACTGTTTTGCCTGCAGATCCCATGACGCAATGGCAACGCCTTCCGCATCCTTTAAGACAACGGATACCGGTACACCATGTGTATTGCTGACGCTGCCGGAATAACTGTAATACTCCGGTTTTTTGCCGTCACTGATAACCAGATCAACTGAGGTTCCGGCATCTACCGTCTTGCCCTGTGTAATACCCTGACGGATAACTCTGCCTGCCGCATAATTATCACTGTATTCGGTTGTCACATTTCCAACCTGTAAGCCGACACTTGCAAGTTCATTGGCTGCTTCCTGCTGTGTCTTATTGGTCAGGGACGGTACCTGTACGGACTGGATGCCTGCACTGACAACGATCGTCACAGTATCACCCTTTTTACCAACACCGGTCGGTGTCTGGCTGATAACCTGCCCCTCTGCTACATCAGAACTGTATTCAAAGGTACGGTTTGCCTTAAATCCTTTATCTTTTAAGGTCTGAATGGCTGCATCGCCGTTCATGCCTACCACGCTTGGTATTTCAAGATCTCCCTCTTTGCAAACGGTGATCTTGACCTTTTCTGTAGTAGAGACCTTGTCGCCCTCATCAGCACTCTGCTTGATGACTTCGCCTTCCTCTGCATCATCGGAAGACTCATAAACGATCTCGTAAGAAATGCCTGCCTTCTTTAAGGCTGCGACTGCCTCATCCTCGGTCATGCCCAAAACATCGATCATTTCTACCTGCTCTGCCTGTGTCTTGCTGTCCTTATCGCTGTCGCTCTTCTTGGTTCCAAAATGGAAAAGTCCAAAGAAACTGCCCACAATATAGATCACAATGGCAATGATGATAACGGCTGCCGCAATTCCCATAATGGTGATCGCCTTATCGAGTTTTGGATTGACCGGACCATCTTCTTCCTCGTCTTCCTCATCCTCTAAAAGTTCGTCCTCATCGGCTTCCTCACCCTCGGCAAGTCCTTCCCGGATCTGCTCCTGCTCCTCCGGTGAGATCACGCGGGTCTTTTCCACATCATCTGCGGAACCGATCGTCACAAAATCCTCATTCGGGCTGACAAGTGCTTTTTTCAGATCCAAAAGGAGATCCTCGATCGTAGCGTATCTGCGATCCGGGCTCTTCATGGTACATTTTAAAATGATCTTTTCTAAACTGATCGGCAGTTCCGGTGCATATGCACTCGGTGCGACCATTTCTTCCTGTAAATGCTGCAAGGCTACGGCAACGGTGGTATCTCCGTCAAACGGTACACGTCCGGTCACCATTTCATACATAACGATACCCAGAGAATAGATGTCGCTCTTGCCGTCCACATAACCATTTCTCGCCTGCTCCGGTGATGCATAATGCACAGATCCCATCACATCCGCATGAATGGTGTTGGAAGTGGTGGCCCTCGCGATACCAAAATCGGTAACCTTGACCTTACCTTCCGTGGAGATAATGATATTCTGTGGCTTGATATCCCTATGGATAATGCCCTTATTGTGGGCTGCCTCAATACCGCGGCCTACCTGAATGGCGATGCTGATCGCCTCTTTAAAATTGAGTTGTCCCTTTTTCTCGATATAGGTCTTTAGGGTGATACCCTCGACATATTCCATAACGATATAGTACATGCCATTTTTACTGCCGACATCATAAATGTTGACAATATTGGCATGTTCCAAGCCTGCCGCTGACTGTGCTTCTGAGCGGAACTTTGTCACAAAGGTAACATCCTCTGCGAACTCCTGTTTGAGTACTTTTACTGCTACTTCTCTACCTAAGATATGATCCTTTGCCTTATAGACATCGGACATGCCGCCGGTACCGATTTTATCTAAGATCTCATAACGATCTGCTATATAATTTCCTTTTGTCAACATTTTTACACCTCATCAGAAAATGGTTCTATTACTATTACCGTAATGTTATCTTTACCACCATGATCGTTCGCCAGATCGACCAATTTTGCTACTTTATCTGCCACCTGACCGGATCCCGCCAAGACCTCTTCGATCTCGCTCTCCTCGACCATAGATGTCAGTCCATCCGTACACATAAGTACCAGATCTCCAGCCTGCAGGGTCTCATCAAAGAAATCAACACGGACCTCTGCCTCCGCGCCAACTGCTCTTGTGATCAGATTGCGCTTTGGATGGCTTCTGGCTTCTTCCTTTGGCATCTCGCCCTTGCGCACCATCTCTCCGACCACGGAATGATCCTGCGTGATCTGGCTCAACTGTCCGTCCCTATATACATAAAGCCTGCTGTCACCAACATTTGCCACACAAAGATGATCTTCCAAAAGCGTTGCTACAACCATGGTCGTACCCATGCCATATTTGTCCTCATCCTGTGTCGCTTCCTCGTATATGCTCTTGTTTGCTGCTGTAATTCCCTGATTGATAATCTGAACCGGTTCAGATCCCGTATCGGACGCGATCTCACGTTTTGCCAGTGCGATTGCCTGGCTGGATGCGTATTCTCCTGCCTTGTGGCTGCCCATTCCATCGGCGACCACAAAGAGATTCGGTAAAGAGCCAATGGTCTCTTCCGTGGCAAACACTGCATCCTGATTTTGCGAACGCATACGTCCAATATCCGTCAAAACAGAATAGTTCATGTATTTTACCTTTCTTATGTCTCGGAAATATGTCTATGTCTTAATTGTCCACAGGCTCCATCAATATCTCTGCCCATTTCCCTTCTAATAGTAACATTTTTCCCGTATATTTCAAGTTTGTTTTTAAAGGTCTCGATCGCCCGCTTGCCCGACTGCACATAGTCCCGCTCCTTGATCGGGTTGACCGGGATCAGATTGATATGGCAGTTGATCCCCTCTGTCAGCGCACACAACTCCGCAGCATCTTCCTCGCTGTCATTGACACCGCCCACCAGGCTGTACTCAAAGGTCACGCGTCGCCCGGTCTTTTCAAAATAGTAGCGGCAGGCATCCACCGCCTCATGGATATCGTATTTATTGGCAACCGGCATGAGTTCCAGACGCTTTTTCTGGTTTGGTGCATGCAGAGATAAAGCCAGTGTGATCTGCAGACCTTCCTCCGCCAGACGGCGCATATTTGGCACGATGCCACAGGTAGAGACCGTGATATTGCGCTGACTCAGATTTTTACCATGTTTATCGGTCAGCAGATGGATAAAACGTATGAGGTTGTCGTAATTATCCATAGGTTCTCCGGTCCCCATCACAACGATATTAGAAACCTTTTCCCCTGTATCCCGCTCAATGGCATAGATCTGATCTAGGATCTCCGATGGTGTCAGGTTTCTGACCAGCCCATCCAGAGTCGATGCACAAAAGCGGCAGCCCATGCGACAGCCCACCTGTGAGGAAACACAGACCGAATTTCCATGGTGATAGCGCATCAGAACGCTTTCTACCATATTGCCGTCCGCTAGAGCAAAGAGATACTTGCGCGTACCGTCTTCCCTTGAAATCTGACAATCGATCTGTTCCAATGCCGTATAGGTCGTCTGCTCTTTTAAAACTTCCCGGAATTTCTTTGGCAGATTTGTCATCTCATCATAAGATGCCACATTATGTACATGCATCCATTCATACAACTGTTTGCCGCGGAATTTCTTTTCTCCCAGTTCTTCTGCAAAGGTCAAGACTTCCTCATATGATAAAGACTTGATATCTCTTTTTTCTTCCATCTTTCTTCCTATCTCTTTTTCATCTTTGCCAAAAAGAAACCGTCCTGCTTACCTGCTTTTGGCAAAAACTGCTTTTCTGTTTCCAAAGAAAAGTCCGGGTGCTTCTCTAAAAACCATGTCACATTATCCTCGTTTTCCTGAGACGAGATCGTACAGGTCGAATACATAAGAGTCCCGCCTGCCTTGACATAAGCGCAGACCACATCCAGGATCTGACGCTGCAATATCGCCAGTTCCTTCTGGGTCTCTTTTGTCATGTGGTACTTGATGTCCGGCTTTTTTGCCACAACACCAAGCCCGGAGCAAGGCGCATCGCAGATCACGACTTCCGCCTGCCCGATGGATTCTTCGTTTAAGATGGTCGCATCCCATTTTTCTGCCCGAATATTGGCAAGCCCCATACGCCTGATATTTTCTTCCAAAAGGGAAACCTTGTGATCCGAAAGATCCCTTGCTTCCACAAGTCCCGTGCCCGCCAAAAGTTCTGCCGCATGCAGACTCTTACCACCGGGTGCCGCACAGACATCGATCACATGATCCCCTTGCTGAATACCGGCACTGTGTGCCACCATCATAGAGGAAAAATCCTGGATATAAAAATCTCCGGCAAGAAATTCCGGGATACCGCGCAGATAGTCATAGCCACTGATATAAAGGGCATATGGGATCTCCTCGCAAGGCTCTACCGTGATCCCCTGCGCCCGCAGATTTTTTGTCAACTCTTCCACAGAAATATTGCCGGTATTGACACGGATACAGGTTTTCTTTTCCTCTAACAATTCCTCTAGAATCTGCTTTGTGGTCTCCCCGCCAAACTGTTCTTCCCACGCATCAATGATCCATTGTGGCATGGAATAGGCTTCTGAAAGGCCCTTGTAAGTAATGCTATCCTTGTTTCTTGAAATATTGCGCAACACACCATTGACAAAACCGGAAAGGCCGCCCAGTCCATGATTTTTCACGATACGGACGGCTTCGTTGCAGACCGCCGCATCCGGCACACCATCCATAAAAACGATCTGGTAGACACTGCTGCGAAGGACTGTCCGGATGAGCGGTTTCATCTTTGGCACTTTAGGCTTTTTTACAAACTGTCTTAGAATGGCATCGATCTGTAAAAGCCGCTCAATGGTCCCCTGCGTCACACGCGTGATAAAAGCACGCTGCTGTTTAGACAGATATTGATATTTTTCCAAGGTCGCCCCCAGTACCAGATGGGAATATTTTCCTTCTTCCAGTACTTCTTCTAAGATGGCGACAATGATTTCTCTTTGATTGGGATCAGTCATCGCGTCTATTTCCTCCAAACAGGAGCAAGAGCCGTAAGAGTTGCAGGATTGCTGCTGCTGCACTTGCAACGTAGGTCAGTGCTGCTGCTTTTAAGACCTTTTTCGTTCCTTTGAGTTCCTCATGGGATAACATGCCTGTATCATTTAAAAAGCGAAGTGCTCTCGCAGACGCATTAAATTCGACCGGAAGTGTCACCAACTGGAACAAAACTGCCAGAGAAAATGCGATCACGCCTGCCATGATCAGGGTCTGCCCCATACGGCTGTTAAAGAGCAGTCCGATGATAATAAGTGGCCAGGACAGGGTGGATCCTAAATTTGCTACCGGGACAATGGCACTGCGCAAAGTCAATGGAAAGTAGTTGCGCTGGTGCTGGATGGCATGCCCGCACTCATGCGCCGCCACGCCGATGGCTGCCACACTGGTAGAATTATAGACCGGATCGGATAAGTTCAAGGTCTTGTTGCGCGGATCGTAATGATCCGTCAGATTGCCGGATACATGCTGCACCGTCACATCATAAATACCGGATCTGCGAAGCATGTGCTCTGCCGCCTGTGCGCCCGTCATACCGGAGGCACTGCGCACGCGGTTGTATCTGTTGAAGGTTCCTTTGACCCGCGCTGATGCGATCAGGCAGATGATGGCGCCGATGACGACCAGGTAATAGGTCGGGTCCCAGTAAAATCCATAATATCCGTACATAATTTTGCTCCTTAAATAAATATATTGTGTATCAGCAATTATGCCTGCGTCATACTTTCCTGCTCCCCTAGAATCGTGCCCGCCGGAATATCGCGGCCTCGCAGGAAATCTGCGACAGGCATACGTTTTTTGCCCTCCAACTGGATCTCTTCCATCACTAAGAGTCCGTCCCCGGTGACTACCGCGATGCCATCAGCATCTGCCGCTACCACCTGTCCCGGCACGGCATCCGGGACGATATTTTTCTCCACGCGTGCCTTCCAGATCTTCAGTGTCTTATTTCCCAGATGGGTATAAGCGCTCGGCCAAGGGTTCAGGCCTCTGACCAGGCGCTCCAGTTCGACAGCACTTCTTGTAAAATCAAGATTTCCCATGCTCTTTTTGATCATGCCGACATGAGTCGCTTCCGCTTCCTCCTGCGAAACCGGTGTGATCGTGCCTGCTGCAAGCCCTTCCATGGTCTTAACACAAAGTTCTCCACCGACGATCGCCAATTTATCAAAGAGGCTTCCACCAGTCTCATCGGCTGCAAGTCTGACTTCCGCTTTTAAAAGCATGTCGCCATCATCCAAGCCGACCCCCATCTGCATGGTCGTCACACCGCTGACTTCATCGCCATTCATGACCGCCCATTGGATCGGGGCTGCGCCACGATATTTTGGTAAAAGCGAAGCATGCACGTTGACACAACCAAGTGGTGGGATTTCCAAGACTTCCTTTGGAAGGATCTGCCCAAAGGCTGCTACGATAAAAATATCCGCATCCTGTTTTTTCAGGACTTCCACTGCCTCCGGCTCGCGGATGCGCTTTGGCTGGTAGACCGGAATATCATGTTCCACTGCCCAGGTCTTGACTGCCGGAAACTGCATCTCCTTGCCTCTGCCCTTTGGCTTATCCGGCTGCGTCACCACCATGACGATCTCGTGTCCTGCCTTTGCAATGGCATCCACCGTTGCTACCGCGAAATCCGGTGTTCCCATAAAAACAACTTTCATTCCCCTTCTCCTCTATGCTTCTTCTTCTTCATAATTTACATCATGCAGATTGCCTTCTACCTTTTCGGTATACATATGTCCGTCCAGATGGTCGATCTCATGTAAAAGGGCTCTGGCTAAAAGTTCTTCGCCCTCCACCTCATATTCTTCCATATTTTCATTGAAAGCATGCACCTTGGCATAATTCGGACGGGTAACCTGACCGGATTTGCCCGGAAGGGATAAACAGCCTTCCTCTCCTGTCTGCGAACCGGATGTCTCAAGCACTTCCGGGTTGACTAAAACGATCGGACCGTCCCCTACATCGATCACTGCGATCCTACGCAGAACGCCCACCTGCGGTGCTGCAAGACCTACACCATCGTATTCATACATGGTATCGATCATATCCTCGATCAAGGTCGCGATCCTTGGTGTGATCTCCTTTACCGGACGGCATACCTTTGTCAAAACGTCGTCTCCCTGTACTCTAATCTGTCTGATTGCCATAAAATTATCCCTCTTTCTATAAAATTACGCCTGATTCATTGGATCAAAATCGAACCAGACCATTACTTTTGCAAATCCCGCATCCGCCTGTATGGTCTGCGCAACGCGATCTTTTATCTCGATCAACTGCTCATAGTCCTTGTGCTTGCAGTAGATCACTTTTTTGTATATATCCCTGACCTTTGCCACGACGGCATCGGATGGACCCAAGCACCGGATCTGCGGTGCCTTTTCTTCGATCAGGTCTGCCAGTGCCTTGGCACATCGGTCAGCCTCTTCTTCCTTTTCGGAAGTGATGAGGATCAAAAGCATATGCGCCGCCGGTGGATAGTCCATCAACTCGCGGTAGGCGATCTCCTCCTCATAAAATGCCTCGTAATCCTGATCTTTTGCAGCAAGGATGCTGTAATGGGTCGGCTGGTAGGTCTGCATCACAACATTGCCCGGAATGTCGCCCCTGCCCGCTCTGCCTGCTGCCTGTGTCAAAAGTTGAAAGGTACGCTCTCCACTGTGAAAATCGCTGGAATTGAGCGATAGGTCTGCTGCCAGCACACCGACCAGGGTCACGTTTGGAAAATCATGTCCCTTGACGATCATCTGCGTCCCGATCAAAATATCCGCCTGCCCTCTGCGAAAGGCATCCAGGATCTCCTGATGTCCGTTCTTTCCGCGTGTCGTATCCGTATCCATACGCAGAACGCGCGCCATCGGAAAGGTCTGTCTGACGACCTCCTCAAACTTTTGCGTGCCCGCCTTAAAGCCGCCGATATATTTGGAGCCACAGGACGGACAGACCACCGGTTTTCTCGTCTCATAGCCACAATAGTGACAGCGCAGGACATCCCCGCGGTGCAGACTCAGTGAAACGTCACAATGGGGACATTTTATCACATGCCCACAGGCTCTGCAAGAAACGAAGCCTGCCAGCCCTCTCCTGTTGACAAAAAGCATGATCTGCTCTTTTTTCTGCAGACGGTCTGCCATCAGTTCCTGTAATCTGCGCGATAGGATCGAACGGTTGCCCTGCCGCAGTTCCGCACGCAGGTCAACGATCTCACAAGTCGGCAGCGTCCGTCCCGATATACGATCCGGCAAGGTCAAAAGGGTATATTCCCCACTTTTTGCCTTGGCGAAAGACTCCACCGATGGTGTCGCGGATCCCAAGACCACGCTCGCCCCCTGCATCTTTGCCCTGGCGATCGCCGTCTCCCTTGCATGATACCTTGGAACGGTCTCACTCTTATAGGAAGGTTCGTGTTCCTCATCTATAATGATAATCCCTAAATCGGAAAAAGGTGTGAACAAAGCACTCCGCGGGCCTATCATAATGCGGATATCTCCTTTTTTTGCCCGCTCGTACTGGTCAAAACGCTCTCCCGGCGACATGCGGGAATTCATGATCGACACCTGATTGCCAAAGCGCTGATAAAAACGCATCAGGGTCTGATAGGTCAGTGCAATCTCCGGGATCAGGACAATGGCACTTTTTCCGTCCGCCAGAGTCTTTGCAATGAGTTCCATATAGACCTGCGTTTTTCCGCTGCCGGTTACCCCATACAAAAGATAGGTTCCCAGCCTGCCTGCTTCCATATCCTGCGTGATACGCGAAACAGCTTCACTTTGCGCCGGACTGAGGACGATCGGTCTTTCCTTTTCCAAAGTCATGGGCACAGGATTGCGATAGGCACGCTCGGCGTCGATCCGCACCCAGCCATTTTTTTCAAAATCACGGATGACGGTCGCCGGGATCTGCATTTTGCCTGTGATGTCCTCCCAGGGCAGGGTAGACCTTTCCATCAAAGTCCGCAAAAGTTTCTCCTTTGCCTGACTATGCCTTTTTCTGGCAAGCAAGGTAGAGAGTTCGTCCCGCGCCTGCTCCTGCGTCAGAAGAAAGGTGACCGTCTTTTTTTCCTTGCCTGCCTCTTTTTTCTTGATGGGGATGACTGTCTTTAATGCCTGGTTCATGGTGCATCCATAATTGCGGCGGATCCAAGCAGCCAGCGCAATCAACTGCGATTCCACGGCAATGCTGTCCTTTGACACACCAAGGATGGGTTTGATCCGCCCGGCATCAATCTTTGGCTCCGTGGACATATCGACCACATATCCCGTAATGCGCCTTTTGCCATTGCCAAAGGGGATCACGACACGACTTCCAATCTGTACGGTTTCCCGCAAATGTTCCGGAATCTCATATTGAAAGGTCTTATCCAGTTTTTCCAGTGATATGTCGATTATCACGTCACCATACAACATCTGTCTTTCCTTCTGTAAAAATTATTTTGTCCAGCCTAATTCTTCCAATACTTCCGCGATCAGAACACGTTCATCCATCGGGTACTTTTTGCCCTTGATCTCCTGATAATCTTCATGTCCCTTGCCAGCTAAGACAATAATATCCCCCGGCTGTCCGTGTGAGATCGCATAGCGGATGGCTTCTTTCCGGTCAATGATCTCGATATACTTGCCATCGGTTTTGCCGATACCGGTCTTAATGTCATCGATGATCGCCTGCGGTTCTTCAAAACGCGGATTATCGGATGTGATGATCGTAAGATCTGCCAACTTGCCGGACACCTCGCCCATCTCGTACCGACGCAATTTGGAACGGTTGCCGCCGCAGCCAAAGAGACATACCAGTCTGCCCGGTTCGTATTCTTTTAAGGTCGTAAGCAGGCTTTCCAGACTCATGGCATTGTGGGCGTAGTCGATCATCAGCGTAAAGTCATCGGATACATGCACCAGTTCGATACGTCCTTTGACAGAAGCATTCAAAAGTGCCTTTTTCATGACTTCCATATCCACCCCGTAATGATTGCAGATAGCCACTGCCGTCAGAGAGTTATAAACACTAAAGCGTCCCGGTACACTGGTCTCGATATCCCCCTCCAAAAGACCGCTCACATGATAAGCAACGCCTAGGTGACCGCCCTTTCGCACCAATTTCATATCGGTTGCCCGAATGTCTGCATTTTCTGAAAATCCGTAGGTCTGCACCTGACAGGTGTGGTTCTTTAAAATAGCCTCCACATGGGCATCATCCGCATTGACAATACCCAAACGGCACTTCTGGAAAAGCAGGGACTTGCACTGCAGATATTCCTCAAAAGATGCATGCTCATTTGGTCCGATATGATCCGGTTCGATATTGGTAAAGATGCCGACATCAAAGGTAAAGCCATCCACGCGATGCATCATAAGTCCCTGGGAAGATACTTCCATGACCGCATAATCACAGCCGGCATCCAGCATCTTGCGGAAATACTCCTGCACCACATAGGATTCCGGTGTCGTATTATTGGCAGGGATCTTTTCATCCCCGATGATGGCTTCGATGGTACCGATCAGGCCAACTTTAAAACCTGCATTTTCCATGATGGACTTGACCATGTAGGTGGTCGTCGTCTTTCCCTTGGTTCCTGTGATACCGATGACCTTTAAGGTGTCTGCCGGGTGGTCAAAATATGCTGCTGCCAGATAAGCAAGTGCCTCTCTGGTATCTGCCACTTTGATGACCGTCACGTCCGCTCCGACCTCTACATCTTCTGAGACCACAAGGACACTGGCTCCTTTTTCCACCACTTCTTTCGCAAACGCATGCCCATCCACTGCGGCTCCTTTTACGCAGACAAACATGGCATCCTTTTCTACTTTTCTGGAATCATAAACAAGGCTTGAAATCTCCTGATCCAGATTTCCCTGTAGCAGTTTATAATCCAGTTTTTCCAGTAAATTTCTAACACACTTCATATCTATTTCCTTTCCGCTTTCCACTGATTTTTTCATAACCTTTAGTATAGCAAATTCAGGCCAAATGTGCTAGAGGGACGTTTCTTTTGCCACAGGGAGTGTCCCTTTGGCACTATCGTCTGAATAGTCTGAAAATCACTTATGAGTTGAATTTTGCGGTCCGCTATTATATGATAGAAAAAATACCAAAAACGGAGGTTTGTTATGCGTCATCTTATGAACCCTCTGGATTTTTCAACAGAGGAAATCGAGCAACTAATGGATCTGGCCGATGACATGAGACAGCATCCCGACAAATATGCGGATTCCTGTCATGGCAAAAAACTGGCCACTTGTTTCTACGAGCCAAGCACTCGTACTCGTTTAAGTTTTGAAGCAGCCATGCTCAACCTTGGTGGTTCCACTCTTGGTTTTGCCAGTGCTGATTCTTCTTCCGCTTCCAAAGGCGAAAGTGTTTCCGACACCATTCGTGTTATTTCTAGTTACGCAGATATTTGTGCAATGCGTCATCCCAAGGAAGGTGCTCCTTTAGTAGCCTCCTCTCATTCCAGTATTCCCGTTATCAACGCCGGTGATGGTGGTCACCAACATCCCACACAGACATTAGCAGATTTATATACCATTCGTTCTCTACATGGAAGACTGGATAATCTTACCATTGGTTTATGTGGCGACTTAAAATTTGGACGAACCGTACACTCCCTGATCAATGCACTGGTACGCTATCCAAATATTAAATTTGTATTGATCTCACCGGAGGAACTGCGTGTTCCAAGTTATATCCGTGAAGATGTCTTAGACAAAAAACACATTCCATATGTAGAGGTTGAAAAACTGGAAGATGCCATGCCGGAACTCGACATTCTCTATATGACCCGCGTGCAAAGGGAACGTTTCTTCAACGAGGAAGACTATCTGCGCATGAAAGATTTCTATATCTTAAATGCCGATAAGATGGCTCTTGCCAAAGAGGATATGATCGTCCTGCATCCACTGCCACGAGTCAATGAGATTTCTGTGGAAGTCGATGATGATCCAAGGGCAGCCTACTTTAAGCAGGCACAATTCGCCGTCTATATCCGAATGGCACTTATCTATACATTATTGGAGGTGGGATCATGTTAAATATCAGTGGAATTCACGAGGGATTTGTTCTCGATCACATTCAGGCAGGCATGAGCATGAAGATCTATCATGATCTGCACTTAGATCAGTTTGATTGCACCGTTGCCATCATCATGAATGCCAAAAGCAACAAAATGGGAAAAAAGGACATCATCAAAGTAGAATGTCCGATCGATGCCTTAGATCTTGATATCCTTGGTTATATCGATCACAATATCACGGTCAATGTCATTCAAGGCGATAAGATTGTAGATAAAAAGGTTCTGACCCTTCCTCGTCAGATCAAGAACGTGATCTCCTGCAAGAACCCAAGATGCATTACTTCGATCGAACAGGAATTAGATCAGATCTTTATTCTGACGGATGAAGAAAATGAAGTGTATCGCTGCAAGTACTGTGAAGAGAAATACAACGGAAAATAATCATCACAGGGGCGCTCCTTTTGTAGGGGCGTCTTTTTATTTGCATTTATGTTTAACGCTTGCGTGACGGCAGACTGTGTTATGAAAAAAGATTGGAATCAGATTCGTCGTGTCTCTCGAAAGAGACACAGAATCTTATGACGTTTTTTCATAACACTGTCTGCCGTCGCGCAAGCGCTTAATACAAAACGTAAAAAATACTATTCTCGTAACCATCTACAGATATCAACCACTTGCACTCCTTTGTAATCATATGTTTCATGATGTGTTCTTGCAATTATCATCTTAGGATATGCATCTCTTATTGCAAGCAAAGGTGAATATTCTCTTTCAAATGTTTTTTCATCTGAAATATTATCACTTACCTGAATATATATTTGACTCTCACGTTTCTTTGCTACAAAATCCACTTCCTTTTTATAAAGTTTTCCCACATATACCTCATATCCTCTCCTACGCAGCTCCAGATAAACAATATTTTCGTAAACTCTTCCAAAATCCATGTTTCGTGTACCATTGACTGCATAACGAAATGAGGTATCACAAAGATAATATTTACTATTATTGGTCAGATATTTTTTTCCTTTTAAATCGTATCGTTTTGCCTCATAGAACAGAAATGCATTTTCCAAATAACCAATGTATTTTGATACCGTCTTTCTGGTTATCTCGCTCTGGTCGTTTTTTAAAGTTTTGCTGATATTATTAGGCGAAAGTAAATTACCGATGTTATCCATCATGAATTCAGATATGTTGGTGAACTCTGATTTATTTCTTATCTTATACTTTTCAACCAAATCTCTGATAAGAATGGTTGCATACACATCCTTAACGTAATGATATTGTCTGTCCTCAGTCCTATATACATAAGATCCAGGCATACCACCAGTTCGGACATAACGATCAAAAGCTTCATCATATCTATCTGTAATTCCATAATAAGTTAGATATTCCACAAAAGAAAATGGATATACTTTTATTTCCATCGTTCTTCCAGTAAAAAGCGTTGCTAAATCTGAACTTAATAAAAATGCGTTTGAACCAGTAATATAAATATCATAAATTCCTTTTGTATAAATACTATTAATTGCAAGTTCAAACTGTGGACACAACTGAACCTCATCAATTAGTAAAACATTCGCCATTCCCTCTTTGTACTGATCCAGAATATACTGATGCAACGCATGATATTCCAACAAATGATCAAACTCTAACTCCTGAAGGTTTATCATAACAATATTTATCGGTTCCTCTAATGACTGTAGGTAAGAGACAAACTCTTGCAGCAATACCGATTTACCACTTCGTCTGATGCCCGTAATTACTTTTATATCCGGTGTTCCATACAATTCAATCAGTTCTTCTAAATACTTTTTTCTTACGATAATCTGCATGGCAAAACCTCCTATTCCCACTTTTTGAATTATTTTCATTTTTCGGTAATATATTTTATAAGCTGATATTACCACACTCTGTTCCTTCTGTCATTAGTCTATTCCCACTTTTTGAAAATCATTCATTTTTTGGTATCACTACTGAGGTAAAGGCAAGCGCTTAATACAGAACGTAAATAAGACGCTCCCTTACAAAAAGGAACGCCCTTTGTTTGATACTATTCTCGTAACCATCTACAGATATCGACCACTTGCTCCTTAGATTAAGAAAGGCTCTGCATAAGCAGAGCCCTTCTAACATTTTCTTTCGAGGATTAACCTCTAGCCAGATTGTGGTAAATGTCAAACCCTTATAAAGCTCATAAGGCACTGCTCTCTGGCACAACACCTTTTCATCTCAATTATCTCGTGAATTATCCTATTGTGCAAGTAAACAATTCAGCTGCCCGATCAGCTGTTCCACCTGCTCTCCCGGCATCTGCCCCAGCAGAGATTTCAGCGGCATTTCCCGGATAACTTGCTCTCCCAGCTTCTTGTATTCGTCACTCATCCCTTCTGCTGATGCGGCCGCTGCTGCCAATGGCGCCAGCAGTTCCGTAATAACGGGAGCGGTTTTCGTATGATCCAATAATTCTCCGAACGTTGTTGTGAAATCTACGCGAAGAGGCAGTTTTTTCTTTGTTTCAAACACAATATCCGCATGTAATCGGATGTCATCAGAAGCATGGCCAATTAGGATCCGATATGTTCCGGATGGCGCATACCAGTCCCCGAGACGTTCTTCATAATAGGAAAGATCCCTCGCCGAAATTTCCATCGATACCGTTTTCTCCTCTCCCGGCAGGAGATGAACTTTGGCAAATCCTTTCAATTCCTTGACCGGTCTTTCCGGTGTGCCGCACAGGTCAGCTACGTACAGCTGTACGACTTCTTTTCCTTCTGTCTGTCCTGTATTTTTCACCTTGAGAGAGACTGTCAGGATATCCTCGTCCGTCATTTGAGCCGATAACAAAGTCAGATCCCCATAAGCAAATTCCGTGTAAGACAGCCCATGGCCGAATGCATACCGTACCGGAACCTTCTTTGTATCATAATAGCGGTATCCGATAAAGATATCCTCACCATATAACACCCGCTTTCCATTTCCCGGAAAATGAAGGTAGCTCGGATTATCTTCCAGCCGGTACGGGAATGTCTCCGCCAGCCTGCCGGACGGATTCGCTTCCCCGAATAACAGCTGGTCGCAGGCTTCGCCAACGCCCTGACCGCCCAGATACATTTCAAGGATCGCGCTTACCCGGTCTGCCCATGGCAGTTCTACCGGACTTCCATTGTGGAGTACTACTACAACATTAGGCTGTACTTTCAACACTTCTTCGATCAGCCGGTCCTGGCATTTGGGCAGCTTCATGGATGTTCTGTCATACCCTTCCGACTCAAATATCTCAGGCAGCCCGGCAAAGATTACCGCGACGTCTGCTTCTGCAGCAGTCCGAAGCGCTTTTTCCAGCTCTTGTTCCGTCATCGCGTCATTTTCCATAGAAAATCCTTTTGCATAAGTCACGCTACGCCCTTTTTCTCCGGCAGCATCCAATGCCGAAACAACCCTGAACGGATTGATATGGCTGGAGCCGCCGCCCTGATACCGCGGCTTTTCGGCAAATTCCCCTATATAGGCAACCTTTCTGTCTGTATTCAGCGGAAGTATACCGTTATTTTCCAGCAGGACCGCACATTCCGTCTCAATATCAGCTGCTTTTTTATGATCTGTTTCCTTATCAGATATAACTTCCGGACGATGCTGCTCTTCACCGGCAAATACAACATTCAATACCCGCTCCACCGCTTCATCCAGCACAGTTTCGTCCAGTCTTCCCTCCTGTACTGCTTGCACAATCTGTCTGTCATTGTATCCTCCGGAATAAGGCATCTCCAGATCCAGTCCGGCCTGCAGTCCTTTCACACGGTTATTTACAGCGCCCCAGTCACTAACGACGCAGCCTTTGTATCCCCATTCTTTTCTCAGGATATCTGTCAGAAGATATCTGTTTTCTGAAGCATATTCTCCATTTATTTTGTTGTAGCTACACATGACGGTTCTTGGAGCTGATTCTTTCACCGCTTCCTCAAACGCAGGCAGGTAGATTTCCCTGAGCGCACGTTCTGACACCTCGGAAGATATCGTCATACGGAGTGTTTCCTGGTTATTCAGTGCGAAGTGCTTAATGCTTGTCCCCACACCCTGACTCTGTACTCCGCGGATATATGCCGATGCCATCCTACCTGCCAGATATGGATCCTCCGACAGATACTCAAAGTTCCGCCCGCATAACGGGCTCCTTTTAATATTCACCGCCGGGCCAAGCAGTATGCTTACATTCTCGGCCTGACACTCCGCTCCCAGCGTCTCTCCCATCCGTTCCATCAGGTCAACATCAAAGCTGGAGGCTGTTGCACAGGCTGCCGGGAAACAAACGGCCTTCACACTTTCATTCAATCCCAGATGATCCGTTTCCCCTTCCTGCTTTCTCAGTCCGTGAGGACCGTCCACCATCATAACTGACGGAATGTTCAGTCGTTTGATTTCTTTCGTATGCCAGTTATCAGCGCCCGAACAGAGACTTGCCTTCTCTTCCAGCGTCATTTCAGAAATCAGTTCCTTTATTCTGTCCATCGCAAAAGTCCTCCATACTTTTCTTAATACTGATTGATCATCTGTGCCTCTGCCTCTTCACGGCTGATCTCACCATTGTTGCATTTTGCCATCAGCTGGACATCATGGTCATTAAGCTTGTAAAGACGAAGTATAAGCAGAGTGCAAATACCCCCGATAATGCCGCCAAGACAGCTGAATGTCCATAATTTATCGGCAAATCCTGCCGCCTGAACAACGCCTTCTCCCTCTCGGAAGCCGATTAAAGTTAACGCAAACACACTGACTGCTGTTGCGATCGCTCCATTTAATTTTGTAAAAAATGTCTGCGCTGCAAACGTTACACCACGCATTTTTAATCCTGTCTTGTACTGTCCATACTCGTAGCAGTCCGGCGTAAACTGATACTGCAGTATAACTGCTATTCCCAGCGGAATTCCTCCTAAAGCATTTAAAATCATAAACACCGTCATATTCTCATACCCGGCTATGAATCTTACAATTCCCAGAAGTAAAGCGAAAACATATGAAATATAGAAGACTTTAAATTTATCATATTTTTTGCATAATCCTACTGCCATAACCGCACCGATTAAGGTCGGAATAATTACCGCCATCGAAACATATGAGGCAGCTTCTTCACCGCCAAGGCAGTACCGAGCAACGTATAAGCCCCAATTTGCACCAACATTAAGCAGGCTGCTGATGAGCGGAGCCGCAAAGAAAATCAATAAATATTTGTTCTTCCGCAGACATTCTACCATATCTCGCAATGTATAACTTTCTTCTGCCCCGTCATTCAGGACTCTTTCTTTTTCAATTACTCTCTCCCTTGCGAACAGACAAATCGGAATCATCATAACACATGACAAAAGAGATAACACAATTACTGTTGTTGACCAGCCGCCTAACCGCTGCCGTACCAACGGCAGGACAATTCCTGTAACAATACCTGCAAAAATAGCAAACATTCTTCCTATGCTGTTTAGTGAAACACGTTCCTTCTGGTCTATTGTCATCGTGGTAACAATACCAAAAATCGGTACATCGCAAAGGGTATAGGCTGTATCCCATAACATATAAGCGAGTGTTGCCCATATGATTTTAGCCGTCATGGAAATCCCGGTAGGTATTATAAAAAGAAGAATAGTTGCCACCGGAATCGCTATGACAGATATTCGAAGCCACGGCAGGAATTTCCCTTTCTTAAAATTCACCTTATCCATGATCATACCGAAGATCGGATCGTTGATGGCATCCCACACTTTCGTGATAAGTGCCACGATTGCAACCAATGCTGCCGTTATGCCGATATCTGTAAAATATGTAGTCATATATCCTACCAGTCCGTAGAATACATTCTGTCCCATAAAATACAAACCATAACTGATTTTTTCTCTTTTTGTAACTGAATTTTCCATTTCGTTATCCGTCCTTTCATTGTTTGATTCAATTATAAATAATTCCAAAGGGCAAATCACCAACGATATATAAGCAGTTTACCGACGAAACTTAATATAATAATCATCTTTCTAAAAACTGATATAAGTATTCTTCCATCTTAGGCGTCCACCATTCCAGATATCCTGCCTGCGTCGGATGAACCGGATCTGCCATATAAACTTCATATTCTTTTTCAGAAACGTCATTCATCTCCTCGTCATTCCAAAGGTCGATCACGCCTATTCCATATTTATCCTGAAGCTCAAACAATACATCTACCATCTGCTGATACTGTTTACTGTCATATTTTGTTCCGGTATAAAAGATCACGGGACAATTCCATGTCTGCTTTGCATATACAATGATATATTCCATTGCTCCTGTTATCGTCTGTGTATCAAAATCCTCCAGATTTTCTGAACTGCTGATTTCTCCCATCGGCATTTCCTTCGACGCGTCATTCGTGGAAAGCTGACAGACAAATGCATCGAATTTCTCATCTGTACCGATATTATTTTTCATCCTTTGGATATAAGACGTCTTTCCGTTATCCACTAAAGTAGTACCGCTTACGGCTTCTTTTACATACTCACAGCCATTTCTGTAAGAGATATAATCTGCGAAAGAAACATCCATTGAGTACAGACCTAAGGTTACAGATGATCCAAGGTAGCAGATACGCTTCCCTCTAAGAGGGCTGTTTTCTAACGGTTCTATATTTTCCAGACTGTATTTTTCTGCGTTTCCCGGCATTTTTTTCAGTTTGTTCTTCCAGACAAAATCAAACGGTCCTCCACCGCCTACTGCTCCTACTAAATATGTCAGGCCGATTCCCGCGACCAGAATCACAATTAAAACGATTCTTAAGATAATCTTCAATATTTTCTTTTTCATAATCTCTCCTATTCTATAAATTTCTTACATTCAAACTCATATGTTCCACTTCCTACCTCATACAATCTGCCATCCGGCATCTTTACAGTGGCAGTCGTGTTGCAGGGGATCTCCACCTTCAACTCAAATTTTCCCTCTTCCACGCTCCACTCTGTCCGTACTTTACCGTACTCACTCATATAGGTACGCTTTGCACTAGTAAACGCCTCATCCGTCTCCGGCGCAATCACAATCTTCTTAAATCCGGGAGCAGCCATATCAATGCCGCTTATCTTCCGGAACATCCAATCGTCCACGCATCCAAAGGCATAATGGTTCAGGCTTGTCATAACCGGAGACCCGTCCTCCTTGTAAGAAATGTAGTTTTCCCAAATTGTTGTCGCTCCCTGCTTCACCTCATAAAGCCATGACGGGCACTTTGTCTGAAGCAGGATTTTATATGCCTTGTCCATCCTGCCAATCTTACAGAGTGCATCCAGCAGATACGGCGTCGTCAGGAACCCTGTATCCAGACAATCCCCGTTTTCTTCTATCTTGCGGATCAAATGTCCGGCGATACTTTTTTTCTTCCTTTCAGGAGCAAGATCAAATGCGATTGCCAGCACATAACTGCCCATAAAATCAAGAGGCATCTTCCCGTCATCATCGATCAGTCCTTTTTGAATGGCAGATTTCATTCTGGACGCAATGTCATCATAGTATAATTCGTCTGATGTATGCCCGAGGAGTGCTGCCGTATCTGCCATGATCCGACAGGAATTCCATCCAAAGATTGGCGCGCAGTATACAGAAGTATTGATAGGTTTTGCAGCGCTTTGGTCTGCTCCGTCTACTGTCTGGCTCGGTATGAGCCACTCCCCGTACTGATGTCCTGTATTCCACAGATACTGGTCAATTTCTTTTGGATGTTTCATCTTGCCTCTACGCTTCTTTGCAGTGTTGATGATATAGTCGCACCACTTTTTCATTGTGTCATACTGCTCTCTCAGTATCCTGATATTTCCTGTAAGCTGATACATGCTCCACGGTACGATACAAGCGGCATCTCCCCATCCCGCTTCTCCCACCGGTTCAAAATTGCGGTATACGATCCGATTCAGTTTCTCCAGTAATTCATAGATTCCGGTAAGGGGGATCACATTGGGAATCGCTCCGTTTTTCTGCTGGCTGCAGGTCATATTACGCAGCCATCTTGTCAGAAACGGGGTTACATTTTCGTTGAGCATGGCTGTTCTTGCATAAATCTGGATATCTCCGGTCCATCCGCCTTTTTCTCTCTGCGGACAGTCAGTGGGGATTGAGAACAGATTCGACCGCTGAGACCATCTTGTATTTTCGTAAAGCCGGTTTATATCTTCGTTGGACGTCTCGAAAGTTCCCAGATCCTCATTGTCAGAAGACAGGACAATCGCTGTGAAATTCTCCGGACTCACCGGCTGATCGCATGTCACTCTCACATAGCGGAAGCCATGATATGTAAAATGCGGTATATATTCTGTAAATTTCCCGTTTGAAATATAAATATCACTTTGCTTGTGCCCTGTTTTCTCTGACATGAAAATATTGTTGAAATAGTTTCCATATTGATCCAGAGTTTCAAAATGATCTAATACCATTTTTGTTCCGGCCGGCAGTTTGGTTTTTACCCGCAGAACACCCGCCAGATTCTGCCCGAAGTCAATGATCGTCTCGCCTTTCGGGCTGACCGTCATTCCGACTGCCGGTAATTCCTTTACCGGGCGCACCGGTTCCCCGTACTGAGCTACCAGGTTGGCGTAAGATTTTTTGCATGGGATACCTGCTTTCCAGCTGCTGTCATCGAATCCGCAACAGTTCCAGTTTTCCTGTTCCATCCGTGCGTCATAGAGTTCACCTGCAAACAGATCGGAAGACCGGACCGGACTTTCCGAAACTTTCACCGCATCATCGGACACAACCATTTCACTCGTTCCGTCTTCATAATCAATCTTTATCTGAAATAACACAGAATGTTCGGCTTTAAACTTCCTGCTTCTCGGTTTAAAGTTCGCGCTGTCATACCAGCCGTCCCCCACCAGCATTCCTATGACATTTCCTCCCTCTCTCAAAAACGGAGTCACATCATAAGTCTGGTAGCACAGATATTTAGAATAGACGGTAAATTCCGGAGCAAACTCTCTGTCGTCCGGACGTATTCCGTTCACGCTGAGCTGATATGCTCCGTGGCATGTGGCATAGACGCGTGCCCGTTTTACACCGTCTCGTGCATCAAATTCTTTGCGGAAATATTCTGCCGGATTCTGCCCGCCGGTTCCGGGTTTAACCTTTTTCATCGGGGACGGAGATTTTACCCACTCGGCCGTCCATTCTTTCTTCATAAATCCTGTCTCAAAGGATGAGGATGCCGCCGCCTTTTCTCCGTTATTAACCGTCACTTCCACTGTCCAGCTATAGTCACTGAGACTTTTCAATGGTTTTCCGTTGTACTCTACAAAAGTACTTTTATCACTTTCTACCACCCCGGAATCCCACACTACTTCTCCCGGACCTGTCACTGTAATATGATAAGATGTCTGCATCACATTCTTTTTGCCACTGGTGATCACCCATGAAAAATAAGGTGCTTCGTCCACGCATGGTCTGTATTGACTGTTTACTTTAAGCCTTATAAGCTCCATAGCAACCCTCCTGATTAGAATTTTGCCAGTGCCGCATCCAGCATCTGCGCCTCATCTTTTTTTATCTCTCTTGCGAATGTTTTCGCGACATCTCTGAGTGAAAGTCTATATGCAATATCCGGGATCATATCCACTTCCATCATTTGCGAAAGAAACGTGCGGATATCCGGATGGTTCAGCAGTTCTTCCATTGTCGAGTCTATGCTGTATTTCTTCTTTAAAGGCTGTGACGCCTCATAAGCGACTTCATATTCTCCGGCTCTCACACGGCAGATTCCATTTTCTACCTCTTCAAATAATGGATTTTCTTTATCTTCATATACAGATTCCGACGCATATGGAAGAACCACTTCTGCACTTCCGCCGAACGGAACCGTAACAGTGACCGTGATTTTATTATCCTCTGATATCTCCCAGCCGCACTGATAGCATCCGCTTGCCGAATCATAAACAGCTTTTACATATTTCAGTTCGCTATTTACTTTTGGACTGATTCGCATCACCTTGCCTCCCGGGCTCTGTTCCATCACATCAATTCCAGCTGCATGGCGGAAGATCCACTCCAATATAGCTCCGTACGAATAATGATTCAGACTGTTCATCCCCGTACTAGAAACATGTCCGCTCTCATCCAGTGAATTCCAACGCTCCCACACCGTCGTTGCTCCCAACTTCACTTCATGGAGCCAACCCGGATATTCTTCATTCAGAAGCAGCCTGTATGCCGCATCTGTCATTCCATGATCAGTCAGGACATTGCACAAAAGCGGTGTTCCTACAAACCCGGTATTTAGTTTATTTTTATTATCCCGAAGAAGTTTTTTCAGCATCTCCCTTGTCAGCTCTTCATTTTCAGACAGATGATACTTCAATGCAAGAATAAGCCCTGTCTGCGTCTTCACCGCACATCTGCCGGTGGAAGTAAAATATTCTTCTTTCACCACCTGCCACTGACGGTCTGCGATTTTCTGATACTCCTGTCTCGTTTCTTCCTGTTCAAGCACCTCTGCTGCTTTTGCAACAATCTGTGCACTCGCCGCATAGTAGATGTCTGCAATATACGCTTCATCAGTCGCTCCGTACACATTATTCGCTGCAGCACCTATACGATCAAGAGCCAGCCAGTCCCCATAATGGAAAACCTGTCTCCATCCATGATGATCTCCGTTAATCTTCCGGATATAATCAACCCATGCTTTCATGCTCTCAATTTGGTTTTCGAGTGTTGTTTTGTCTCCGCTGAACAGATATACGTTCCACGGAATAATACATGCGGCATCTCCCCACACACAGGAGCATTTCGTCGGTCCGAATGTGGGAACAATCTCTGGAACCATTCCGTCCGCCAGAAGCTGTTCCTGATACAGGTCATATAAATATTTTCGGTAAAACGCATAGGTATCAGCCAGATAGCTTGCAGTCGCGGAAAATACCTGTGTATCTCCTGTCCAGCCCATCCTCTCATCTCTTTGAGGACAGTCTGTAGGCACATCCAGAAAGTTCCCTTTCATTCCCCATTCGATATTGGAGATTAATTTGTTCACAAGATCATTCCCTGTCTCAATTGCCCCGATGCTCTCATAATCACTGTAAAGAACAAGCGCCGTAAAATCCTCACACGAAAGGTCCCTAACCCCGGTCACTTTCACATATCGATAACCATAATATGTAAAATGGGGAGTGATCACCTTTTCCGTACCATCAGAAATATAGACATACTCCGACAGCGCAGTTCTCAAATTCTCATTATAAAAGCACCCATTCTGAAGCACCTCGCCTGTCTGGATCCTGATAGCTGTCCCTGCCGGCTCATGCACCCGCAGCCGGAAGATCCCCGTGATCTCCTGCCCCAGATCAAATACCTCTTCTCCGGCAGGAGTATGGATCAGCTCTGCCGGCTTCCTCTCCTCCTGTACCTTAACAGGAAGAGATAATCGTTCCATAAGCCGGCCTTTCGGAGCCTTTGCGATCCGCGCAGGAGACTCCTCAACCGGCGGCAGCGTATCATCTCTTCTCTCACCGTCATAGATATTGGAAAACCACAAATTGCTTCTTGTAACTGACCAAGTTTCATCAGAACTGATTACATCTTTCGTTCCGTCTTTGTACTCTATGTGAACCTCCGCAATCAGCTTCCACTCGTCACCGTAATATGCTTCCCGCTCCGGATCATTGAAACCGAACCGTCCTTTATACCAACCGTTTCCGAGAAGAACAGACAGCACACCGCCTTGTTCTGCCTGTTCCGTGATGTCATACGTCTGATACTGGATCCACTGGTCATAATTATTGCAGTACGGAGTCAGATACTCATCACCGATTTTCTCAGAATTTTCTTTGTTTTCCCCGAGAAAATATGCCTCATACAATCCCAGACCGCAAATGTACAGTCTTGCGTTTTTCACTTCTTTTTTCGGTTCAATCCTTTTTGAAAAAATCGGATGACGTTCCTGACTGCTGTCACAAGTAATCCATCTTCCAGTCCATGGTTCATCCATTTTGGCAGTCTCAAAAAACTGTACATCTGATTCGATTACTTCCTCTAAATCTGTTACAACAATGACCTTCCAGTAATATCTTGTATACGGCTGTATTTCAAATTCTACTCTTGTAGAGAGGCTGTCCAACTCTGTTTCACCTGTATCGTAACAGATATCTGTAAAGGTTTTATTCTTGCTGATTACAATCCTTGCATGTTTCTGTTCCTGTCCTCTGCATCCTTTCACTTTCCATGAAAAAACCAGCGGTTTCAGATAAAACCCTACAGGGTTTGTGATATGATTTGTTTTCGCTGCATAAATCTTGCCCATAATTATTCCTCATTTCCATGCTGATACTTTTTCATCCTATAATGAGCCAACTGTTTCTCCCATTACTGGCACAAAGAATTCAACTCCACGATCATCTGTTCAATCGCTTCGCCCGGAATCACACTCAGAAATGACTTCAGCGGCATCTGGGCTATAATTTCCGGAGTCACAAGCTGTACCTCCCCATCTTCTTTCTTAGGTTCTTCTCCCTGTGATAACCCCTCAAGATACTCCATCATTTTTCCTGCTGTCTTCGGGTGGCTCATTAACTCTCCCATTGTCGTGGTCATATCCACAGTGAACGGCAACAGCACATCAGTAGTAAAGGTAAATTCAATAGTCTCTCTAATATCATCACTGGCATGTCCGATCTGGATTTCATATATCCCTGACGGAGTATACCAGTCGTGAATCTTTGTCTCGTAGTAAGCAAAATCTCTCGCACAAAGCTCCATTGTAACCGTCTTCTTCTCACCCGGATTCAGAATTACTTTCGCAAACCCTTTCAGTTCCTTCACTGCTCTTGGCACTGTGCTGTCTTTGCCGCTGACATAGAGCTGAACTACTTCACTTCCTGCCATCTTTCCTGTATTCTCCACATCAATGCTTGCCCTCAGGACATCTCCATCCTTCATTTCTACAGAAGAGAGCTTCATATTGCTGTAGCTGAATTCCGTATATGACAGACCATGTCCGAATGCCCAGCGCACCGGTACTTTCTTCGCATCATAGTAGCGGTATCCGACAAAGATATCTTCTCCATAGAGAACAGTCCTGCCGTCTCCGGGGAAATTCAGGTAACTCGGATTGTCTTCCAAACGACATGGGAAAGTCTCCGCCAGACGTCCCCCCGGGTTCGCCTCCCCGAATAACAGCCGGTCGCTGGCCTCCCCGATGCCTTCTCCTCCCAGATACATCTCCAGAATGGCATTTACAGACTCAGCCCACGGAGTTTCTACGGGACTTCCGTTATGTAGAACCACCACCACATTCTTCTGTATCTCAGCCACAGCCTCTATAAGGCGATTCTGACACTTTGGCAGTTCCATGGATGTTCTGTCATATCCTTCCGATTCAAAGCTGTCCGGCAGTCCGGCAAAGATTACAACTGCATCTGCTCCCGCAGCCGCTTCACACGCCTGTTTCAGTTCTTCTTCTGTCATTTCGTCACGCTCTGACGAGAAGCCCTTCACATACTCCACTGCCCTGCCTTTTCTCACCGCAGTTTCCAGAGCTGACACTACGCTGTCCGTATTGATGTGGCTCGATCCCCCGCCCTGGTAGCGCGGTTTCTTTGCAAATTCCCCGATATAGACTATTTTCTGTTCTTTTCTCAGCGGCAGCGCCCCCTTATTTTCCAGAAGTACGGCACACTCTGTTTCGATATCTGCCGCTGCCTTGTGATCCTTTTCCCTGTCAAATACAGTCTCTGCTTTCCGGTTATCTGCGTAGGAGAAGACTACTTTCAGTATGCGCTCTACCGTTCTGTCAAGAATCTCCTCCTCCAGCTCTCCATTCTCCACTGCCTGGATAATCTTTCTTGTATTATATCCTCCTGATCCCGGCATCTCCAAGTCAAGACCGGCTTTCAGTCCTTTCACCCGGTCATTTACAGCTCCCCAGTCACTGACCACATATCCTTCAAATCCCCACTCATCCCGCAGGATATCTGTCAGAAGCTTCTTATTCTCTGAAGAAAATACTCCGTTGATCTTATTGTAGCTGCACATCACAGTCTTTGGCTGCGCTTTCTTCACCGCCTCCTCAAAAGCCGGCAGATAAATTTCCCGGAAAGCCCGTTCCGATACTTCCGACGATATCTGCATACGGTCTGTTTCCTGATTATTCACAGCGAAATGTTTCATACTGGTTCCGATTCCTTTCGACTGTACGCCCCGGATATATGCTGACGCCATCTTTCCTGTCAGATAAGGATCTTCGGACATATATTCAAAATTCCTTCCGCAGAGAGGACTTCGTTTGATATTAACCGCAGGACCGAGGAGCATGCTCACGTTCTCAGCCTGACACTCATCACCAAGGATCTGTCCCATACGTTCCATCAGTTCCACGTCAAAACTAGATGCCGTGGCGCAGGCTGCCGGGAAGCATACTGCATTCACACTTTTATTCAGGCCGAGATGATCCGCCGCTCCTTCCTGTTTGCGCAGACCATGCGGGCCGTCTGTCATCATAGCGGACGGAATCCCTAATCTTTCGATTCCCATTGTGTTCCAGAAATCCGCGCCCGAACAAAGTCCTGCTTTTTCCTCCAGCGTCATCTCTCTGATTAATTCTTTCAAGTTTCTGCTCATTATGAAATCCTCCTTAAATAAATCTTACCCTCTGTTATCTGTGGGCTTCCCAGAAGGATACCGCTTCCTGAAGCCAGTTTTTCACTTTTGTTTCATATCCAATGCCAAATCCATGTCCCAGACCGTCAATGATTTTAACTGACACATTTTCTTTGCCCAGTACCTTCTCTAATTCCGGCAGTTTATCTTCCACATTTGCAAAACCGAACTCATCATCCCGCCCTACGATAGAAAATACCGCCAGTCCTTTGTCCTCTGGCAAAGCTTTGATATTCCAGTCCAGACCATACATAGGGAAGATCGCTTTCGGTCTTGGCAGATGATTCTTGTGGCAGCAGTCCTCATAATTTGCAAATGAATACGCCGTGGTCATAAGTCCTCCTGCTGAAAAACCAAAGATGGCATAATCATCCATGTTTACAGAAAACTGTTTTTGATGCTCCGTCAGATATCGGATCACCTGTGTCAGTTCCCTCGCGGCAGCCTGTCCCTGTTTCATCTGTTCTGTTTCTCCCAGCTGTCTGCCGACCGGATAACTTATGACGAGAACAGAATATCCCATTTTATGCAGCTTCATCGCCGCAGGATACCCCTCGCAATCAGTTACATTACTGATAAATCCGCCTCCCGGAACTACAATGGCAAGTGGTTTTCCCTGTTGTCCCTGATAAAACATTCCCGTCAGATGTGACCTGTACGGATGACCATTAACTGCTTCCGCAGGATACAGATCCGGCACCAGCCTTGCCTGACCTTTCTCAACAAGTCCGGTTAGATAGTTGAAAGATTCCAAGGCTGCATCCAATTGTTCCTCACGGCCCTGCGCCTTTAAAAAATCCTTATACTTTATAGGCGCAATGGCTTTCAGCACGTTGTCCTCCACATTGAAAAACATATGTTTAAAACCGCCGAATACCGGATGCTGCACGAAAAATCCAACTTTGTCCTCCCCCGTTCCCGGACGGAAATGTCCATTTTCATCGTAATAGCTGCTTCCCTTTATTTTTGGAAATCCGCAGATGCCAAGAAGTGCCGGCAAAAACATGGCACTTTTTTTATAGACATATAATGTCGCACCGATCACAAATAATAAAACAATCACCACTACTGCAAAAAATATCTTCATCCTAACCTATGCCTCCTTTTCTTACTGATATCTTACTTTATACAGACTAAAATTACATCAACGAAACATAAGTGATCTACCGACCAAACTTAATAAATATCCGAGATTACTCTGTACACCTTTTCCCCCAATATGGTATATTTTAGACAGGTTTAATAAACGGCTGATGACTATAATCACAGTTCATTCATATCTCGAAAAGGAGAGAATATATATGATGACATTATCTACATTGAATCAATTTCTGAAGCAGCACACTCCCGAGGAAACCCAGCGTCTGAACGGTATAAAGAAAGATTATTCACAATTTCCTGTTGCCAGCGGTAAGTTTGATACACCCTGTTACCGTTTTGATACGAACCTTGAAGATATACGTTCTTTAGTTCTTTCAAAGAAAGTTCTTCCGAGTTATTACAACTTCGCTGTTGTAAAACAGAATCGTTTTGAAAACGTACCTCTGCATATCCATGAGTGGCTGGAGTTGAGTTATGTTTATTCTGGTTCCTGCACAATGACGATAAATAAGACTACATTCAGGCTAAAAGCCGGGCAGATGGTTCTGATCAGCCAGAATGCACCTCATTCTGTCAAAAGATGTTCAGAAAATGATATTATCATCAATTTTCTACTGACGCGCGAATATCTGAACGGTACCTTTTTTGAACGCCTGTCTCAGGATAATTACCTTACACACTTTTTCATTGAGACTCTGAACACCACGATGCAGGAAAGCAGGTATATTGTCTTTTCCCCGGAGCAAAAACAAAACCGGCTGGCAGATCTTGCCAACCAGTTTCTCTGTGAATTTTATTCTCCATCCGTAACATCCGGACCTTTTTTAGACAGTCTTTTTACGCTGATTACCTGCGAGATGATCAATCTGTTCCAACACGATATGGTTCTGGATCACTCCTCTTTGGATCAGATTTATACCATACTCCGATATATCGAAACAAACTTTGCGGACTGTACTCTTTCTTCTACAGCTGAGTTTTTTAATATGCACCCAAACTATCTCTCTGCCTACATCCGCCAGCATACCGGAACCACTTACAAAGAGCTGGTCCAGACACAGCGGCTCTCTCAGGCGGCAAAACTGTTAAAGAGCACCGCACTTTCCACAAATGATATCAGCCTTGCCGTCGGATATCAGAATACCAGCTTTTTCTTTCAGCTGTTCCGCAAGAAATACGGATGTACGCCTATGGAATATCGAGGCATGCTTCATGCTTCTAATACGCCAAATATGTGATATGTGGCATAAAGTAACACACAAGAATTAGGTAGACAGCAGCCCCTCTATTCCGAACATTTAACTACTTTTCAATTTATTACTTTGAGGTAAGTATCTTACGCTAAAGTGTGTACTTACAAAGGTTTTCTATGGGACTATAACAAAGGCGCAATCGGAGAAGAAGGAATTACACCAGAATCTTTGTGTAACGCTCCGTTTTATTACACAGAGATTACAGGCGATTTTGTAATGAGAGTAAAGGTATCACACGACTTTAAAGATACCTATGATTCTGCTTCCATTATGGTAATGCAGGACATGAAAAACTGGGCGAATAAGTAATTATGTGCCGCTATCACAAACGAAATGCGATGAAAAAGCAGACCGAAACCATTTCAGATTTCAGTCTGCTTTTTTACAGAGTTATAGGACGTAAATCATTCAAACCCTTGCTTTATAAGGTTTCTCTTGATTTAGTCCTATTTTAATGTATGCCCCCTTGCAAAAAGGAACGCCCTTGTGACTTCATGTTATATGCATCGAGGTCCGAAGCAGCACATATTGCAGAATAAATTCAACAAAAACATATTGAAACACCATCTTGTCACACCTGCATATGGTCTCTCATACGCAGAACCTCGCGTCTCATACCAGTCACTTCCAAATTCCAGATGCTGTTGGTACTGACGATACTGGAAATTGCCTGGCTCTAATGCCACTGCACGTCTGGCAAATTCTTTGGCATCCACAACATGACCCAATCCTTCGCTGGCGATTGCCGCATAATAATACCATCGTCCATTTCGTGCTGTCTCCGGCATACTATTTAGCACATGCATCGCTTCCGTAAAATGACGGCTATTGATATAATTGGCTGCTGCACGCATCTCATTGGACTCCTGCGTCTGCTGGTAACTTTCTTGTGATGTCTGCCCACCAAAGCCACCATATCCATACTGATAACCACCAAAACTTGCACCCTGCTGGCGTTCTCTCATAATCTGATCATACGCCTGCTGCACTTCCTTAAACTTCTCTTCCGCCTGATCCTTGTGCGGATTGTTGACATTTGCATCCGGATGATATTTCCGGCTCAATGCTCTATATGCTTTCTTGATCTCATCCTCAGATGCATCTCGCGATACGCCCAACACCCTATATGGATCTGACATAAACTTGTTCCTCCAACTCTATGGTTTTGTCTTTTTTTCTTTTAACTTCAGGTATTCATATTTTGTCCAAACACCAGAATATAAAATATTGCGCAGGATCTCTGCATGCTGCAAAATAGGCATACGTTCAAAAGATTTTGCGCACTCTGCCATCAGACAGGTAAGCGTGGAACGACAAAAAGTCTCATATTCTTCCTTGGACTCCATCTGCACATAGGCTAGCGGATTGTAATTGCCCTTTTTCTGATCCTGTTTCAGATCCTCATAGGCATCCAGAAGATAGATAAACTTGCCCATATAAAAGCCCATGCTCTCCAGATCCCTGGACCACTCATCCTGCTTCCACTGAAAGATCTGTCCCAGCATCTCGCCGGTATAGCCCGCTACGATGTCAATATTGGACTCCTTTGCCTTCTCAGCCACAGCAAGTTTTTTCATATATTCTTCTACCGCCTGCACCTGTCTCGGATAACGGATGCTGATACGTTTATAATCCTTCAAAAGAGCCTTTGCCATAGCCTGCTTGATATGGCTGCCCTCATCCTCATAATCATCCTGCAGACTGTGATAACTGAGCACGATATCCATGGCTGCCGCATATTCCGTCGCCGCATTGATATAGGCTGTCTTTTTTGCCGCCGGATGCACGGCACAGCGGTAAGATATCTCCTCATGCTCCAACTCATACAGACCGGTCAAAAGGATCAAAAGAAAAGTCATATCGTAATTCAAAAACATCTGTCCTTTGATCCCAGCCTCATTCTTTAACTGGCGGCAGAGTCCACAGTAATATGCCTGATATGTCTTTTCATCTTCTGCATTTAATTCTTTCCGATTAACATTGATATATCCAAACATGAAACAACCTCACTAGGTACGCTTGACAAATTCCATCTTACACTTCGGGCAGGTGATCATGATCTTGCCCTTGCCCTTTGGCACGCGGATCTTCTGCTTGCAGGACGGACAATAGTAGATCTTGTAGATCTTTTTCTGCTCTCTCTCATAGACAGCCTTGCTCTTTTGGTACTTTGCCTTGGCAGACGCACCGCGGAACTTGTCTCGGATCTTATCTGTCATACGAAGATACTGTTGATTTTCATAATATCTCTTGGATACATTGCGTGACATCATCCGAAAATAACTATACACTAAGGATGCGATCGCAAGCAGATAAATGATTGCATTGTGTGAAAACATCGTGATGATCACAAGTACCAGTGCTACATATAAAAAGAACTTTGAAAGCGCATCTGCGCCATTTCTCCCCACCATAAAACGAGCCAATTTTTCTCTCATGGCAACTCCGTTCCGAGCCAGAAACTCCTAAAAAATCTCTGCTCTATCATTTCTTTAAAATTAACTCTATCATTTTGCAGGGCAAAGTCAATAAAAGGACAAATGATTTAATAAAGATTTTAGAATCTGTTTACAAATCACTTGTCCAGTTTATAATTTCATCAAAAAGCCATCACAGACATACCTCTTTGCGCAATTACAAATCTTCCTCTAATACAGGTCAAACAAAGGCATGCATCTCAATCCCCAAATGTAATCTCTTATAAATAACAAAAAAGAAGCAAGACGATGAGCCGGGTTATGTCTGGAGTAATCATCTATCTAGGACGACTGTCGCCAATCGCCTCAAGCGACCAACCTGAAACTAGCGGGCCACATACGTTTCCATTCGGTCTTGCTTCGGATGGGGTTTACAGGGACCCTTGCTGTTACCAGCAAAGCGGTGGTCTCTTACACCACCTTTCCACCCTTACTGACGGGAAATCCCGCAGCGGTATATTTCTGTTGCACTTTCCTTGGAGTCACCTCCACCGGACGTTATCCGGCATCCTGCCCTGTGAAGCCCGGACTTTCCTCACCTGCTGCCTTTCGGCATTTGCAGCCGCGATTACTTATCTTACTTCTTTTTTATGAAATTAGTATATCTTATTTTAAACGTTAAAACAACTTCCACCGATAAATTCCCGCACTAAGGAATTGTTGCAGATATCGTCCGCTGGCATCCCCAGAAAATAATCCAGCAATTTGATCAGGCGCTTTGCCTCGGCATATTCCGGGCAGTCTTGATCGATCGCCAAAAGCTGCGGCATGGCATAGATCTTTAACACTGCCATCTCATAGATGAGCGCGGAATTGAACATCTCATCTGCCTGTTCCTGGAATGGAAAAATGTTCTTTTCCTCACCACGGCGCACAGAATCCCACATAGCAATGGTCTCTTTTGCGCTGGTGCCTCTGGTTCTGGCATCCCTTACGATACGGCGGATCAATCTGCCGTCGGTCGTCGAGAGCGGGTTGTGCTCGTCGATATTTAACTGTGTCAAGGCACTTATGTAGATCTTGAACTTGCTCTCTTTCGGCAAAGATCCGGACATCTTTTCGTTCAGTCCATGGATGCCCTCGATCACCAGAATATCACGTTTGCCCAACTGCATATAGTGATCCTTGTATTCACGCTTGCCGGTCTTGAAATTAAAAGTCGGCAGAAGCACACGCTCACCCTTTAAAAGGCGCACCATGTCCTCATTGAACTGCCCCACATCCAAGCCCTCAATGCACTCAAAATCCTTTTGCCCGAACTCATCCAAAGGGATCTGATCCCGATCCAGATAGTAGTCATCCAGTGGAATCGGATGCGGTGTCACACCAAGGGCACGCAGTTGTGCCGACAGACGGTGGGAAAAGGTCGTCTTACCGGAAGATGACGGACCGGCGATCATGACAAACTTTTTGTCAGGGTCTGCCACGATACGCTCTGCCAGCGCACCGATGCGACGTTCCATGTAGGCTTCCTGCGACAGGATGATTTCTCTGGTCTTTCCTGCACAGACAGCATCGTTTAAAGCGCCAACGGTAGGAATCCCCATATCTGCGCCCCACTGCTCGGATGCCTGCATGACATGAAAGAGTTTGTTTGCCGGAGCAAAAGGAGCGACCTCGGTCGTCACCTTGTCCGGGAACTGCAAAATAAAGCCTTCCTCGTAAGGATAAAGGGCAAAGTAGGACAACATGCCGGTATTTGGTGCCATGTAGCCGTAAAAATAATCCAGACAGCCATCTAATTCATAGACATTGCAGTTGGAACTGGAGCGATAATGCATCAGGCGTTCCTTATCCTGCATACCGCACTTGGCAAAAAGTTTTCTGGCATCCTCGGTCTTCATGGTCTTTTTTTCGATCGTAAGATTCTTTTCTACCAGGGCAAGCATTTCCTTTTTCAAATTCTCCAGCCATGCAGAGTCTATGACCTTCCTGCCCTCCATCCGGCAATAATAGCCTGCTCCCAGAGAATGTTCCACATGCAAAATTTCTGTCCCATCCGGATACATCTGCTGCAAGGCACGCTGCATCAAAAAGACGACACTTCTGCGATAGGCACGTTTGCCATTCTTATCCTTGGTCGTAAGAAAAGCAATGTCGCCATCCCCCGGTATGACCTGTCCCAGTTCGATCAACTTGTTGTTAAAGACAGCCAGGATGATTGCATCCTCATACTGATCCTGCCACGCCTGCGCCAAGTGTAAAAAAGTCGTGCCTTTTTCATATTGGTAAGTTTTTCCCTGCACGCATACATTGATTTCCTGCATATCTCTCACCTCGTAACGATCCAAAAAGGCTCTGCAAAAGGCTCTGTGACGACCTCTAATTCTGCCGCCTCCTTTGCAAGCCAGTTCTTCATATATTCCATGTAAATGTGCTCGATCCCATAATGTCCGGCATCAATGATAGAAAGTCCGTCTGCCACGGCATCGATCCCGGAATGATGGTCGATATCCCCGGTAATGTAGGCATCTGCTCCTTTTTCTATTGCCAAGCCGATCTCACTCTTGCCGGAACCCGGACACATGGCGATACTCTGCACCATCCGATCCTTATCGCCAAAGACCTTGACATGGGAGAGTCCAAAGGCATCCCGCACACGCTCTGCCAGATCATAAAGACTGACCGCCTGCGTCAATTTGCCCAGACAACCGATGCCCCTGCCATCCTCCAGCGAGGTGACTTCCAAAGCCTCGATATCCATAAGGCCTAACTGCTCTGCCGCGATCTGGCCCATGACACAGACATCAAAATTGGTATGCATGGCATAATAAGCAATGCCGTGCTGTGCCAGTGCCAGGATCCGCCTGCCGATAAAATCATCTGCATTCACACGCTTGATGCCGCCAAAGATCAGCGGATGGTGGGTCAGGATCATATCTGCCCCACAATCTATCGCGTGTTCTAGGACTGCATCGGTCAGATCCAGTGCCACATAGCCCTTATGGATTTCCTGTTCCTTATCTCCGACCAAAAGTCCTACATTGTCCCAATCCAGCGCCTGCTCGCGCGGGATCTCTTTTTCGATCCGCTCTGTCAGATCCATCACTCTCATCGCAAGATCACCTCTTATTTCTTCTGTTTACCACAGACACTTTTGTATCTCCTGCAAATATGCCTGCACTTCCTGCGTCCTCTTTTCGATCGCCGGTGTCTGCTTTTGTCCCGCCAGACGCTCCAAGACCTCGTTTTGGATCCGCTCCTCCCGGAGCAGATAAGTATATAAAACCGGGTGCTTTTTTTGCAAGAGCATAGGTCCAAAGAGGAAATCATGCTCTGCTACGCTCTGCCTGCGAGCTTTGGTCTCCGGCGCATATCTGACTTTCATCATGGGATAATATTTGCCATCTTCCAAGACCATGTCCTCATCCACGATCTCATAGCCCTCATTACACAAAAAGCGGCGCACTTCTTTCAGTTCTGACTGGGGCTGCAAGATCAAGTCTTTGACACTTTGCGCGACCTTTCTTCCCTCAGTTAAAATATGTATGACGATACCTCCGCCCATACCGGCGATCAGTACAGTATCGATTTCTTCTGCACTGGCGGCAGCCAGTCCATCCGAACGGCGCGTCTGAATCTTATCCTCCAAGCCCACTTCCGCTATATGGGTCTTTGCCGCTAAAAGCGGTCCTTCCCCGATATCCATAGCGATGGCTGACGGAATGATCTGCTCCTGCACCAGATAGATGGGCAGATAGCCGTGATCGCATCCCACATCGCAAAGCCGGCTGCCCGGTGTGACCAGGTGTGCCAATGCCTCCATGCGTTTTGATAAACGTACCGCCATTACTCTAAGTAATCCTTTAACTTGCGGCTGCGGCTTGGATGACGCAGTTTACGCAAAGCCTTTGCCTCGATCTGACGGATACGCTCACGGGTAACGTTAAATTCCTTACCAACTTCTTCCAGTGTTCTGGCTCTGCCATCCTCAAGGCCGAAACGAAGGATCAGAACCTTCTGCTCACGCTCGGTCAGTGTACCAAGCACTTCTTCCAACTGTTCTTTTAATAAGGTAAAGGTCGCTGCATCCGCAGGTACCGGTACATTGTCGTCCTGAATGAAGTCTCCCAGATGAGAGTCTTCTTCCTCACCGATCGGGGTCTCCAAAGAAACCGGTTCCTGAGAGATCTTTAAGATCTCACGCACACGCTCGACCGGCATATCCATCTCTGCTGCGATCTCTTCCGGGGTAGGTTCACGTCCCAACTCCTGCAAGAGTTGTCTGGAAACGCGGATAAGTTTGTTGATGGTTTCGACCATATGCACTGGGATACGGATGGTTCTTGCCTGATCGGCAATGGCTCTTGTGATCGCCTGACGGATCCACCATGTTGCATAGGTTGAAAACTTGTAACCCTTACGATAGTCAAACTTTTCTACGGCTTTGATCAGACCGAGGTTACCTTCCTGGATCAGATCAAGGAAAAGCATACCACGTCCTACATAACGCTTTGCGATGGAAACAACCAGACGAAGGTTTGCCTCAGCCAGACGCTTCTTTGCCTCCTGATCGCCCAGTTCCATACGCTTTGCAAGTTCGATCTCTTCCTCTGCGGTAAGAAGCGGTACTTTACCGATCTCCTTTAAGTACATACGCACCGGATCCTCTGTGCTGATGCCGTCCGGTACGGAAAGGTCGATCTTTTCTACTTCCACATCATCGTCATCATCCAAGATGATGTCGTCATCATTATCCTGTAAACGCAAGACATCAATGTTGTTTTTCTCAAGGAAATCCAAAATTGCCTCGAACTGATCCGGCAACAACTGCATATCTTTGAAATAATCACTGATCTCCTGATACTCAAGGACATTCTTTCTGTCTTTGGCAAGTTCCAATAACTCACCCAACTTCTTCTGAAATTCTGCCTTTTTGGTTTCATCCTCTTTTGCATTTTCAGCATTTTCTGTCTTTTTACTGCTCTTTTTTGCAGTCGTTTTCCTGGCGGTAGTCTTCTTTGCGCCGGACTTTGTTTCTGCTTTTTCCTCTGTCTTTACGCTTTCTTCTACCACTTCTTGTGTTTCTACTGTGCTTTCGCTTTTTTTCGCCATTTTTACATCCTCTCTCATGTATTTTGCCCTTATTTAAAGGAAATATGCAATTTCTCCATCTCCTGAAGTCTGCGTTTATCGTCTATGATCTGTTTCAGACCATTCATATCGGTAGGGTCTAAATTGCGCCGCCTCTGCTCCATGCTGTTCTGCTTGATCCGCACCAGAGTCTCGCGGATGGCCTTTTCCCAGTCGGCATCGGTTTCCATCCCCTGCACATTTGTGTTAAAGATCTCTGCCACCTGCCTCTGGCTCTCCTCATCGGAAAAGAGACTCACGATACGCGCCGGATTGAGTTCTCCCCCCTCTGCAAACTGGGTAAAGAGTTCCCGCGCCACTGTCTCATAAATGCCCTCGGTAAAATCCGCCGGTTCGATATAATCCCGGATGGCTGCATAGATCTGCGGCCGTTCGACCAGCCATGTCAGAAGCAGACGCTGTGACTGCATCATGCCGTCCTCTCTGGTCTTTTTCTTTTGTACACCGGACTTGAGCCGCTGCGGCTCACGCTCACTGATGATCCCGCCTTTGGTTCCCAGATGATTGACCATCTGGCGCATATTGTCAAAACCAACCTGATAGCGGCTGGCGATCGCTTCGATATAATTGTTGCGTTCCAGTTCTTCCGGGAATTCCAAGATCCGCTTTGCCACCTCATAGTAAAAGGCTGACTTGCTCTCCGGATCGCTCATGTCATAGTCTCGCTCCAAAATACGGATGGTAAAAAGGAAACTATTCTCTGCTTCATCGATCCTGTGCTGATACTCCTCCGCCCCTAAGGCTTTGATAAACTCATCCGGATCTTTGTGCGGTTTCATGTTGATGACCTTACAGGTGATTCCGGCTTCTTTTAAGATCGGGATAGCACGCAGGGCTGCCTTGGTTCCCGCGCCATCGGAGTCGTAACTTAGATAGACATCCTTGCCATACCGCTTGATCATGTTGGCATGTCCACTGGTCAGAGCCGTTCCAAGGGAAGCGATCGCATTGTCAAAGCCTGCTTGATGCAGGGCGATCACGTCCATATAGCCCTCACAGAGGATAAACTGATCTTTTTTCGTCCGCCTTGCCAGCTGCAGACCGTAAAGAGTCCGGCTCTTGTTAAAGATCATGGTCTCCGGGGAGTTTAGGTATTTGGGCTCTCCATCGCCCATGACACGCCCGCCGAATGCCACCACCTTATTGTTGGCATCCATGATGGGGAACATGGCACGGTTCCAGAACTTGTCATGTGCTCCCCTTGCCTCGTCTATGGTCACCAGTCCGCTGTCCTTTAGGACTTCATCTGTGTAGCCCTTTTTGCGCAGATACTGGTATAGGTCATTGCTGTATTTGTCGGAATAGCCCAGACCAAACTTTTGCATGGTCTCCGGGGACAATTCTCTTTTGGTAAAATATTGGTAGGCTAATTTTCCTTTTTCGCTGCGGAGCAGACTGTAAAAGTATTTGGCTGCCTCCTTGTTGATCTCAAAGAGGATGTTTCGCTTATCCGCTTCCCGCCTGGCCTCGGAAGTCATCTCCTGCTTGGGGAGTTCGATCCCGGCGCGGTCTGCCAGTGCCTCCATTGCCTCCGAGAAGGTGAAATTTTCATACTCCATCAAAAAGGTAAAAACATTGCCTCCCGCGCCACAGCCGAAGCAATAATACATCTGCTTGGACGGCGTGACGGAAAAAGAACCTGTTTTTTCACTATGAAAAGGACAGAGTCCAAAATAGGACGAGCCTTTTTTTTGTAAATGAACATATTGTGATATCACATCGACGATGTCATTGCGGGAACGCACTTCCTCGATGGTATCGTTATCATAATATGGCATAGTTTTGCCTCTTTTCCATTAGTATCCGTCTACTTGCCATGATAGCGGCATGAAAAATTCGTTGAACTTGGTAACGGCATACTGATCCGTCATACCGGCAATATAATCGCAGACCACACGGTCTTTTGCCTCATGCCCTTCCTCGATCATGCGCGTATATTTCATTGGCAGTTGATCTATATGTTCCATGTAATATTCAAACAACTGGCTCAGCATACGCTGGGCTTTGACTTCCTCTGCCTTTGCGACCGGGTTCTGATATACATTGGAAAACATGAACTTGCGCAGATCGTACATTGCCTGTTCCATTTCCGCAGACATAGCGATCGGCTCTAAGTCATTGCGACATTCTTTGTCCATGATGTCAATGTTGTGCAGACTGCTCATGATCACATCATGAATCAGATTATCCAGTCGTTCTCTTGTCGTATGTCCTAGAGTATTGCGCAGTTCCTTTGGAATATCATCCTCGGTCAGGATCAATCCGCGGATAGCATCGTCAATATCATGGTTGATATAGGCGATCTTATCGGATAAACGGACGATCTTGCCCTCCGGTGTCGCCGGGATGGTGCTGGTCTGGTGATTGCGGATGCCGTCGCGCACTTCCCATGTGAGATTGAGCCCCTCACCGTCTTTTTCCAGATGCTCTACAATACGCACGCTCTGCTCGCTATGTACAAAACCGCCCTGACACAGTTCGTTGAGCGTCCGCTCTCCCGCGTGTCCAAACGGTGTGTGTCCCAGATCGTGTCCCAGTGCGATCGCCTCCACCAGATCTTCGTTTAAGCGGAGTGCCTTGCCGATAGTCCTGGCATTCTGCGATACCTCAAGCGTATGCGACATACGCGTGCGGTAATGGTCGCCCTTTGGGGTCAGAAAAACCTGAGTCTTATTTTTCAAACGACGGAAAGACTTGCAATGTAAGATACGGTCGCGGTCTCTTTGAAAGACCGGACGAATGTCACACTGTGGTTCCTCCCGATCACGCCCCCTTGAATTTTCACTCAAGGTTGCATAAGGACTGAGTGTTTCACGCTCCATATCCTCAATGGTTTCTCTTATGGTCATAGTCATGTCCTTTCAAAAAATAAACACTCTCTTATTCTTTCTTACGCGCCAAAGGACATTTTCCTTTATTTTTTTGAGGGACACTACAGCAGGGCGCTGATCTTGTGGAACATCAAAAGAAAGTCTTCTTCTACATCTTCAAACGGCTTGGTACTAAAAGCCGGTCTGGTCAAGATCTCATGCTCCGGGATATCCAGTTCCTCATTCATAAAACATTTAAACTCATGGAAAAGCATGGCATCATCCACCGACTTGATCTGTGCCATTTCTTCCTCTGACGGACACTGCCCCAAAAACTTTTCAAAGATCATATTTTGCAGTTTTTCCTCTGCCACAAGATAGGCACTCATGTGCTGCTTGAGGGGTCTGGTGATGTCAGCCATATAAGCCTCACTGCCATCATGAAGCAGACAGCCCAAAACTACCCGCGCGCTGTAGCCGCGCTCCAACGCCTCATAAGCACATCCGACCGAGTGCTGTCCCACCGAATAGAACTGGCTGAAATGCCCATTGGCGCGTGTCATCAGAGAAAGCGCATGGGCGATGTCATTGATATCAATGTCCGCCATCTTAGGCTCCATAATGGTAAAATGTTTCTTTGTGTATGTTGTAATATAGTCCTGCATTGCTTATCCGTCCTCTTTTATACTGTGCCTTTCTTTTACACAAAAAAAGAAAAACCTCACCGCAATGTGTCAGATTTTTCTTCTTCGCGGCACTCTTCATTTTGAGATATATTCTATCATATATCCTATGTAAAAATGTGCCAAAATATCCTATAAAACTAATATGATTTTCGTTCCATCAAAAATGGCTTTAACTCATGATAGACTGACGCCACCGGCAGTCCCACAACATTATTGTAATCGCCTTCGATTCCTGTGATATGTCTTGCAAATATGCCCTGTATGCCATAGGCTCCCGCCTTATCCATCGGATCTTTTGTAGCAATATAATCCGCGATTTCCTGATCGGAGAGTTTGGCGACATGCACATCCGTGCACTCGTAAAAGGTCTTTTTCCCTTCTTTAGATAAGATCGTCACCCCGGTAAAGACCTGATGAACGCGACCGGATAAAAGATGCAGCATACACGCGGCATCCGCCTCGTCCTTTGGTTTGCCCAAAACAAAGAATTTTTCTTCCTGTCCTTGTTCCAACTGCTTGCTGTCAGCAGACTGGCGGACGCATACGATGGTGTCCGCTCCGATCACCACGGCGTCTTCTTTTTCTGCATCTGTCAAAGTATCCCAGACAGCCTGCGCCTTGATCTCGGATAATTCCTGTCCGATCTGCCCCGGCTGACTTGCCGTCGTGAACTCCTCGGCTCCACTGGTACGAACCTCAAACTCCAGTCCGATCTGTTCCAATAATTCTTTTCTTCTCGGCGATGCCGATGCTAAAATCAGTTTCATTGTCTATTTCCTATCCTTATTTTTCCTAATATAAGAATATCATAGCGGACAAGATGGCATTTTGCAATCATCCCATAGCCCCAGCTTCCTCCGCCTTGTCCATGACATCATTTTCCACAATGGCGGAAAGTTTTTCTTTGATGATGCGGGAGTTTTCCCCTGCCTGGATCGACAAGACGCCCTCGACTACCAGTTCCATGGAAAGCGCCTCTGCCGCTCCGCTCTTTTCCAGCTTGCGTGCAATGGGAATACAGATCCAGTTGGCAATGATGGAGCCATACAGGGTCGTGATCAGTGCCAGTGACATACCGGAACCGATTGCCGAAGAGTCCGATCCCATGGTCTTCATCATATTGATCAGCCCAATCAGGGTGCCGACCATGCCCCATGCCGGAGCATAGGCGCCAAAATCCTCCCAGAACTTCACACGTTTTTTGTTACATTCATAGGTGTGGGTCAGTTCCGCTTCCATAATATCTCTGACCAATTCCGGGTCGGATCCATCCACGACCAGGCGAATACCTTTTTCCAGATAGGGATTGCCCAGATCATGCGTTGTCTCCTCTAATGCCAGCAGACCTTCTTTTCGCGCGGTGTCGGACATTTGCAAGATCGTTTTTGTCAGCTGCCCGGCATCTTCTTCCTTATTTTGAAATGCAACCAAGATACCTTTTGCCCCATAGGCAAAATCTTCAAAGGAATCAGCCGTCGTAAGCACCGCACACAAGGCGCCGCCCGCCGTCAAAATAAAGGATGGCAAGTGCAGATACTGCACGATCGTAGAAAGTCCACCGTTGGTTGCCACGCCAAAAATGATTGCCATAAAGCATAAGAAAAATCCCATCATTCCAGCCTTGTTCAGTTTCATCTTTTATCACTCCTCGTTTCCTTCGTTTGATAAAAGCATACTGAATAGGCACCGTAGAGAAAACCTACGAACCGTAGAATAACTCTACTCCTGACTCTACCGCATACGTTGTTCCATCACGAACAGGACAAGATAGGCAATCAGCGCATATAGGACAGACAAGATACATACTGCCAGATTAGCTCCCAGTAAAGGGATGTCCTGCACGTTTCCGACAACGCAGACCACCGCCATCAGACTTTCGCATATGCCAACCGGGAGTACGATCTTTCGTAGAAAAGGTATGACTTCTCTTTTTGTCCTTTTTCCGGAAAAGAGCGTCAGTGCCGTACAGATGCAAGCCAGAACCAAAAGCGACGGCAGATCAAGATACCATGTCATATTGGATCCCGATACCGGAAAAAGTCCAGCTACGCCCAATACCAATAAAATGCCGCCCAGGAGCAGAGACATTCTGTTTTGCTTTTTGGTCTCGTGATTTTCCTGCAAGAGATAAAGCATATTGTCCTCTGCTTTTGGGGGATATTCCTCCGGCGGAAGTTTTTGACCAGAAAGCAACTCGTTGATCGTAACATCCAAGGCTGTGCATATATTTTCCAGATAAGATACATCCGGTATGCCCTTGCCTGTCTCCCATTTTGAGATCGTCTTGTCACTGATATGTAAGATATCTGCGAGTTCTTTTTGTGTCATGCCCTTTTCTCTGCGCATTTTCTGCATGAATGCGCCAACATTTTCCTGTGCCATGCGTTTTCTCCTGTAAAATCTTTGTGTTCTCATTTTACCATGAAATCATTTTCTTGTGATGGAATTTTTCCTCCAAATAAAATCGAAAAAGTCGTTGACATTTGGTGTCCGATTTGATATTATAATCAAGTCGTCGCGAGATGATATGCGGAAGTGTCGGAACTGGCAGACGAGCAAGACTAAGGATCTTGTGTTCATTGCGAACGTGTGGGTTCAAGTCCCATCTTCCGCATTACGTTTTTAATAAAAAGCCTTGAATTTTCAAGGCTTTTTTCTTTTGCTATTTTTGTTACACTTTGTTACATTGCCTTTGACCCGAAGACCTTGGCGAATACATCCGCTTTTTCTGTGAGTGGAGTAACAGAGTGAATATAATATTTTTGAGTGGTTGATATATCCTTGTGACCAGCAAAATCGGAAATCATTCTATCTGGTAATAATTGGCTGTCATGCAGTTCAGAGATACAGGTTTTTCTGATTGCGTGATTTCCGCTAGGTTTACCAGAGATAATGAAGCGGTCTTTTTCATTTCTTACGCCATTACATCTACGAAGTACATTATTCACAGCATATTCATGCATTCTTTTTCCAGACTTACTAAGAAAAATATAATCTTCATCACTTCGCCCATTGGCTTTGTTTTCATCAAGTGCCATTTTAATATATTTTTTGGCGTCTGGTGTTAAAACCAAGGTTCTAATGCCTGCATCGGTTTTGGGGTGTTGTGCAACTTTGTAGCCATTGCGGACAATTTTACCATTTTCATCTTTGGTGTAGTTTTTGACCTCACCTCTGCTAATATGAATAGTATCTCCGTCAATATCACTTTCACGAAGTGCCACAAGTTCGCCAATACGCAGAGCAAGATTGAAATTTAAACAGATTGCTAAATAAGCGGTGTTTTTTGTTTTTTCAAATTGTGCAAGTGCTTCTTTGATAACGTCGCTTTTGGTGGTGCTGGAATATATAATTTCTTCTTCTGGCTTTGCTTTTGCTTCAAAGAAAACATTTTTTGAAGGCATAGCAATTTGGCGTGGTAGATTTATCTGCACCATATTGTGACTAATGCAATAATCATAGAGTTGGTTCATTAACCCTTTGACTTCTACATATTTCTTTTTGGTAAGGTTTCGTTTTGCTATTAGTTCTAAAAGCCAATCTGATAAATCCCCCACTGTCATTTTTGAAAGTTCTACTTTGATAATGGTACTGTCTTTAAAATAGGTGTTCCAAACCCACTGCAATTTATTGGCTGTGCCTTTTTCCGAAGATAAATACTTATATTCAAGAAAGTTAGGGTAAATAGTTGCCATTGTTATCTTGTCTGTTTCTTCCTTTGCTTTGTAAAAATCAACAATGAAATTTTCAAGGTTCTCTTTTGTGGCTCTGGCTACTAACTTCCCATATTTGCTACCGTCTGGAATTTTGGTTTTCCATCGTCCATCGTCAGCGAGCCAGATTTTGTATTTTTCAGTATGCTTTAAAAGAATTTTTTCTCTTTTCATAAGTTCTAATTCTTTCAGCACATCATAGTGGAATAAAAAAGAACGGGAAGAAGATTTATAATGTCAATTCCAAAACTTTCAGATATGGATTTACAACAGTTTCAAAAATTGAAGACACCCAGAAAGTGAGCAGTTATATAACCAAGTACATCACAAAAGAAATGATTACCGCCACCAAAGGAAAGCACCGCTATTTATGTAGCAGAAATCTTGACACCGCAGAAGTGGAGAACATCATGCTTGATGATGTTGAAAACTTTATGAAATCCATTGAACTAAATCCCAAAGTCTGCAACCAAAAGAAATACACCAACGAGGAAACAGGGCAAGAAATTACATATATCAAAGTTAAAAAATAATTTTCTATATTCTCATAGCTTGGCGTGATATAATTAACTTTACAAATAAGAATTCGCAGAGGTGATTTATATGGATAAAAACGAACAGTGGTTGCAATGGGCGGTAGAATTACAAGCTATTGCTCAAGGTGGTTTGTTTTATGGGAAAGATAAATTTGATTTAGAACGTTATGAAAGAATTCGAGATATTTCAGCCGAAATGATTAGCTTTAAAACAGAAATATCTATTGATAAAGTAAAAGATTTATTCTGCAATGATATAGGATATCAAACTCCTAAAATTGATACAAGAGCTGCAATATTTAAGAATGGAAAAATATTGTTAGTTCATGAAGCTAATGGCACGTGGTCATTGCCAGGTGGCTGGTGTGATGTCGATATTTCAGCAGAGGAAAATACAATAAAGGAAGTCAAAGAAGAAGCGGGGCTTGATGTTATAGTAAAACGTGTTATTGCAGTTCAAGATAGAGAGAAACATAATCTTCCTATATATGCATATAAGGTGTGCAAGATATTCATGCAATGTGAAGTGATTGGTGGTGAATTTACAACTAATATTGAAACAATAGGTTTTGACTATTTTGGAATTGATGAACTTCCAAAACTTGCAGAAGAAAAAAACAATAGGGAACAAATTGAGATGTGTTTTAAAGCCATGCAATCAGATACGTGGGAAGCTTTATTTGATTAGTTCCCAGTTTGTTGAAACCGACAAACCCCAATTTGTCGGCTTGTTCAAAATAATGTGGAGATGGTTTTGTTACTTTTTTGTTACTTTTGAAAATGATGTGCTGAAAAGCCCCTTTCTATCGTATTTTTTGAGGTACAAATTCATTCAAGTCCCATCTTCCGCATTTACTGATAGGAAACCTTTTGAAATAGGTTTCCTTTTTTGTTATCATAATTACTATATTCTCATTGTAAATCCTGGTATATGGAGGTAGCATATGGAAACCTGCAATCTAAAGGAATTTCAATCCAAATCGGAGCATATGCATCCTTATGTTATGTAAAAACGACCTTTTGCACATTTTACATATCCTGCTCTTTTCTCAGCAATTTTTGCGTTTTCTTCAACCTAACTTGTCATCCCCACAAAATCCCTTGACACAGGCTTTGTTTTCCCAATACAATAGCATAAGTTTCACAAAATACGAAGGAGTTTACCTATGTTACAAACCAAGATAAAAGACAACGAATTAGCGCAACAAATGTTGCATCTCGTTGTCCCTATCGCTATACAGCAATTTATGTTAGCACTCGTCAGTGCGACCGATGCCCTGATGCTGGGCTTTGTCGATCAGGCATCCCTGTCCGCAGTTTCCCTTGCCGGACAGATCCAGTTTGTCCTCAATCTCTTTATCGCAGGCATTGCTGCCGGATGCGGTATCATTATCGCGCAATACTGGGGAAAAAAAGACACCACCTCCATCGAAAAGGTCATGCCGGTAGCGCTCTATACCAACCTGATCTTCGGAGGGACTTTTACCGTACTGGCCTTGTGTATTCCAAGCCACCTCATGCAGATCTTTACCAACGATGCAACCCTGATTGCCAACGGCACCTCCTATTTAAGAGCCGTTGCATTTTCCTATGTCCTCTGTGGCATTTCGCAGATCTATTTGATCCTTTTAAAAAATACAGGGCATGCGGCGCTTAGCTCCAAGATCTCATCTACTGCCGTTGTGATCAATATCTGTCTCAATACCATCTTGATCTTTGGCTTTCTTGGTGCACCACGGCTGGGCATCGTCGGCGCCGCTTATGCCACGGTCACAGCCCGTGTTGTAGAACTGATTTGGGCTTATTTTACAGTACGGCGCAGTGGCGACGTTGCCATCCGCTGGGCTGGCATTTCGCATACTGACAGCACTTTGACCAAGGATTTCTGGCACTATACCACACCTGTCCTTGGTGCTTCCCTTGTCTGGGGCATCGCCTTTGTCCTCTACTCCGTCATCCTGGGACACATGGGCAGTGATGCCGTTGCCGCCAATTCCATTGCCAGTATCGTAAAAAGCATGGTGCAGTGCGTCATCCGTGGCGTGAGTGCCGGCGCCGGTATTCTGGTCGGGAATCTGCTGGGTGCCAACCAACTGGAAAAAGCCAAGAATTATGGCGGTCGGATCACGCATATCGCCATTGTTATCGGTATCGTAACCGGTACTCTCCTCATGATCCTGTCTCCATTTATATCGCGCATTGCCCCAATATCGGATACTGCCAGAGGCTATCTTCAATTTATGATGATCGTACTGGGCTTTAACCTCATGGGACAGTCCGTAAATACCACAGTACTGGACGGTATCTTTTGTGCCGGTGGAGATTCCAAATTCGATATGAAAGGTAACCTCGGTGCCATGTGGTGTTTCTCCGTTCCCCTCGGCTTTATTGCAGCCTTTGTCCTCCATGCTCCGGTATGGCTGGTCTACATCATTATCAGTCTGGATGAGATCGTCAAACTTCCGGCAGTCTATATCCATTACAAGAAATATGTCTGGGTACGAAATATCACCCGATAATTTGCCACTTTATGCGAGTGCGCATAAAAAGGTTTATAAACAAGCCAATAGGGACGCTCCTTATGGCAAAAGGAACGTCCCTATTGTACTAGATTTCAAAATAACGTTTAGCGTTGCGGTAAGAAATACCCTCTACGATCTTCTGTAAAGACTTGTCGTCTGCCGGGTACTCTCCGTTTTCTACCCAATTTCCGATCAGTTCGCACATAATGCGGCGGAAATACTCATGTCTTGTGTAAGACAGGAAACTTCTGGAATCTGTCAGCATACCGATAAAGTTGCCAAGGAGTCCTAAGTTCGCCAGCGAAGTCATCTGCTCCGTCATGCCGGTCTTATTGTCATTGAACCACCATGCAGAACCATGCTGGATCTTGCCGACTGCCTCAGAAGACTGGAAGCATCCAATGATGGTTCCGATCGCTGCATTGTCGATCGGGTTCAAAGAGTAGATGATGGTCTTTGGCAGTTCATCCGTATATGCCAGGGCATTTAAGAAATCAGCCAGTTCGTTGATCGGTGCACTGGTAGAAATGCTGTCGATACCTGCATCCGGTCCCAAGGCTTCAAAAATCTTGCGGTTGTTGTCACGCTTTACGCCATAATGCAACTGCATTACCCAGTTCAGACGATGGTACTCTTTGCCAAGATGCATGAGCACGCCCATCTTGTACTTACCGATCTCCTCACGGCTCAACTCCTGTCCTGCCATCTTCTTTGCAAATACTGCCTCAACTTCGTCCTCGGTGACATCTGCATATGCAACATATTCCAGACCATGATCGCTGACACAGCAACCTGCTTCCTTGAAGTATTCCATTCTCTTGGTAAGCGCAGTCTTGACATCCGCAAAAGATGTGATCTTCATATCTGCTGCCTGTCCCAGTTTCTCCATATATGAAACGAAATCGTCTTTTTCAATATTGACAGCCTTATCCGGTCTCCATGACGGCAGTACTTTTACATTAAAGGTCTCATCTGCTGCGATCATCTTGTGCCAGTGCAGATCGTCGATCGGATCATCTGTGGTTCCGATCATTTCTACATTGGAATCAAGAATCAACTGTCTTGCAGACATGGTCTTTAACTTTTCATTACAGAGATTCCATACTTCCTCAGCAGTATCGCCATTTAAGGCACCTGTATATCCAAAGTATCTCTGCAACTCAAGATGTGACCAGTGATAGAGTGGATTTCCGATAGCCATCTCAAGTGTCTCAGCCCATTTCTGGAATTTTTCACGGTCACTGGCATCGCCTGTGATGTAACGCTCCTCTACACCGTTAGAACGCATCTGACGCCACTTATAGTGATCACCGCCCAGCCATACCTGTGTGATATTGTCAAAATGTGCATCCTCAGCGATCTCCTGCGGGCTCAAATGACAGTGGTAGTCAATGATCGGCATATTTTCTGCAAAATCATGGAACAAATGCTTTGCTGTATCGGTTGTCAAAAGGAAATCTTTATCCATAAACTTTTTCATAATTTTGTGTCCTTTCTGCTCTCGCACTTCTCTTTTATCACAAAATCGCCCACGGATCCTTGCAATCTGTGAACGATTTTGTATGAGTCTATATAATGAATTAAGCGTTCTTTACAAGGTCTACAGCGCTCTTTGTCATAGCCTTGATCTCGTCAAACTTACCAGCCTTAACAAGATCACCCTTTACCATCCAACTTCCGCCAGCTGCGATGATCTTTGGCTCAGCAAGATACTCTAAGATATTTGCTTCGCTTACACCACCAGTTGGCATGAAACGCATCTGTGGGAAAGGAGCTGCCAGAGCCTTGATGGTCTTGAGTCCGCCAAACTGTGCTGCTGGGAAGAACTTTGCTACCGGAAGTCCATGGTTTACAACCATCATAAGTTCGGTTGGTGTGCATACACCTGGGAGAATCGGAATATTGTTTTCGCAGCAGTATGTTGTAACTTCTTCAGAATATCCCGGTGTTACGATGAACTTTGCACCACACTCGATTGCCTGCTTGCACTGCTCAACATTTACAACAGTGCCTGCACCTACGAGCATTTCCGGGAAAGCCTCGCTCATAGCCTTGATAGAATCAGCGGCAGCGGCTGTACGGAAAGTAACCTCAGCAACCGGAAGTCCACCATCGATCAAAGCCTGTCCCAAGGGAAGCGCATCCTTTGCGTCCTCTAGAACAACAACCGGAACAATCTTCAGTTCTTCAACTTTTTTTAATAATTCTTGCATTTCCATGATATATTACCTCTTTTCTATTCTATAACTCAATGTCATATCTCGTTCTCATTAAGGAAGTTCTGTTCGCTAGGTTCTACCTTCGCAATTGCTCGGTCTCACCAATCTCACAGAACGGCCTCGCACTAAGCTCGTCCTTCACCTTCGGCTCGGATTCACTAAGTTGCTTTCGGCCGCTTTCGGCTTATACCCCTGAGTATGCAGAGAAACCACCATCAACAGGAAGAACTACACCTGTGATAAATCCGGCTGCATCGTTGTTCAGAAGGAATAAAAGGCTTCCGATCAACTCTTCTGATTCACCGAAACGTCCCATTGGAGTAGCAGCAAGGATCTTGCCGGTACGAGGAGTTGGTGTTCCATCTTCGTTAAATAACAACTTAGCATTCTGCTTTGTTGAGAAGAATCCCGGTGCAATAGCGTTTACACGGATGCCAGCCTTTGAGAAGTGAACGGCAAGCCACTGTGTAAAGTTGCTGATTGCAGCCTTTGCTCCAGAATAGGCAGGAATTTTGGTGAGTGGAGTGAATGCATTCATTGAGGAAATATTTAAAATATTACATCCTTCTTTGTCTACCATATCCTGGGCAAAGATCTGTGTTGGAAGCAATGTTCCAATGAAATTTAGGTTAAATACAAACTCTACTCCGCTTGTATCCAAGTCGAAGAAAGAAATTGTATCAGCGTCGATATCACCATGCTCGAAGTATTCCTTGTCTGTAGTAGCACGTGGGTTGTTTCCGCCTGCGCCGTTGATAAGGATATCGCATGTACCAAGATCAGCAACAACTGCTTCATGTGTTGCGATCAGGCTGTCTTTTTCCAAAACGTTTGTCTTGTATGCCTTTGCTACACCGCCTTCTGCTACGATTTCGCCAGCAACCTTCTGTGCAGCTTCTTCATTTAAATCAAGGACTGCAACCTTAGCACCAGCCTGTGCAAGTGCCTGCGCGAACATTCCGCAGAGCACACCGCCTGCTCCTGTTACAACTGCAACCTTTCCTGAAAGATCTGTGTTAAGTGGTAATTTCATCATTGTAAATTCCTCCTGTTATTTATTAAAACTATTAGTTGTTCTTATCCGCTTTTTCAACGGCTTCAAAAAGACCATTGATATAAGTTGCACCAAGTGCTCTGTCATAAAGACCGTAACCGGCACGACCTGTCTCGCCCCAGATCATTCTACCGTGGTCCGGACGAACATATCCCGTAAATCCGTTGTCATGCAGTGCCTTAACGATCGCATACATATCAAGGCTTCCGCAAGATGAAAGATGTGCTCTCTCCTCAAATCCGTTGTCAAGAACCTGTACGTTTCTAAGGTGTGCGAAGTGGATTCTTCCCATCTTTGCATACTTAGCAGCCATCTTTACAACATCGTTCTTTGCAGAGCATCCCAAAGATCCGGTACAAAGTGTGATGCCGTTATGAGGGTCGTCTACAAGGCTAAGGAAACGATCTAAGTTCTCCTCGCAAGTGATGATTCTTGGAAGTCCAAAGATGCTCCAGCATGGATCATCTTCATGGATAGCCATGTTTACGTCACATTCTGCTGCTACAGGAATGATCTTCTCAAGGAAGTACTGTAAGTTGTTCCAGAGATCATCTTCTGACAATTCCTGATACTGTGCTACGATGTCCTTTAACTCTTCTCTGGAGTAACTTGCATCCCATCCAGGAAGTGTCAGATCGCTGTCAGACTCGAGTGGATTTACCTGATCTACCTGCTCCTGATAATAAACAAGGGATGTAGATCCGTCTGGAAGCGGATGATCGAGCTGTGTTCTTGTCCAGTCAAATACCGGCATGAAGTTGTAGCATACGCACTTGATACCAGCCTCAGCAACACGGCGGATGTTCTCGCAGTAGTTCTCGATGTATTTGTCTCTTGAAGGCTTTCCTAACTTGATGTCTTCGTGAACCGGAATACTCTCGATCACTTCAAAGTGAAGACCAGCATCTTCTGTCTGCTTCTTTAACTTTGCGATTGACTCTCTGCTCCAAACTTCTCCAACAGGTACATCGTAAACAGCTGTTACGATAGAATCCATACCAGGAATCTGTCTAATCTGCTCCAATGTTACCTTGTCGTCTTCTCCATACCAACGGAATGATAATTTCATATAGACCCTCCTCATTTTTAAAAAATATTATGGGCTTTTTTGTTAGCCCTTATGTCTCATTTACTGTACCTATAATGTACAATCTTTCACCTGACTTTGAAATCATAAAACTTGTTGTAAACATTGCAAAAGTTGTTGTTGCGGTGTAAAATCATAGGAGAAAAGATATTTGTACCGCACAAATCACAGATAAAAGGAAAGAACCATGGCAAAACATTATCATTCACAATTCGACGAACGACAGGAAATGCAGACTTCGGATTTCGAGATCTTCTATTATGAAGACAAAGAAGCATCTGATGTATCCATGCATCGCCACGATTATTATGAGATATATTTCTTTTTGGAGGGAGATCTTTCCTATCAAATAGGAAAAAATATTTACCCCCTCCAATACGGTGATATCTGTCTGATTCCACCGGGCGTTTTTCATCGTCCGCAGTTTCACAGCAATGACAAGCCTTACCGCCGTATGGTGCTTTGGCTGTCGCCTGACTTTTTTGCACGATTGCAGGCACTGCATCCGGATATTACCTACAGTTTCAATTATGGGAATCAGATCTCCTGCCATCATTTTTCCTGTGACTTTGCCAATGCACAGATTCTCTTTGACAAACTAATCGACATCATAGAAGAACGTCAGCGCGATGTTCCTTTTCACGAAGCTATGATTTCCTGCTACATCGCGTCCCTGCTGCTTAGCATCAACCGCATTGTCTATATGGGTGAGCGCCCAACGGCTGCAAAAAGCGAACAGGGAAGCCTTTTTACCAGACTCTGCGAATATATCAATACGCATCTGGATGAAGATCTGAGCCTGAATGCACTTTCGCGTGAATTTTATGTGAGCAAATATCATATTTCCCATGTATTCAAGGAAAATATGGGTATGTCTGTCCATCAGTACCTATTAAAAAAGAGACTCTATGCATGCAAGAACAATATCCTTGCCGGAGAGCCTCTGCGTGAAGTTGCCATGACTTATGGCTTCAAAGATTATACGAACTTTTTTAGAGCATTTAAGAAAGAATTTGGCATCGGTCCAAAGGAATATAAAGACTCCTTCGGCATTGTCGCCCAGCCACACAAAGAAGCAACCGATACCATAGAACATGCTGTGTTTGATGAGATTTAGGTTTTTATTTCCATGCTAATACGCAAACAATGTATCCAACAACACTCCCCATTACCGAAATAATACAATACGTTTTTACAAGTTTAACTTTTTGACGCCATTGTGCTATCCCACACAAGGTCCACACATACCTAAGATTTGCTCTAAATTTAAACCACATATCAGATACCAACACCAAACATAATCCAAAACTAACTACCAGTGCAACGCTTATTACCTGTACGATTCTTGCACCAGATGTTCCATATTGCATACTATCATTCGGCATTATCACCTCTGCTTGCTCTCCTATATGCTTTTTTATATTCTGCATTAACACTTGGACTATTGTGACATTTTTCCCATCAATAACGTACCTACTCTCAACGCCTGACAGACTCTGTGCTGCCCGAAAATCAATCAGTAACATATTATTTATCTTACTGTCTTTATCTGTTCCCATCACTCCAATGACGTGATAGACATCTTCGCCATAACGATAATAGTAGTTGCCCCCCTCCTCATAAATTTCGTCCATCAATTTCTTCCCAACGACAATTGTTTTTTCAGTCGTCCATGAAGTTTTTTTCGAAAAGAAATCTCCATATATCATCGGTGGCACTTGATCGTCACCACTTGTATATATTCCTCTCACAATTATATCAGATGATTCTATAGGCAAATACATAACACCATTCCATTCTTTTGATATCCTTGGTATTACTTCTTGCCACAAATCTTCATTCTCCGTTGACACAATTGCAAATTCCCGCTGATTTCTGGAATATAATGCATTGTCCATTATCCGATTTTTATCCATCTGATCCACAAGGTGCAGAATCGTCCCGAAACAAATTGTTACGACCAAAAAACTAACAAATAATATTCCCGTTCCATATTGCAATCGTCTTCTTTTCATTATGCACCTCTGTTGACCCTCAAACAACTCTGCCATCTCTAACTTCAATCATTCTTTCACTGTTTTTGGCTATTTTCTCATCGTGTGTAACCAAAATAATCGTTTGACCTTCCTTATGCATTTCTTCCAATATTTTCATAACTTTTTCGCCTGTTGCCACATCCAAAGCTCCTGTCGGCTCATCTGCCAACAGTAACCTAGGTTTTTTTATGATTGCCCTTGCTATAGCCACTCTCTGCTGCTGTCCCCCTGATAATTCCTTCGGATAAGCGTTCATTTTATCTAAAATTTCTAATCGATCTAAAACCTCATAGACTTTTCTCTTTTGTTCTTTATATGATATTCCTTGAAATTTTAAAGGAATAGATACATTTTGATATACATTCATATCCTCGACCAGCGCAAAATATTGCACAATAATACCGACCTCTTTCCTACGAAACTCCATCAATTTCTTAGTATTTTGAGTTTCTAACCTATTCCCTCTGTAATAATATGCTCCCTGTTCTATAGTCAACATCCCGCCTATGATATTGAGAAGGGTTGATTTTCCTGCGCCGCTTTTCCCCATTATAACTACAAATTCCCCCTGTTGCACTTCAAGATTGATTCCCTGTATCACCTCTACTCTTCCATCTTTTTTTCCAAAGCCTTTATATACATCTTCCAATTGAATCAAACACTTTTCCATATACTTTCTCCTTAAATCATCGCATTCTCAATGATAGAATTAAAAATATATTCATCTGTATCTGTATTCTCTACAAATTTTCCTTTTTCATATTTGTATTTTCCCAAAACTTTTTCTGTTCCATTCTGAAAAAAGACCACATAAATACTTTCCACCTCATTCGTTGTAGCAAACTCTGACTTTTCACCTTCTTCTTGATTTTCTTCATTCCACTGTCGTTCATATTGTTTTACGATATGTAAAAGTTCTTCTTTTGACATATCCTGTTCAATATCTACTGTAAGATACATTATTGTGTGTAATGTTCCTTCTTCCGTCGTCAACATCATTCTCCGTTCTGTCCATTGTTTTTCTCTTCCACATCCTGCTACCATAGAGATAATAACAATCATGAGCATAAATACTATCTTCTTTAACGTTACTTTCATGTTCTCCCCCTTTAGTCTCTTTGTCTCATTAATTTTTCTACATCAACATTTCTAAATATGATACTCAGTATTCCCCCACCAATGACATAAACTATCAGGATCACCCAAACAATTATCTGTAGAACTTTTTCCGTATCAATCAACATACTAAATGTATTTTGTTGAAAAAAATAAAAATTGAATGCAAAGGCAGGAATAACAATAATAAACCACTCTAAATAAAAACTCACTAATATAAGTGAAATACTCCCGCCATTAGATAGATATATTCCATAATTTCTCTTATTGGCTTGTAATTTATCATAAAACGATACCGCTATGCCTAAAAAAGCGTAGATAACAATCATAATTGTCATAACCAATATAATTTCAATAGTTTCCCTAGATTCGTGCCGTAACAGTTCGATTCCCATAGATGCTCCTGCCAACGTAATTCCTGGCAAAGAATACTTCTTCGCCAACATGGCATATTTTTCGGTCAAGTTACGTACATCATTTTCCGATGTTAGCAATACTAGTGAATGAAATAGTGTTGTATTGGCTAAATCTGCATATTTTTTCAATTTATCTAAATCATTTCCATATTGTTGTATACGAAGTCCTAACGGAAATACGACTCTATCATTTAATAGAATTTCTTCGCCTTGATAAAGCCCATTAAATGGAATTGTGCTTCCTTGTTCCAAGAAACCAACCACCTCACATTCAAAAAGATATCCTGTTCCTGCTATCCCTATATCAACTCTTTGTCCTACCTCCACAATATTTTTATAATCACTTCCCATCACAATAGGGATCGTTTCATCAACTGTTCTAAGTGTTGTATTTTCCTCTGAGAACCCTTCCCCTTCCATAACATTTAACCCATATTCTTGCCATGCCGTGTAATCCATCTCTATACCTTTCAACTGATACACCGCACAAGTATCTCCTGCAATCCTTGTTGTCACTGGTGTTGTTGTCATAGGATCCACAAATGATTTAAAATCATTTTCACCAAACAATTGTTTTAAATCATTTTCTTTTATCTGTAACATTTGCTGCGTAGCAATCGCCATGGTAGGATGCCCATCAATTTTTGAAAAATCCTTATAATAATTCAGACAATTGTTACATCCCTCTAAACTATTGACTGCATTATCCCAAATAGCAATTCCCTCTATATAATCACCACTAACACCGTACCAATTTCCTTCCTCTCCTGTGTTGGTTATTGCATTATGATATCTTCCATCTATATTGAAAAAATATGATCCCATAATAACAATTAGCAAAATACTAATAGAAAAAATCACCATATAGATAACATTTTTCCACAGTTTCCGTTGAAAAGAGCGAAAGAATTCTTCTAATACAAATTGTATTTTACCCATATATAACCTCATACAGGGAGAAGGCAAGCCTTCTTCCTGTCTACATTTAATAGTAAATCTTCTTTGGATCTAAAACCCAAAAATCGCATGACCTCACCTCCCTTTCTAAAATAACCCTAGCATGTTGCTTTTCCCCCTATCAACTCTTTGGGAACTAATGGTCATTTTATGGAATATTCGGTCATGCGATTTCTTACATAACAATTTGAATTTTAAACTTTTTTTGACAGCATTCCATATTTATCATTCCATCATATTTCTTCACTATATCTCTAACATTATCAAGTCCCATCCCATGATTATACTTATCGTCTTTTTTCGTATATCCCCCTTTTAACATCCCTACATCTATTTCTTCACTAACAGGATTGATACATGCAACGACAACTTTATCTCCATACATCCGAAAAGATAGATCAATCCATTTTTGTGCTTCACTATCTGAAGGGCAATTCTCCACAGCATTTTTTAATATATTTGCAACTACAATACATAAATCTTCCTCACATTTCCTATCATAGTTTCTTATATCGCCTGAACATACCAAGTTAATTCCACTTTCACCTTGTATTTGTGTAATTACCGCATTAATCAAATCATTCCCCACATCAAATATAGCACCAACTTCACTAATCTTTTCATGCGTATGTTCTATGTATGCAAGCGCTTGGTCGTATTTATTATGTCTTATATAATTTCCAAGAATAGTAAAATGTTGATTCATCTCATGCTTGATTTTTCGTATATCTTTCATTTGACAATTCACTGTTTTGTAGTACGCTCTTGTCACTTCAAGATACTTTTCTTTTAACATCACTTGTTGCTTATATCTTTTTCTCATTATATCAATATAAAATAAATATATTCCAAACAGATATATTAATTCTACCAAAATAGATAGTAAAACATATATTACTATAGATATCTGTCTTCCTTCTTTTGACAACATTTCAGTTACAAATGCCGTAATTCCAGAAGCCGAAATTCCTAAAACCAATCCTATCCAATAATATATGTTGTCAAATTTCCAACGAGATTCCTGCGCAAAAGATGTTGTTTGCAGGAATTTAGACAATAATAGAATAATCCCAATACATATCAACTCCATTGTCAATTCTGCAGATGTATTTAAGTGAATATTATTTTCCTTTATACATATTAAATTAAATACACAATGTATTGGATCACTTATAATTGAAATATAAAAATATGAGAAAAACCATCTTAAAATAATATCTTTGATTGGTCCTTGAAATATTATTAAAGCCAATAATGGAGCCCCTATTATTTCGCCAATAATGGATGTTTGTACATATATGATACTTTGTATCCATATTCCTAACATCACCAAGAAAATATACATGATTTTTTGTTTTTTGTGTCTCATTTCACAACCACAAAAGCAATACATCCATATGTATACCTCAAGCATTCCACACATGTAATATATAGTTTTTTCGATCATTTTGCATTCCTTATCACAAATTCATTATAACGCACTATTGTATCTTGTTTCTTTCTTCTACTAATTTGTATTGTATCGCCATTAGATAAATATATTTTTTCTTTTTCAATATTCCTAATATTTTTCAAACACACAATATAACTTTTGTGACATCTTACATATAAGTTTTTGGGAAGTTCACCTTCCCATACCGCCAAACTTTTGTCTGTAAATATTTTACTATCATCTAGTAAGTGAATATATGAATATTTTTCAACAGCCTCAATATAGGTAACACGATCTATATCTACCGCATGTACACCATTTTTTTTTCGAATCAACAGAAAATCTTTCTTTTTATATTCTAGCGTTTGTGCTAAGTAAGCCTGAATCCTTGGGTATTGAATAGGTTTATTTATAAATCCCAAAACATTTCTTCCAAATGCCTCAGGCATTCTATCTTGATGACTAGTAATAAAAACAATCTTTGTTTCCTCCATATTTTTCATCATATAATCTTTAATTTCTATTCCATCTTCTTTTTCTAATTCAATATCTAAAAATACCAAGTCAAAAATATCCTGTAAAAGTTCTTTTCTATTCGAACATTTATATACTTGTCCCCAAACACAATTATGTTCATACCAGTCCTTAACAATTTTTTCTACCTCTCCCTGGATTTCGACTTTATCATCACAAATTGCTACTTTCATAACCCACCTGCTTTTAAAATTTATCCTACTATGTGACCCTATTTTTTCTTCTTGTTTTACATATTTATAAATATAAAATACACCCTATCGAGTATAATTCCAAGCGTTTCATTTGCTTTTCTACTCAACAAGGTGTATTTTATATTTTTTGTCTTTATACCCTTTCGAATATAATTTTATTTTCTCGCCACGATCCCAAACATGGCATCCGGGATATGAAACTCGTCCATTTCTGCATAGATGCGTTTTCCAACGGTCTGATCTATAGACACATAAGAAAAACCTATCTTGCGCAGCACTTCTTCATCCCAGGATGGACGTGGCAGCGCACTGATGGAAAGCATGTGATAGATATCGTGACATTCTTCCTTTAGTAAATCACTCATCATATTATGTGCCTTATTCTCCGGCAGAGACAGATTATGTGCCCCCTTGGCATATTCCGCATCGTAATTCAAAAGTATGCCTCCCTTTTTCAAAAGGGCATACCACTTGCCATAAGCCTCGATCGGATGTGGCAGTGTCCAGGTCAGATTTCTGGTGATGATCACATCAAAACTTTCCATCGCAAAGTCGGGATTTTCTGCGTCCATGGTAAGTGCCTTTACCCGTTTTGCATCCAATCCATATTCTGCAATCATGCCATTGGCTTTTGCAACCATCTCCTCTGTCAGATCAATCCCTGTGACCTCAAATCCCTGTTGTCCTAAAAGCACCTCAAAAAAGCCACTTCCACAGCCGACATCCAATACTTTTATCAGTGAAGTATCTTTATCAGCCACAGCCTCTGCCTCTGCCATCTCATCAGCATCTTCCATGGCGGCATCTGTGATCTTAGTCAGTATCTCTGTCAACCAGCGATCTGCCTTGTTGCTCTTCATCTCGTGCTTGCGAAGTTTGGCAAAGGAATCCGCACGTTTACTCCAATAGCCCTTTACCCGGTCTTTCACTTCTTCCGGTTGTTCTTCAAATGCAATTTTTTTTAACTCGCCCATATGAATTCTTGTCGCTTTCTACCCCTTCTATTATAGCGGGTGCATCCCGCATATTTTTCATAGTTCTGATGCCTATTTTTCAGCCCGCACCATAAAAATCGGCGTCGCCGCATAGTTGATCTGTTCCACTTCGGATAGGAGCATGCTGCCGATATCCTGCCTGCTGCTCACGCTCTGCACACCCGCTTCTTTTAAAACAGCCTCATCCCATGTCGGACGCTGCACCGGGGAAAGTGGCATCTGATAAGCGATCCGTTCCATGGCATCAATGTCCGTCCCCACATAGTGATCCTCCACGCCCAGTTCCTGTGTATTCTTACGGTCTTCCTCATAGGCTTGCCGCTTCTTTTCATCAAAAAGATAGCCATACCAGTTGGCATCAAAATTCAAAAGCAGGCCTCCCTTTTTTAAGACACGACACCACTCCTTATAAGCAACTGCCGGTTCCTGCAGATTCCATGTCAGATTCCGGGAGACCACCACATCAAAGGATGTATCCGCAAAGGTCAGCGCCTGGGCATCCATCTGTAGGAAACGTATCTTATCCTGCACACCGCAAGTCGCCGCATTGTCCTTTGCCTCTTTTAACATCACCTGTGTGTAGTCAATGGCTGTCACCGCATAGCCACACTCCGCCAGAATGGCAGAAAAAAATCCGGGTCCGCACCCAATATCCAGAATATGGATATCGGATGGCTGGTGTCCCGGATAAGTCTTTTCTATTTCTTTTACCAAAAACTGCTTCCAATTCGTATGCTGCACGCCTGTCAGTTCTTCCTGATTGACCTTAGAATATCCGTCAGCGCGTCGGGTCCAATAGTCTTCGGTAGCCTTTAATAGGTTTTTATCCATATTATTTATCCTCACCGACTACTAATTTACCACAGATGAGGCGGTTTCTACAAGACTTAAATTCTTTCCCATTTCCACGAAAAATTGTATAAAAGCGCAGGATTTTGTAAGACAGCCTCCCATGCATTTGTTAGAATATAGGCAAAAGAATACAAGGAGGTTTTTACTATGATCCAAAAATATATCTATGGCGATCCGATCGAAACGGATGCCGTCATAAAAGAGATCCCGACAAGCGAGGGGCATCCTTCTTATGGCACGATCTCAACCCAGGATGGCTTTTCCTTTACCTACATCATGCAGCCGGAGGATATCGTCTATGGGCTGGGCGAGTCCAACCGCGGCATCAACAAGCGAGGCTTCCTTTATGTCAGCAACTGCACAGACGAGCCCAACCATACGGAGGACAAGCAGTCCCTTTACGGCGCCCATAACTTTATCATTGTTGACGGAATCAATCACAGTTTTGGTCTTTTTGTTGACTACCCGACCAATCTAACTTTTGACATTGGCTACACCAGACAGGATACCCTGTCCATCACCTGTGCCGATGCAGACTTAAAACTCTACGTCATCGACGGCAGCGATGCCTATGACATCACCCGCCAGTTCCGTCACATCATCGGCCGCTCCTATATCCCGCCTCGCTTTGCCTTTGGTTTCGGTCAAAGCCGCTGGGGTTACGAAAAGCCGGAGGATTTCCGCAAGGTCGTTTCCGAACACCGCAAGGCTCATGTGCCACTTGACATGGTCTATATGGACATTGATTACATGGACGGCTACAAGGATTTTACGGTAAATACAGAGGCTTTTCCTGACTTTAAGGGATTTGTTGACGAAATGAAGGAAGACCACATCCATTTAGTACCTATCATTGATGCCGGAGTTAAGATCGAAGAAGGCTATGATGCATATGAAGAAGGCCTTGCCGGTGATTATTTCTGTAAAAAAGAAGATGGTTCTAATTTTGAGGCGGCGGTCTGGCCGGGACTGACGCATTTCCCGGATGTCTTAAATCCTGCTGCAAGAGCGTGGTTCGGTCAAAAATATGATAGCCTCTTATCGCAGGGAATTGACGCTTTCTGGAATGACATGAACGAACCGGCAATCTTTTATACACCGGAAGGAATGGCAGAAAAGCAAAAGATAACCAAAGAATTGCTCTCCGGCGACTCCAAGTATCCGCCAGTGGCAATTTTCTATCTCATGTCCGGAAATGATATTTCTTCGGACTATGCCCGTATGTATCACAAGATTGACGGCAAATTAGTCTGCCACAACAAAGTACACAATCTGTTTGGTTACAACATGACAAGAGCCGCATCCGAAGCCTTTGCTAAACTTGTTCCTGATCGACGCATCCTATTATTTTCGCGGTCTTCTTATATCGGTATGCACCGTTATGGCGGCATTTGGACCGGCGACAACAAGTCCTGGTGGAGTCATATTCTGCTCTGCCTGAAAATGCTGCCGGGGCTGAATATGTGCGGTTTCCTTTATGTCGGCTGTGACTTAGGTGGTTTCGGAGAAAATACCACAAGAGATCTGCTCCTGCGTTTCTTAGCGCTTGGCGTCTTCACACCGCTCATGCGCAACCATTCTGCAACCAGAACGCGCGAACAGGAATTTTATCAGTTTGAAGATCCTCAGGACTTTGCAGCAGTCATCGGTGTCCGCTACCGTCTGCTTCCTTATCTCTACAGCGAGTATATGAAAGCTGCACTTGGCGATGACCTTTATTTCAAGCCGCTGGCATTCACTTATTCGGATGATGCCGTGGCAAGACAGATCGAAGATCAGCTTATGCTTGGAAACGAGATTATGATCGCTCCGGTTTACACCCAGAATGCTGCCGGTCGCCCGGTCTATCTGCCGGAAGAAATGATTTTTGTCAAATTCCTTGCAGATGGCACTATTTTACAAGAAAAGTGGGAAAAGGGCTGGCATTTTGCAGAAGTTGCCTTGAATGAAGTTCCGCTTTTTATCCGCAAAGATCACAAGATCCCGGTGGTCGATGTGGCAGAATATGTAGATGCCATCGATATGACAACACTGCAATATATCGGATATACAGATGCCGATTACGAACTTTACACCGATGATGGTATCACACCAATCGCATAAAAAAGAATGTGCCTTGGCACCATATAGGACAGCGTTTTTGCGCTGTCCTTTTTAATACACATTTTTCAACATTTCCACATCATATCCGGTTTCCCAGAATGTCTGAAACCGATTCAACTGCATAATGTCCGGCTGATGAAGAACATACTGGGTCTGAAGGTGAGGACTTTGTTTCTGATATTCCTTCGGGGTCATGTGCATCATTTTCTGAAAAACCCGGTAAATTTTGTTTGCATTTCTTCTATGCTTTTATATCTATCTGCCTTCCATCTGCATAACGCAGCGTAACCGCTGGATATTCATCACTGTTTTCATGTAGTAAATCCAACATGCCATCATGCCCCGGATAAATATATCTGGCATTCTCCTTAATCCGTTGTATGGATTTCCTGCTTTGCTCCAAATTCTGACTCATCAGGGGAATGTTCTTCCATAATTCATAGCGGTTTTTCATGGCATCCGAGCATAAAATCGTCTCCGCTCCACAGCACAGACCGATAAGCCCCGGTGTGTGTCCCGGCAATTCCATGACAGACACCTCCTCTGAGATGATATCTCCTTCTTTTACAAAACGCAGATTTCCTCTTTTCTCCAAATACGCCAGCGTCTGGATGCTATGCCACTCATCCGGCGTTTGATTTGCACTCTCCCACTCGATCTTATTAAGCAGAATTTCTGCATCGGAAAACAGCGGTAGGTTCCCAACATGATCAAAATGCAGATGACTGATGACCACATGCGTGATATCTTCCGGCTTCATCCCTGCCTTTTCCAATGCTTCTTTTAATTGCAAAACGCATCCTTTTGATCCGCAGTCATACAGTATGTTTTTCTCGTCATCACACGCTATCAGAACAACCGTACTGTAACCGACAATTCCATATTCGGTCATAAAAGGCTTACCTTCCAATAAGGGCTTTACTTTCATCTTGTCACCCCCTATCCGATCAAAGCAACCCAGAAGTCATTGACATTCGTTCCGGTAGGTCCTGTCATTACCAAACCGTCAATGGCCTGTAGTCCGTGATAGCAATCATTATCCTGTAAAATCTTTTCGTAAGACAATCCTGCGTTCTTTAAGGCTTCATAAGAATCTCCATCCACATAGCCGCCTGCTGCATCTGTCGGACCATCCGTTCCATCGGAGCCTACAGAAAAGATTGCCATATTCTGCTGTCCGGCGATAACTTTCATCGCTGAAAAAGCAAGTTCCTGATTCCGCCCACCTTTTCCTTTGCCACGCAAATGTACGACAGTCTCTCCTCCGGCAATCAGTGCCATCTTTTTCTTCCCCGCATTGTCATGTTCCCTCAGACATAGCTGCGCCAGATTCCAGCCAACCTCTCTTGCCTCTGCCGTCACATCTTCCGCTAAGATTCTCGGCTCATACCCCAGTTCTTTACAGGCCTTGTATGCCGCCTTGCATAACTGTCGTACACTGCCAATAATCTGTGTGTGGACATTACGAAGTTCTTTGGGCGTTTCATCTTTCAGGCACTTCTCTGCCGCCGCGCTCAGTCGTAATTTGTATTTTTTTGCAATTTTTCCTGCATCCTCACAGGTAGACGCATCCGGATATGCAGGTCCGGACGCGATCATATCCATAGGATCTCCCACAATATCTGACAAAACGACGGCTTCTACCATTGCCGGCATACACGCCAACGCAAATCTGCCACCCTTTACCTCCGAAAGACGCTTTCGAATGGTATTCATCTCTACGATATCAGCCCCGCTTGCAAGCAGTTGCTCTGTGATATCCGCCAATTCTTCCCCTGATATTTTGGGTTTTTCAAACAGGGCACTACCGCCTCCGGAAACCAGAAATAGTACCATGTCTTCCTCTGTCAGATCCTTTACCATGGAAAGAGCCTCTTGCGTTCCTTTAAAACTATTTTCATCCGGCACCGGATGTCCTGCTTCTACACAAAGCATACGCGGTAGTTGCCCCATAACATGATGATACTTTGTTAGAACCACACCTTTTTCATAGCGAATTCCATTTTCCTGCAAATAGGAAACCGCAGCATTTGCCATCTGCCATCCGGCTTTCCCGATTGCCACAATATAAACATGCTCTGAGAACACAAGGTTACTCAGAGCACGTCTTACTGCCGCATCAGGTTGAACGGATGCTATCGCCTCGTCTATGATCTGTTTCGCATCCTTTCTTAACTCCTGATTCATTCTTTCTATCTCCTCTATCTACCAATCTGAATGTCTGTCAGATATTCGTAATACTGCGCAATTGCGCTATGATCCTTTTGTCCGCCCTCATGATTGTGCATCCACTGCATAATTTCCTGCACTTCGGCCGTCATTGGTACCGGTGCACCCACGGTATGCGCACAGTCCAGAGCATTGTTGAGATCCTTGATATGTAGATCGATCTTAAATCCCGGTTTATCATTTCCGGCAATCATCATAGGCGCTTTTGCATCCATGACGGTTGAACCAGCCAAACCACCACGAATTGCCTGAAAAACAAGTTCCGGATCAACTCCTGCCTTTTGTGCCAGTGTAAGAGCCTCTGACAGTGCCTGTATGTTGCAAGCAACAATAATCTGGTTTGCCAATTTGGTGGTATTTCCGGCACCAACCTCTCCACATCTTACCACGGATGATCCCATGGTTTCAAGCAGCGGACGATAGGTCTCCACCAGTTCTTCTTTTCCGCCAACCATAAAACTCAGACTTCCGTCGATTGCCTTTGGTTCACCACCGGAAACCGGTGCGTCTAACATATCAATATTCTTTTTCGCCAACACTGCCGCAATTTCTTTGCTTGCAACCGGATTGATAGAACTCATGTCAATAAACATACTACCTTCCTGCATATAAGCAGCAACACCATTCTCTCCCAGCATAACTTCTTTCACTTGCGGAGAGTTTGGCAGCATGGTCATGACAACATCACACTGTCTGCCGATTTCCTCATAAGTAGCAGATTTTGCACCACAGGCTTCCATTTCATCCAAGACATCCTGATGTCTGCCGTTCACTAAGACATCCGTATATCCACCCTTAATGATATTTTTCACCATGGGTTTTCCCATAATTCCAAGACCAATAAATCCTATTTTCATTTCATTCACCTCAAGCACTTCTATTTATTTTCTCTTTTGCTTCTTCATTTCAGCAATGTTCTCCTGAATCTCAGCCATGCGGTCATAATCCAATTCATAGAACTTCATGGCAATGATATTACACAGCCATCCGAGAATTGGAAACCCATACGTTAGAATAACCGTTACCCAGAAGATTGGCCAGGTTGCCGCATCTCCCATCTGCGGCATTACCGTCTTATATCCGATTGCTGCAACCGCAACTGCTGCAATCGTAGAGCCAAAGGAGGCAATTACTTTTTCTGTCAGAGAATAAACCGCACCAACGGTTCCCGGCATATAGTTTCCGGAACGCTCCAATTCATAGTCAATAACGTCTGCTCGCATCATTCCTTCAGCAACATTTAGGATCATCTTGGATGCATTAACACCCATGGTAAATACCACATAGACCATCATGACTACGCCACCTTTTCCGATCTGCGCCATACCTGTTGGTCCAAGGTATAACAAAAAGGCAAAGATTGCTATATTGATAAAGATATTAACAGCAGACCATACCTTAGTTGCAACCTTTACTCCTTTCTTGGCAATATAAACACCACCCAGAAATACAAAGACAAAACTAATAATCGTACCCGCATTCGTAATCATTGTCGCCGCCTTATAGTTGGCAATCAAAATACCATTTAACATGGTAAGCACAATCGTCTGGGTTGCGCTGTTAGATGCAATTTTATCCGTAATACCTGTCACCAGATAACAACGCATAGGAACATTTTCCTTAAAAATATTTACGATTTCCTTAATACCTACCTTAGTCTGCTTGCCACCCATGGCAACCATTTCTCCCAGAATTTCCGGTGTGTCAATTCTATGCAGACCAATGAAGGAAAACATTACGAAGATAAAAGCCGTAATGATAAAGATAACACATGCCTCACTCAGACTCTCTACATTATATTGGTTGTCATACTTTGGCAAAACTGCAAATGCCAGAATGGTATTGACAAGGATTGGTCCAATGTACTGATAAACCGTGGTAACAAAGGTAACAAATGGACGCTGCTTTGGATCGTTAGTCAGCGCAGAACTGATCGTGGATGCCCCACCAATAGACATGATCGTGTAGCCAACAACAAACAAAGCATAAACCAGACAAAACACAACAATTCCTGCAACGCCACTAAATTTTCCTGCCAGAATACGGAACATCAAAAGTGCCGCAATAGAACAGGTCGCCCAGCCAATCAACAGAAAGAGTCGAATCTTTCCAATATGTTTAAACACCGGCAGACGGTCATAAATCACAGCGACAATAGGATCTGTCACACCGTCAAAAATTGTCTTGGCCTGAATGATAATACCGGTTACCGTAACCGCAATACCAAATCCGGCATTCATTGCATAAGAGGCATACATCATAAGGACATAAAATGCCATTTTTGCGGCACTGGTTCCTCCTGCAAATATCATTTCCCATGGTTTTGCCGTACGATATTTGGGATCGTTACTACCAAACATTCCAGCAAATATTTTCTTTAAATTCATAAAAACCTCCTTTAATAAATACGAATTGCCTCATATCCATGCAAGCAATCCAGTTTTATCCCCTTATCTGTCCGTATTACATGACCGCCATTTAAGGCATCCATGTTTTTATCCGCACCGCATGCTATCTCAATAAAAATATCGCGGATTGGTAAAGGCTCACAATAAGTATAATTAGCAAAAGCCCCCGATAAATTGATAAGATGTATCACCTTTCCGGCTTCGCCTTCGGTCACTGCCAACTCACACATAGGTGTCAATGTCGGAGCGATGCTCTTGACACCTGCAAGACTGCAAACAATATCTTTTAAGAAATCATAAGAATTGTCATAGCCAAATTCGTAATAAAAAGCAGCTATGCGAAATGGAATATATAGACTTTTCCCGCTTCCATAGTCCCTCTCATACACTCCTGCTATCTCGGTTTTCTCCGTGGAATAACAGATCTCTGGTGGTCCAAACGGCTGATCGGGAATCATACGCAGGTATGTTTTTGCCTCTTTTCTACGTGTGCCTGTCACAACCAAATCTCCTGGCACAATGCAATCCACGCCCGATTCCTTACAGGACACCCACGCTTCTTTCTCTGCATCTGAAAATTGAAAAATTGCTGAGCGCACCTGCTTTTTTTCTGTAATTTCATCCATACCCAGACACTGTAATCCCATATGTTTTCTTGGTTGCCGTCTCTCATCACTCATAGATGAGCATCCATCTGCGATCAATGTTCCACCCTTTTCCACAAAAGAATCCAGCATCTCGCACTGTGTATCTGACATCGTCTCAACATCTGCCAGAATAACCGCATCATATCTCTTTAACAAAGGCGCAGATACTTCCCCAATCTTTTGTTCATCAAACGGAATGTGCAACTGCGTCAATACCTGTACCCAGCCATCTGCCTCCGGATCATTTCTTCCCATCAGAGGCTTTTCTATCAGAAGCACACGCGCTGCTGATTGCTGCCCCCGAAAAAGATCTTCATGTTGTGCAAAAAAATCGAACGCTTTCTGCGAGGCTTTTATGCCTGACTGATCTGCACTTTTTCCCAAGGTTCCAAGCAAATAAAGGCTGGTACTTCCTGCATATACCAGATTCTGCCATTGTCGTATCTCCAGAAGTCCTCTGGATATGCTGCTGTGCCGGTATCGAAAAGCCATATAAACGGCAGATGCATCATCCACAACCTTGTCATGTAAAGGTCCTGCTACTCTTCTTGCATTGACCGATGCATCATAAACCCATGCGTGATGGTTGACATCCTGATTGCACTCTGTCCGAAAATAATCAAACCCATTTATAGCAATATTCTCATTGATTCCCTTCACAACTTCGTACATCCTCTGTTTTTGTTTTTTGCTACATGCACCAATAAAGGCCATATAGCGTCCAAAAGCCGGATCTTTGGGATTCAGGCTATCCGGTATCTCCATTCCGGTCTGCTCTTGAAACAATCGTCTGCAATTCTTGCAATGACATGGCTCATGAACCTGTAATTCATAGTCCACAACAAAGGTAGAACTCATATTGCAAAACAAACCATCAAAGTCATATTTTGAAAAAAGTTCTCGCAGGATATCATATACATACCTCTGTTGATAATCTCCATTGATGCAAGTCTGCACATAACCATTGTAAATCAGCGGCTGTCCCGAACTCTGGCGATATGCCCACTCCGGATGTTCCTCATACAAGGTTTCATGCACTTTTGAAAAATCACAGCGGGCAATCACCCGGATACCGGCCTTATGACATTCACGAAGTATATCAGCCAAAGTATCTCCCGTCAGATAATCACTCTGCTTCTGTTGCGCGACTTCCGTCGGATAACTTGCAATAATACCAGCAGCATTTAACGTCACAACCGTTGCATGATATTGTTTCAACTCATCTACATAAGATTTTGCATCCATATCTGCCATATCAATCTCACGTAAATTGGTCTGCACCATACGCCATGGAAAAGTTTCCCACCATCTGGTGTCGCTCATGTTCCTTCACCTCCTCCTTTGAAGTTGCTCCCATTATAAAAACGTGTTATGATCTTGTATATATCTGTTTTCTGTTTTTTATATCTGTTTTCTCCCTTTCTATATTTTGTATCGTTTCTGGATATATTTTAACTATTTTAAGTATAAACAAATCTCAGGTGGCTTGTATAATAAAGTCACATCCATTCCAAAACGTTTGTAACTGAAAGGAGATTAAACTAATGAATGAGATCAGAAAAGTAGTATCTACATTGTGGTACGACAAAGATAACTACCACACCTTGCGTAATGTATTTCCAAACGCAGAATTTATATATGTAGACTTTTATGACAAAGAAAAATTGGAGAAGGAAGCAAAAGACGCAGACGTTGCTCTTGTACTGGGCGATGTCCCGAATTGCCTGCTAGGCGAGAACTCTCTAAAATGGATTGCCTGCGACCATGCCGGACTTAATGGTTCTGCACGCCCAGAGGTTTTTGAAAAAAATATTTTTGTGACAGGTGCCGCCGGAAGAAGTGCCCCTGTTCTGGCAGAACACTGCATCTATTTTATGCTGCAATCCTGCTATCACACCAAAGAACTTTTGGCTGCCCAGGAAAAAGGTCAATGGGGTGTTGACGGGTCGAACAACTGGCGTGGACTTTACGGAAGAAAAGTTGCTATACTGGGAATGGGTAATAACGGCCGTATGCTTGCTGACCGCCTGCAAGCCTTTGGCATGGAAATCTATGCCTATGACAAATATCCAATCAAAGATTATGATTACATTCCTCACAAATACTGCGGTCTGAATGGCGACACCTTAGATCCTATTTTAGCCGAATGTGACTTCATCGTTCTGACACTGGCTCTAACCGATGAAACTTATCATATGTTTGATACTGAAGCATTCCGTAAAATGAAGTCCAATGCCGTCCTCATCAATATGGCACGTGGTGGCATCGTGGATACTGCTGCCCTGACACAGGCTCTAGAAGACGGAGCGATTGGCGGTGCCGGGCTCGATGTAATAGAAGAAGAACCATTCCCATCCGACCACCCTCTTTGGAGAATGCCAAATGTCTATATCACACCACATATGACGCCTCAGGTTCCCAACCGCGCTGGCCGAAGCATTGAGATCATCCGAGAAAACGCACGTCGCTTTGTAGCAGGAGAACCAATGTTAAATCTCTTAAAACCAACCGATACCTTCCAAAGCGGAAATGGCAATAGCGGCTGGGCAAGACTAACACAATCCAACCTATCCAAAGAAGAGATTGCCAAAATTCCTCTGGAAAAATTCTTAGGGAAACGTGGTTGGACAGATCCTAGTGAATGGAATTATCTAGACTAAAAGAAAGGAAGATATCATCCATGGAAGAATTGAATTCATTGACAAAACCTACTTTGACCGATGTGGATATTCAAAACCGCCTCTCACTGCTGTTGGAGTTTCTCCAATGTAATGAGGTCTTGTATCTTTGGCAGTATGATACCGAAGGCAATTGTCTTTGGACCAATTCTTCTCTTCCTATTTATGATACCATGCTCCGCCATGCCAAAGACTTCGATGAAATCATCGCTTTTGGTCAGGAGCATGATACCCCTCTAATGATCACGTCACTCACCGGAATGATGTGGTCTGTCGTTTATCAAAAGGATATCGCTCATCAACTAAGCCGCATTCATATCATTGGTCCGGTCTTTACAGCCATGCTCTCCGACGATACGATTGCCCTATTGCAAAAGCGCCCCGATATACGAGAACACTGGAAGGTCAAATTATACGATTATCTGCGTCAGGTTCCTGTTGTTACAACAACAAATTTTATCAAATACACACTTATGCTTCACTTTAGCATAAACAACGAACATTTGAAGCCATCCGACATCACCTATGCCGACTTTAACTATGATTCTTTTGCAGATAGATCGACGAAATCGGTAGATTATGCTTCCTATTGGGCTAGAGAAAATGTCATGCTCGATATCATACGAACGGGCGATATCTATCGCAAATCATCACTTGGTCCGGCGTCTGCACACCTTAGCAATATGCAGCCACACAATATCCAGGAGTTGGAACGTACCCGTCAATACACCATCATATTTATCGGTCTGTGTATCCGCGCTGCGATTGATGGTGGCGTATCTCCGGATACGGCATTTTCCCGCGGCAATATTTATTTAAACAACCTATCTCATGCCAAATCCTATGGTGATATCACAGCGTCTGCCCAGTTGGCCTTTGATGATTTTCTCTTTCTGGTTCACAACCATCTGCACTTAAATCAATATTCTGAAAATATCAAAGCCTGCATCGACTACATCGAACTTCATACAGACGATGACCTAAATATTCCTCTGTTGGCTGAAAAAATCGGTTATAGCGATTACTATCTGTCAAAGAAATTCAAAAAAGAAGTAGGCGTCAATATCAACGCCTACATCAAAAAAGCCCGGGTGCAAAAAGCCGCCTATTTACTTGTTTCTTCCAAAATGAGTATTCAGGAGATTTCTGATATGCTCCACTTTGGCAATCGTAATTTCTTTTGCCGTGCCTTTAAGGAAGAAATGCATACAACACCGGCGGCGTTCCGCACCAGCCATCAAAAATATTAGACACTTATCCTACGATCACGCGGCTCTCTGCATGACCTAATCCTTCTGCCTCCACATGTACACCTGCCTCTCCGGCTTCTGTACCGGCACGAAGGATGACCTGCCATCTGCCCTCAAAGGATGTAAATTCTCCCTTGGTGTAATTTTCCTCGGTCTGGCCTCTGCCTGTTCCAAAGCCCGCCAGACTTGCAGCACCTTCTACTGAAACCTTTGCTAGCGTATCCTCAGCTGTCGGTACCCAGTTACCTTCTGCATCTACGATTTCGACGATGCCATAAGCAAGACTTTCTCCATCTGCAGCAATCTGATTCTTTTCCATAGTGATCTTAAGTCCAACCGGCTCTCCCACCGTTTTTACTTCATCACGGGATACTTCCTGTCCATCCTGATAACTGATCGCTGTCAGAGTGCCTGCCTCATATGTCACTTCAAATTCTGCCTTGAAATGGCATTCTGCCCCCGCTGGTTTTTTGCCAAGAGACTTGCCGTTTAACAGAAGTTCCACTTCCTCAGCACGGCTATAAACTTCTACGCTTACTGCTGTCCCATTTTCGCAATTCCAAGACCAGTGGTTTCCGCCTTCTGCCCATCCATAACGACCGATCAGAGCGATCTTTCCATTGTTTTTCGGATCTTTTGCAAAAATATAAGTATCGTTTGCACCCCAGATGATCTGATGATATCTTCCCTGGGCTCTGACATTTCCGCAAAGGTCAAAGTCTCCTGCCTGTGCCAGACGCCAAGGATAAGCTGCGTAGTTTAACATGCGAGACATCTGTGGCACTTCTTCTTCGCTACAATAAATGCTCTTTCCAATACCTGCTTCTCCAATGTAATCCATGCTTGTCCAGAGGAAATCTCCGATCACATACGGAAGGCGCTCTACATCTGACCAATAATCTTCAAATTGCCCCGGCTTGCTCTCTGTACAAAGAATCACACGATCCGGGAAAAGTTCATGGCTAGTCTCATAATGATAGTTCAGGTAATTGTAACCGACCACATCCCAATCTTTAACAAATGGGGCAGTATATTCCATCCAGATCTTCTTGCCGTAGGAATTATCCATATTTATGACAGAACCACCTTGCGGCATCTCTTTGCGGAAAGTCTGCCAAAAAGCTGCATTGTCCTCATTATCCAAGCCCTTAAAGAAAGAACAAAGTGCTCCGCTGACCAGTCTTGTGCTGTCCATATTTCGCACTGTTTTTGCCAGCATAGCAGAAACCTCATATCCTGCAGCCATACCGCCCTGTTCGGTCAACTCATTACCAATGGACCAGAAGAAAATAGACGGATGATTGCGGTCGCGTCTTACCATAGCCTCGATTTCTTTGATACCATCCTCTGCAAACTGATGACTGAAATCGAAACTATTCTTAGGCAGATTCCAAACATCAAAGGCTTCATCAAAAACAATCATTCCCAGTTCATCACAGATATCTAAGATCTGCTCTGATTGCGGATTGTGCGCCAGACGAAGAGCATTGTATCCATTATCCTTATGCAGTTTTACCTTGCGGTACTCGGCATCGTAAAAACTTGCCGCACCCAGGATTCCATTGTCATGATGGATACATCCACCTTTCAACTTGATGGATTTTCCATTTAAAAGGAGTCCATTTTTAGCATCTGCTGTGATGGTACGAACACCAAACCTTGTCGTAATCTCATCCTCGTAATCGGTCTGTGCCATCAAATCCTGGCGGTTGTCCAGAGACATATGAACATTACCAGTTGATGTAAGACCCAACTGTGCCTTCACTTCGTAAAGATAAGGATTCTCGGTATCCCAAAGTTCTGCATTTTCAATAACAAAAGCCTGTGGAACTACTTGACTTGTTCCTGCCGGAAGGCTGATCTTCTGATAGCGCACAGCCACTTCCTCGCCTGTGTCCTTTTTTGCAGCGCTGAGTTTTAAGAATCCTTCTGCATCGCCGCTTGCCTTTGCCAGATCATTGACTACGGTAATCTCTGCCTTACAAAAAGCATGGCCATTTGTAATATGATCGGTATATACAAAGATCCCGTCATGTGCTATATGAAATGCCGGTGCGCTTAAAAGGTTGACACCGCGATACAAGCCGGCGCCGGAATACCAACGACCGTTTGGATCATCATCGGTATGAACGATTACCTGAATCTCGTTGTCTCCTACCTTCAAAAACTTGCGGATATCCATGGTAAATGGCGTATAACCATAGGCATGACTGCCGACCGGATTGCCATTGATGAGAACTCTTGTCTTTCCAAAACATCCTTCAAAATGTAAAAGCATGGTATCCGTCATTTCTTCTTCTGTCAGCGTAATGGTCTTTAAGTAAGTTCCCTCACTTCCCTTATAAAATCCGCTCTCAGCCTTACCCGGAGCATCCGGCGTTACATCTGTTTCCACCATGAAATCATGTGGTAGATTGACTTTCTTCGTCTGCTGCGGCATCATAGGGATACTTGACTTTTCCCCTGCCATAAACACCCAGCCACTATTCAAACTTGTTTTTTTCATACCAACCTCCTATGCTATACATTATAATCTTGCTTGTGTGATTACATTTTTATATATTTTATCATAGCCGGTTTGCAGATTTCTTTAATACAAAAATTCGTTTTTTTATGTATAAATTGGTAAGAAAGAATGTGCTTTGTTTATAATACAGCTCATCAAAAATCCTGCTTTTGTTTTCTTGGAATAAAAGCATAGATTTTCGAATGATAAATAGAATCTATAGAAATATGAGCCTCGCTCATATAAAGATCACACCAGAAACAAATATGCTTTGCTAGATTATAACATCTGGCAAAGCATATTTGTAAGAACTTTTTTCAATTGTGACACGTTCCGTTATGATAGTACGGGCAACAGGACTTGAACCTGCACGGTCTCCCACTAGAACCTAAATCTAGCGCGTCTGCCAATTTCGCCATGCCCGCACGTATAACTGCGTTTCACAGTTACTTAGAAAGATTACCACATTACCAATCGATTTTCAAGTCTAGCTTTCCTAACGATAGGATGTCGTATCAATCAATTTTCCAACGACCAGAAAACGCCGGTCACTCTGACTGCCAATGCAGGTAGAAAGAACCAGAAGTTTGTCATCTGCCGTTACTTCCACACCTTTTCTGACATGGGTAATACTTCGCCCTTCTTCTGCACATGATTTCAGTGAATCGAGAAACTGCTGTACACCATCTGTTGATTTCAAATCAAACATTGCCGGAATATAATTATCATTGTAATTGTAGACGCCAAAAATCTGATAGGTATAAAGCGCCTCCGGGGTCTCAAATGTCATAGTCTCATTCTTCTCAAAAAAATCAGCATCATCAAACAAATGCAAGGATCCAAACATCGTATCCGCGCGCATATCATGCCCATATAGAATCGTAATGGCATCCGACATGTCCTTGCTGTTGCAGGCATTGCTGTAAATGGCTCCCGCCGTAGTCTCGACGTGGTTCATGTCATGACTCAGATAATAATTATCTTCTTCTGTCTGCAAGACCGGATAATCCACAATGGTATTCGCCACGTTGATCCAGCCGTACACGTCCGCATTTTGCTCCTGCAAAGATGCAAAATCATGGATAGGCGATGCCTCCGCTACCGGTTCTTCCGTCTTTTCCTGCTTTTGCCGCATCTTGGCATATTCCGCCTCTGCAAAATCATTTTGATGCTGCTGATAAATATATATCCCCAGACAAAGGGCTGCCGCCAGTACGATCACCGCACTGATCAGGCGAAGTAGTCGCTCATGCTTGTCCTGATCTCTTTTGTTCCTTTTCATCCTATCTGCTCTCCTATAACACTAACTATCTACTATTATGATGGTAAGAGGCAGATTTTGCAAGTAAAGACCGAGGCACGTCCAAATGGGACACTCCTTATGGCAAAAGGAACGTCCCTAATGTCCTCTTCGGATATATCCGTTCCAATTCAAACCATATCTTCTTACCAATACCATTGCTCTGAACTCCGTTCTTTACAAAAAGCAGGTCAAAATGGTTATGCTGTGTACTCTCATTGATAATAACAACTGCACCGCCCACCATTTCTCCATCGACAACAGCTTTATAGACAGCAGAACCCTCCGCATTCACCGACTGGTCAATGTCCTTTTCAGGCAGAATAACAGCATCTGTTTTCCCGAAAACATCTTCAAAACCTTTCTGAAATGCCTCCTGCATATCAGACTTGTATTGCGTTAATTCTTTTGGTTCTATACAAACTAATTGGAAGGTCATTTTA
>ERZ833515.55-NODE-55-length-104259-cov-83.322934_pt1 | contig 104259 bp, 86 predicted proteins | sample MGYA00519949_ERZ833515 | MGnify/ENA primary metagenome ERZ833515 (study PRJEB31850, sample SAMEA3708741) | human gut metagenome | biome: human gut; feature: human-associated habitat; material: faeces | place: China | collected 2014 ...
TTATCAGCGAGATAGATCCACATGCCTTTGTCAGTCAGAGTGCCGTTATCGGTGTGTATGGTGAAGGTTTTGACAAGATAAAATATAAAAGCAAAAAAGAGCACGGAGTTTAATATTCCGTGCTTTTTCGTGTTATAACAAATGAGTCTCGTAAAAAATCACCATAGCCATCAAGTCAATTCAACTATTAGGAGGTTATATAGGGTTCATATTGCAAAATACCAATAATTTTTAGCAATACAAAGAAAAGACAGACAGATTCTTTGGCATATTCAGATAAATTTCTTATTTTTGCAAAGGTAAATTATTAAAAGGAGCAATCATGGATCAGAATATGAAACGTTTGCCTTACGGCATCAATGACTTTGAGGCGGTAATAGAACAAAATCAATATTATGTGGATAAGACGATGTATTTGCCTTTGTTGGAAAACCAACCAAGCAACATCTTCTTCATTCGTCCACGTCGGTTCGGTAAGAGCATATTTCTGAGTATGCTCCATGCTTACTATGACTGTAGCAAGAAAGAGAAATTCCAAACTCTTTTCGGTGATTTATGGGTTGGTAAGCATCCTACTCCTTTGCAAGGAAAGTATCAGATTCTTCACCTTGATTTCTCGTATGTGGGTGGTGGTATCGAAAAGTTGGAGGAAAACTTCAATATGTATCTTCGTGTCAAATTAGACGGCTTCATGCGAGTTTACCAAGAGTTTTATCTGGCAGATTTTAAGGAGAGGTTCTTTAAGTCGGATTCTGGTACTGAGAAACTGGCTTTGCTTCAGGATGAGACTGCAGCCAAGGGCATTCCTCTCTATCTGATCATCGATGAATATGACAATTTCACCAATACCGTGCTCAATGAGCAGGGCGAGAATGTATATTGGGCAATCACCCATGCCGACGGTTTCTACCGTGATGTCTTCAAGAAGTTCAAGGGCATGTTTGAGCGTATCTTCATCACAGGTGTCAGTCCTGTGACCTTGGATGATGTGACGAGTGGGTTCAATATTGGCTGGCATATCTCCACCAAGCCAGAGTTCAATCAGATGTTGGGCTTCTCTTTGGAGGAAGTGCGCAAGATGTTTGCTTATTACAAGGAAGTGGGAGGTATTCCTGCAGCAAGCGATATCGAGGCAATGATAGACGAGATGAAGCCTTGGTATGATAACTATTGTTTCTCAGAGGATGCTCTGCATACTCAGAGTAAAGTGTTCAATAGTGATATGGTCATCTATTATCTCCGAAATTATATAGATAGGGGGGAAGCTCCAAAGCAGATGATAGATCCAAACACGAAGACAGACTACAACAAGATGAAGAAACTTCTTCAGTTGGATAAGTTGGATGGCGACCGCAAAGGTGTTATCCGCACGATAGCCGAGACGGGGCAGATTGTGACAACCCTGGAAGAGACATTTCCTGCCAGTAGGTTGACTAATCCTCAAACATTCACCAGTCTGTTGTTCTATTATGGTATGCTTACCATAAAGGGTACTTTTGGTGATATGATGATATTGGGTATTCCAAACAATAATGTTCGTAAACAATACTATGGCTATTTGTTGGAGCAATATCAGGAGGAAAAGTTTGTTGACTTGAACCAGATGAAAATTCTGTTTACTTACATGGCACTTGAGGGTAAGTGGCGTGAAGGATTACAGTTTATGGCAGATGCCTATTCCAAGGTATCGTCAGTTCGTGACGGCATTGAGTCGGAGCGTAATCTTCAAGGTTTCTTCATGGCATATCTGAATTTGAACAATTACTATTATACCGCACCGGAGCTAGAGTTGAACCATGGCTATTGTGATTTTTTCCTTTTGCCAAATCTTACTCATTATGCTACGAAGCATAGTTATATCCTGGAGCTGAAGGTGTTGTCGAAGAAAGATTACGAGTCAAAGCCAGAGGATGGCAAACTCTCTAAGGCAGAAGCCCAATGGCAAGAGGCTGAGGAACAAATCAAGCGATATGCCGCAGCTCCAAGGGTCGAGGCGCTGCGCCAGGGTACAACGCTCCATAAAATCATCATGCAGTTTGTAGCAGGTAAGTTGGTGAGGATGGAGGAAGTGGTATGTTGAGAGACATTGAATTATTTTAGTGTTCAAAGAGCACGGAGTTTAATATTCCGTGCTTTTTTGTGCATCAGGAAAAGTCAAGAGGGTGAATCATAAACTTATGACACACCCTCACTTTACCAAAAGAGCAAGTACGGGTTAAGTAAGTCCAGAGGAAGGGTAGCAACTCAAGTAGTTCAGTCGAGCAACTCAAGTAGTTCAGTAAGACAATTCAAGTATTTCAGTAAGCGAGTTCAGACGTCTCAGTTAGCTGATGCAGACGTCTCGATAAGCTTACAGATACGTCTCCGTTAGCTTACGCAGTAATATCTGTAACCCGATGCAGTCATATCCGTAACCCGATGCAGTCATATCCGTAACCCGATGCAGCCATATTCGTAACCCGATGCAGTCATATCCGTAACCCGATGCAGTCATATCCGTAACCCAGCGCAGCCACATTCGTAACCCAGCGCAGCCTTCATATGAACTAATTTTATGTAATCATCTATCATCCATCACGATTTGCATGTATCATATATCTTAATATGTTAATATACAGATACTTGAATAGCGTGATAGATACTTCAAAAACGGAAATATCCCTCACGCTATCCATCACGATTTGGGATTATCCCTCACGATTTTCTCACTACACTCTACCAGATACTGTTTCTTTGCAGCCGTGTTGCTAAAATAAAATTAATCTGCATTTTATTAGGATAAAGATGCTTTAGTTTCAAAAATAATCCGTATCTTTGCAGTCGTATTCTTCCCGATAGTAGTTCTTGAATGCTTAATCTGGTAGAATGAAATTTAGTAAGAGCGGACATTTGGGATGCTCATAATTTAATAATGGAGGATTGGATATGAATAAATTAACAAGAGAAGAGGCGCTTAGACGTTGGAAATCTGCCAAGGCCACAAAGAAAGCCATGGTTGACAAGATGCAGAAGATGCTTTATGAAGACTACAAATTACGTACAGGCGAGGAGCCTGCGAGATTTAATGTCTTGTAATGAAAGAATTAGCGACATCTTTATAATCCATTTCATGTTGCTTTTATATTACCATCAACAATTGCAGCAAAGCCTTAAAGCCGCCCTTGTTCTTTTCTTCTTTGGAAACATAGAGAACTTTATCGATGAGTCCGCAATAGTATTTAAAGGCCTCATCATAATTGCAGAATCTGAGATATGTAGTCATAATCTATGGGTTTAACGTCTTTTCTACAAAAATGATCTAAGATTAGCGCACGTATTTCAGAAATAATTATTATTTTTACAATTGCATTCTACCGCAGAATGCCAATGGCAAGAGGCTGAGGAACAAATCAATCAATATGCCGCAGCTCCAAGGGTCGAGGCGCTGCGTCAAGGTACAACGCTCCATAAAATCATCATGCAGTTTGTCGCTGGCAAGTTGGTGAGGATGGAGGAGGTGGTTTTTTAGAAGAAGTAACCATCAAAAGTAACTATCAAGGAGATAAAGTAACCATCAAAAGTAACTATCAAGAAGAAAAAGTCATTTTATGGCTTCCTTTGATATAAATTTCTATATCTTTCTCCTCTACAAGGTTTGGGCCTTTGATGTTTGGGAAAATGAAAGGGTAGCAGTCCTTTTGGATGCCCATCCCATATCAAGTATGGTTGTTACTGATATCTATATAAAAACAAAATCCCCCAATCCACTAGAGTAAGTAGGTTGGGGGATTTTTTTTCTGCCACAGCCTTCGTTCCTATCCTGATTTATTCAGGTTTCCCTGATTTCTTCAGTAAAGGGGCGAGGAACTTGTAGGTATATCCCTTCTGCTGCTTTACCATTTCTTCTGGTGTTCCGGCAAAGAGGAGCTGACCGCCGCCTCGTCCACCTTCCGGACCCATGTCGATGAGCCAGTCGGCGAGTTTGATGACATCGAGATTGTGCTCGATGATGATGACCGTATTGCCACGGTCTACCAGTTTCTGGAGTACATCCATCAGGATGCGGATGTCTTCGAAATGCAGACCGGTTGTCGGTTCATCGAGAATGTAGAGCGTCTTGCCCGTATCACGCTTCGAGAGTTCGGTAGCCAGTTTTACGCGCTGACTTTCACCGCCAGAGAGGGTAGTGGAACTCTGTCCTAACCTGATGTATCCGAGACCTACATTCTGTAAAACCTTGATCTTCTGCAGTATCTGAGGAACATTCTCGAAGAAATCTACCGCCTGGTTGATGGTCATGTCGAGAACATCGGCGATGCTCTTTCCCTTGTATCTTACCTCCAGCGTCTCGCGGTTGTAGCGTTTGCCGTGGCATACCTCACAAGGTACGTAGACATCTGGCAGGAAGTTCATCTCGATGGTCTTATATCCGTTACCCTTACATTCCTCGCATCTTCCACCTTTCACATTGAAGGAGAATCTGCCCGGCTTGTAACCGCGGATCTTTGCTTCGGGAAGTCCTACGAAGAGTGAGCGGATATCGCTGAACACGCCTGTGTAGGTTGCTGGATTGCTGCGAGGCGTCCTGCCAATAGGACTCTGGTCTACATTCACTACCTTGTCGATATTCTCGATACCCTCGATGCTCTCGTATGGCATCGGTTTCTTGAGCGAACGGTAGAAATGCTGCGAGAGGATAGGCTGGAGGGTCTCGTTGATGAGAGTGGATTTGCCTGAGCCGCTGACACCCGTTACGACAATGAGTTTGCCGAGTGGAAAATCTACATCCACCCCCTTGAGGTTGTTGCCCGTAGCTCCGTGAATGGTGATATGCTTGCCGTTGCCTTCTCTGCGGAGGGCAGGCACCTCAATAGCCATCTTGCCGTTGAGATACTGGGCGGTGATGGTATCGGTCTTGAGCATCTCCTGAGGTGTGCCCTGGAAGACAACTTCACCTCCCTTGCGTCCCGCCTTCGGACCGATATCTACTATCCAGTCGGCAGCCCGCATCATATCTTCATCGTGCTCCACCACAATGACGGTATTGCCCAGGTCGCGAAGTTCCTTCAGACTGTTGAGCAGACGTTCGTTGTCGCGCTGGTGCAGACCGATGCTCGGCTCATCGAGGATATAGAGCACGTTGACCAGCTGGCTACCAATCTGAGTAGCCAGACGGATGCGCTGGCTCTCGCCACCCGATAGAGAAGCTGACTGGCGGTTGAGCGAGAGATAATTGAGTCCCACATCGAGGAGGAAGGTAACGCGTGAGCGCAACTCCTTGATGATTTCGTGAGCCACCTTGGCTTTCATCGAAGGCAGATGCTGTTCCACTTCTTCGAGCCAATCGCGCAGTTCATCGATGTCGAGACTGGCTACTTCGGATATATTCTTATCCCAGATTTTGAAAGAGAGCGATTCCTTTTTGAGTCGCAAGCCATGGCATTCAGGACATTCGATGGTAGAGATAAACTGGTCGGCCCATTTCTTGCCCGCCGCACTCTCGTCATCCTCCATCACCTTCTGCAGGTAGTCGATGATGCCATCGTATGCGCAGAAGTAGTCGGTAGAGGTATGCACCTTTTCCTTTTCTATCTTCACGTTTTCGAGCGAACCATAGAGAATTTCCTGCATGGCATCGCCCGGAATCTCACAGATAGGTGTCTTCAGGTTGAGGCCATACTTGCTGAGCAATGATTCTATCTGCCAGAAAATCATCTGGTTCTTGTATTTGCCGAGCGGAGCAATGCCGCCTTCATGGATGCTGAGTTTATCATCGGGAATTACCTTCTTGATATCAATCTGGTTCACCTTTCCCAGACCCTTGCAATGCGGACAGGCACCTTCGGGAGAGTTGAAGGAGAACATGTTAGGAGCTGGATCCTGGTAGGCGATACCCGTTACAGGGTCCATGAGACGCTTGGAGTATGTCTTAGCCTCTTTGGCACCTTTCTCAAGAACCATTACCATGCCGTCGCCCTGTTTCATAGCCGTCGCCACACTCTTGCGGATGCGTTCCTCATCTTCTTCCTTCACCACCAGTTTATCGACCACAGCTTCTATATTGTGGTTCTTGTAGCGATCGGTTTTCATATTGGGAACGATTTCGAGGATGTTGCCGTCGAGTCGTACGTAGAGATACCCCTTTCTGCGCATACTTTCGAAGAGTTCGCGGTAATGACCCTTGCGCTGGCGAACGAGTGGAGCGAGCAGGAAGATAGCCTTGCCCTTATAATCGCTGAGAATCATGTCAATGACCTGTTCCTCGGTATATTTCATCATCTCCTCGCCACTCTGATAGCTGTAGGCAGTACCGGCGCGGGCATAGAGCAGACGGAGATAGTCGTAAATCTCGGTGGTAGTGCCCACGGTAGAGCGGGGATTCTTGTTGGTGGTTTTCTGTTCTATGCTGATGACCGGACTCAATCCCGTAATCTTATCAACATCCGGGCGTTCCATATTACCCAGGAAGTTGCGGGCATAGGCAGAGAAAGTTTCGATATATCTGCGCTGACCTTCGGCAAAGATGGTGTCGAATGCCAGTGAACTCTTGCCCGAACCCGAGAGTCCGGTAATCACGGTGAGGGAATCACGCGGAATCTCCACATCAATGTTCTTGAGGTTGTGGACCCGTGCGCCCCATACATTTATCTTTTCTTCTGAATTCATATTCCAATTCTGCTAATTGCTGTTTGCCTAATAGTTACTGTTCTGTTCTTCGGTATAACCTCTGAGCAGGTTGACATCACGTTTGATGTTATACACCACGCCATCTGCCCCCTTCGCCTTGACGAGACAGAAGTAGACACCCTCCTTGACCGGTTTTCCGCGGTAGGTGCCATCCCATCCCGTGGCAGGGTCGGTCCATTCATAGAGTTTCTGTCCCCACCTATTATATATATAGGCGTGGAACTCCTCAATGTTCCGGTAACCATCCTTGGGCTTGTAGATGTCGTTGATGCCATCGCCATTTGGAGAGAAGGCATTCGGCATGAGAAGAGAACTGACCTTGGTCGTCTCTTCTGTGTTGTCCTCCTCGTCGTCGTTGACTTCCTGAGCGTGTAATTGACACGTTAAAAGTGGCAACATGATGCAAAGTAATGCTATTTTTCGTCTCATTTCTAAAATAATTTGTGCAAAGATAATAAAAAGATGAGAGATATTGCGTCAGATGCAAGATTTTTTGTATTTTTGCAGATGAAAACATGAAATATTTGAAGATATAGTTAAAAAAATCTTGAGATATGAGACAAAAAATGAGATATTTCCTGCTGCTCGTTGGGCTTCTGCTCAGTGTCAGCATTGGCGCGCAGACTGTAAAATGGCGCGACATTTACACGGTTAAGAAGAAAGATACCATCTTTGGTATCGCCAATAAATATGGATTGAGCCTTCCTGAACTGATGGATGCCAATCCGGAGATGAAGCGTGAGGGATACATGCTGCAGAAGGGAGCTACGCTCTTTATTCCATACGCCAAAGAACAGAAGAATCCTAATCAGGTGAACGGTCAGAAGTCGGGGAATGGGGCAACGGTTCAGAAAACTGCTACAGCTCCGACCACTTCAAAGGCTGCTGTTGCCAGAAATGCGGTAAAGGTAGGCGTGATGTTACCTTTACATAATGTTGATGGCGACGGCAAGCGAATGGTGGAGTATTACCGCGGTTTGCTGCTGGCTTGCGAAACCCTGAAGCAGCAGGGCGCTGATATAGATGTGCATGCTTGGAACGTTCCTATTGATGCTGATATCCGGAATACACTCTTGCAGGAAGGCGCTAACCAATGCGATATCATCTTTGGTCCACTTTATACCAAGCAGGTGACTCCGCTGACCAACTTCTGCAAGACCTACGGCATCAAAATGGTGATTCCGTTCTCTATCAGCGGAGATGATGTAGAAAGAAACAAAGAGATTTTCCAGGTTTATCAGAGCGATGATGCGCTGAATGATGCGACCATCAAGGCATTCCTGAGCCGTTTTACCAATGTGCATCCTATCTTTGTAGACTGCAATGATTCTACTTCGAGAAAGGGCAACTTTACGTTCGGTCTGCGCAAGGAACTGGAACGTAGGAAAATCAATTATAGCATCACCAATGTGAATTCAAGTATCGAGCAGTTTGCCAAGGCTTTCATGCCTTCCAAGCAGAATGTGATAATTCTGAATACGGGACGTTCGCCACAGTTGACTCAGGTATTGAACAAGCTCGACGAATTTGATGCGAAGTATCCGGGTGCTGCCATCTCTCTCTTCGGCTATACCGAATGGCTGATGTATGCCAAGTTTAATTTGGAAAGATTCTATAAGTATGATACTTATATCCCTTCCACCTTCTATTATAACCCGAACTCAGCACAGACCAAGGCGCTTGAGAGCCGTTATGAGCGATGGTTCCATCAGCCTATGATGGTGGCACAGCCAAGATTCGCCATCACCGGTTTCGATCACGGAATGTATCTGATTCAGGGCGTCAAGAGATACGGAAAGAACTTCACAGGTGAGCGCCAGCAGATGACTTACCAGCCTGTGCAGACTCCACTCCGTTTCGAGAAGACCAGTAGGGGAGGATACAAGAACAAGAGTTTCCAGTTGATTCACTATACCTTTAATCATCAGATAGAGGCGGTGAAGTACTAGTTTATAGTTTACAATTTATAGTTTACAATTTATTGTTGATAATGAATAGAAATATTGGGCTGCTGATTCTGATGCTAATCTTCGGAATTCCAGTTTCGGCACAGATAGGAGAGCATCGTAGTGATTTCGCCATCGGTTTTAATGGGGGCTATATGATGAGTAGCGTAGGATTCACACCCGAGGTACAGCAGAAACAGCACGGCGGACTGACGGGCGGTTTCTCGATGAGATATACCTGCGAGAAATATTTCAAGACCATCTGTTCTATCTATGCCGAGGTAAACTATGCGCAGGCAGGATGGGAAGAGGATATCCTGGATATGGAGAATAATCCGGTGATTATCACCGAAACCAAAGAGGCGATGGCTTACAAGCGTACCATCAACTATATTCAGGTGCCAATCTTTGCGCATCTGGCATGGGGTAGGGAGACAAGAGGACTGAATATCTTCGTGAATGCTGGTCCGCAGTTTGGTCTCTATCTGAGTGATTCGCAGAAGACCAACTTCTCGGTAGAGCACATGCCGGCAACCGACAATAACCGTGTAAGTCCGGTGGTGGCTCAGGATACGATGGCAGTCAAAAACAAGCTCGATTATGGTATCGCCCTGGGTCTGGGTGCTGAATACAGTATTCCGAAGGTGGGGCATTTCCTTGCCGAAGCCCGATACTACTATGGTCTGGGAAATATCTACGGTGCTTCTAAGCGTGATTATTTCGGAAAGAGTAACTACGGACAGATTGTTCTGAAACTCTCTTATCTCTTTGATATCACCAGAACGAAGAACGTGAAACGGAAATAGATGATAATTAATAATTGATAATTAATAATGATAACGGGTTTATCATTTATGTTTTAAAGAAAATGAGTACAACAGAAAAAATGCAGATGAAATTGAGCGACTCTAAGTCAGCTCGCTGGACCGCCCTCCTCATCGTGAGTATCACGATGATGTTCGGTTACTTTTTTACAGATGTGATGTCTCCATTGGAGCCTCTCTTGACAGCAGCCAAGGGAGCAGAGAATGGTCTCGGACTCGGATGGAATTCGGATGAATACGGCTTCTTCTCTGGAGCTTACGGATACTTCAATGTGTTCCTCCTGCTCCTCTTCTTCGGTGGTCTTATCCTCGATAAGTTCGGTATCCGTTTTACAGGTGTTCTCTCTACCGTCCTGATGTTTGGTGGAGCCTTGTTGAAGTGGTATGCTGTAGGTCATGAGTTTGCCGGATCTGTAGCAGTACCATTCTTTGGTACTTATAGTACACAGGTAGTGATAGCCGCTCTTGGTTTCGCCATCTATGGTGTGGGATGCGAGATATGTGGTATCACTGTGAGCAAGATTATCGTGAAATGGTTTACGGGACATGAGTTGGCTCTGGCTATGGGAGTGCAGGTGGCTACGGCTCGTTTGGGAACAGCTGCTGCCTTAGGCTTTTCCCTTCCTTTTGCCAAGGAAATGGGCGGTGTGTCTGCTTCTGTTGCTTTGGGTGTAGCTTTGCTTTGTGCCGGAGTCTTGGTCTATTTGGTTTATTGCGTGATGGACAAGAAGGAGGATGCTTCAGCTGCTGCTGTAGCTACTGAGCCAGAAGAAGGTTTCAAGTTTTCTGACTTGGGGCGTCTTTTCAAGACTACAGGTTTCTGGTATGTGGCATTCCTTTGCCTGATGTTCTATGCAGGTGTATTCCCATTCCTGAAGTTTGCTACCAAGTTGATGATTTTCAAATATGGTGTTGATGCTAATGTGGCAGGTCTGATTCCTGCGATGTTGCCATTCGGTACCATCTTCCTTACACCGTTCTTTGGTAGTATATACGATAAGTATGGCAAGGGAGCCACGCTGATGATTATCGGCAGTTGCCTCCTTACGCTGGTACACGTAGTCTTTGCCCTGCCGCTCAATTCATGGGTGCTTGCCATCGTGATGATGCTCATCCTGGGCATTGCCTTCGGATTGGTACCTTCAGCCATGTGGCCATCAGTACCAAAGATTATCCCAATGAAACTCTTAGGAACTGCATACGCCCTTATCTTCTATATTCAGAATATCGGACTGGCTCTTATTCCAGTATGGATTGGTAAGGTGAACCAGGCTAACACGGGTGCAAATGGTGTTATCGACTATACTGAGACGATGACCATCTTTGCTGGCTTTGGCGTGATTGCCATCGTCATCTCCTTCCTCCTCTTGTTGGAAGACAAGCGCAAGGGCTATGGCCTGCAGCAGCCTAATGTGAAGAAATAAATGAAGTGAAGAGTGAAGAACGAAGAGTGAAGAATTCGTTTGCTCTTTGTTCTTCCGAATCTTTGAAAGTATAATTCTAAAAAAGAAAGGAAACAACCATGAACGCTACACCAGAATCTTTAATTAAAGAGTATGCTGATCCTATAGAGCAGCAGGAGATAGACAAGTTTATCTGTGCCGAGATGGGACGCCAGATTCACCGCTATATCAAAGGTATGTCGGGCACCAAACAGGCAATGATCAAGTTCGAGGAAAAACTGGCAAGTCTTTCAGTTCCCGAGAAAGAAAAGGCTATTGCCAAGTATATAGATTTGAATCGCAAGGCGTTGGACGGTCTGGATCTCAAGATGATTTTAGTCCGTTCGGTGGCCAACTATTGTGATACATTTCAGTACATGCTTGATTTTGTCAACGACAAGCGAAAGATGGTGTTTTATTATCATCGCATCAAGGCAAAGTACATACAGTATCACGAGGTGATAGAGCAGGATGGTAAGTTCGGAATGAAAGACCACGAGGGCAATATGCTGCTTTCGCCCGTTTACGATTTCTTGCGTACCTGTTATATCTATAACGACGATCTGACGATCATGCCTGTCATAGCAGAGAAAGATGGTAAAATGGGACTCGTGATGCCTGATGGCAAGGATACGGTAGTAGCCGACTTCCTTTATGATGAGATTTGCCTACGTGACGAATATCCATACTTCGAGGCTGTGAAGGATGGTGTTTCTGGATTGATTGACAAGGATGGAAACTTCTTGACATAGTGAAGAGTAAAGAACAAAGAGTAAAGAATTCTCTTGCTTTTCTTCAATAGGGTTTGAAGACGAGAGAAAAATCAGATAAAACAAAGTTGTCATAGCAACGAAGTAAAAAAGGGCAATCAGTTGGTTCATCCCAATCTGATTGCCCTTTCTCATTCAATATTACAAACTTGCGAAAGTTGAGTTGTATATAAATAATCAACTATTGAATTCTTCACTCTTCACTTAAATTACCCAAGATATTTCATCAAGATCTTGATCTTGCCACTGTCGCGTAATTTGATGATACTTTTCTCGCGTATCTGGCGTACACGCTCACGAGTAAGATTGAATTCGCTTCCTATTTCCTCCAGACCCTTTTCGTGGCATCCAATACCATAGCAGTAGCAGAGGATCTTGCGTTCACGCTCCTTGAGAACGGTGCTGAGAACGCGCTGCAACTCCTGGCTCATAGACTCGAAATCAACATGCTTGTCTGTTCGGCTGTCATCGCCCGATGCCATTACGTCAACCATTGCATTGTCGTCATCATCACTACCGAATGGAGCATCAATACTCATATGATGGTTGTCGGCCTTGATGGTCTGGTCGATTTTGGTTTCCTCCATCTTGGTAATCTGGCTCAATTCTGTTACCGATGGCTTGCGCTGGTTCTCCTGTTCGAACTTGCTGATTTCTGCCTGGATCTTACTCAGAGCACCAACTTGGTTGAGGGGAAGGCGAACAATACGGCTCTGCTCAGCGATAGCCTGCAGAATGCTTTGACGAATCCACCATACTGCGTAGGAGATAAACTTAAAACCACGAGTCTCATCAAACTTCTCTGCAGCCTTCACCAAACCGATATTACCCTCATCAATCAAGTCGGTAAGACCCAGACCCTGATGTTGGTATTGCTTGGCAACAGATACAACAAATCGAAGATTGGCTTTTACCAATTTCTCCTTGGCACGCTCTCCCTCACGGCCTCCCTTGCGTATTTTCTGGGCAAGTTCTATCTCTTCATCGATAGAGACCATAGGTTCACGACCAATCTCTACCAGATATTTGTCGAGTGCTTCACTGGAGCGGTTGGTAATACTTTTACTGATCTTAAGTTGTCTCATAAATCTTCTTTTTACCTTGATGTTTTTGTTCTAATGATACGTAGGAAAATCGCTATTCCTTGAATTCGGGTTGCAAAGTTACAAAAAAAATACAATATAATTAGCTTTTAAAGAGAAAAAGTTTGCATAACCATGTGTTTTTTAGCTACTTTAAGAAAGATGTAGGCTCTGTTTTCCTGCTTTTTGTATGCTCAAAAGGTTGATGAACGATATAATGATGGCGCTTTTTAATGCATATTGTTTGTATATTCAAAGAAAATGTGTAACTTTGCAACCATTATGTAAAAAACTTGAATCGAAAGAATCATTATAAATAAAACTAAAAAATAATTATGTTTGAGAATCAACCAAAAGGTCTGTGGACTTTAGCTTTGGCGAATACAGGCGAGCGATTCGGTTACTATACCATGCTTGCTGTCTTCGCTTTGTTCTTGGGTGAGAACTTCGGTTTCGATGCAGGTACTGCATCTGAGATTTATACCTGGTTCCTCACTGCAGTTTATTTCTTGCCTCTTTTTGGTGGTATGGCTGCCGACAAGTGGGGGTACAACAAGATGGTGATCGTAGGTATCCTTATCATGTTCTTGGGTTATTTCTTCCTCTCTATCCCATTGGGTGGAGGAGCAGTAGCTGTTGCTGCTATGGGTGCAGCCCTGTTGCTTGTCAGTTTGGGTACAGGCTTCTTCAAGGGTAACCTGCAGGTAATGGTGGGCGACCTCTATAATGATCCTAAGTATGCCAACCAGCGTGATTCAGGTTTCTCGCTCTTCTATATGGCTATCAATATTGGCGCTTTGTTTGCTCCAACAGCGGCTACAACCATTATGTCATGGGCTCAGAACAACTTGGGTTATTCTAAGGCCGACTCTTATCACTTTGCTTTTGCTGTGGCTTGCGTGTCTGTTATCGTTTCTATCCTGATTTATTTCTTGGGTAAGAAGACTTATCAGCAAGTATTGTCAGCCGACAAGAAGAAGGATGGTAACAAGGATGAGGCTGTTGAGGAGATGAGCCCTGCCGAGACCAAGGAGCGCATCATCTGCCTCTGCCTTGTGTTTGCAGTGGTTATTTTCTTCTGGATGGCTTTCCATCAGAATGGTCTTACCTTGACATGGTTTGCCGACGAGTTTACTGCGCGTGAGGCTACTGGTGCTACTGGTATGATGTTTAATGTGCTGAATTTGGTATGGTGCATTCTTATGGTATTCGGTATCTGTGGTTTACTGACTGCTCCTAAAGATGCAACAGGCAAGAGCAAACTGGTGAATCTTGCCTTGATAGTTGTTCCTGCAGTCATTTTGGTTTATACCTATTTTACAAGCGGTGACGAGACTGTGGCTATTGATGCTCCTATCTTCCAGCAGTTCAACCCATGTTTTGTTGTGGCTCTTACTCCTGTAAGTATTGCACTCTTCGGTTGGTTGGGTCGCATAGGCAAGGAACCTAAGGCTCCTGTTAAAATAGGTTTGGGTATGCTTGTTGCAGCTGGTGCTTATCTGTTGATGACGATGTCGAGCTTAGGTCTTCCTGCTACCGATCATCCTAATCATGTGGCAAATGTAACACCTAACTTGCTTGTCAGCACATATCTCATCCTGACTTTCGCCGAGTTGTTGCTTTCACCTATCGGAATTTCTTTTGTTTCCAAGGTTGCGCCTCCAAAGTACAAGGGTATGATTATGGGTGGCTGGTTCGTGGCCACAGCTCTTGGTAACAAGTTGGTTTCTATCCCTGGTCATATGTGGGATATGCCATTGCCTGTAGTTTGGGGAACCTTGATGGTTATCTGCTTGCTCGCAGCTCTCTTCATCTTCTCAATCATCAAGAAGTTGAATCGCGTGAGCTAATATAGCTAATTTTTTCTCATGAAGACTGGTAAGTGCAAAAGCATAAGTATGAATACGTTGCTTTTGCACTTATGTTTTTAGATTCATAGAATCATAACTAAAATAATAAGAATCATGTATGTGCTTTTAAAAGCTTTAGGATTTTTGATAGTTGCAATTACTGCAATAGTTGCAATCGTTAATTTTATACGCAATATCATTAGATTATTCAAAGACGCTACTGACTTTAGGGCAGTTATATGGAATCTTGTTGTTTCTTTGTTAGGTATGATAGGAATTATATGGTGCCTATCTTTGGATTTTAACAAAGGGATACATACATTAGTAGAAAGTAAGGATGTAATATTATCATTATGTTCTGTTGGTTTTCCACCAGACATAGATGATGCAGACTTACTTTTGGGTATGTTTTTCTTGGTTTTGGTATATTGTATCTTTTATTTTAACCTTAATACTAAATATATGCGCCAACGGCAAAAAATGTTGGAGCTAAAATTAGATAAATATGAAACGCTTAAAGATAAGCAGGCGGTCAAAACTTATGAGAGTATAAAAACAGAGCAAGAAAAAATAAAAAATTCTGCAATATATCAACTTGTTTTAAGTGAAATAAAGGACAATTCTTTTAGGTTATCAGAAGAACAATGGAAAGAAATCCATGGATTGCTCAATGAGGTATATGAAGGATTTGGCAAAAATCTAAATAGTTTTTGTGAAGTTACCAATCAAGAACTTAAAATTTGTATGTTGCTAAAATTAGGTGTCTCGCCTGTTCATATTGCCAAGTTTACACATCGTACCAAGGAGGCAATATCTGCCTCAAGAAGGCGAATGTATGAGAAGACCTTCAAGAAAAAGGGAACACCTGCAGAATGGGATAATATTGTTCAATCTTTGTAAGTCATTGAAAACGAGCGAATGTACATTTGTGTACATCCGCTCGTTTTGCATTTGTACACTATTTGTACACTCTATTATTTTATCTTTTCTTTTAATTCTTATAATTTTGCAAGCAAATTTTTGAGTTAATTATAAATATCGTGGTTTAATAAAAAGTAAGTATGAAAAGAATTAAAGTATTTGTATTTTTTAGTGTTATTAATTTGTTTGTAATTTTATTTTCTTTATTACTTGGATCTTGTCAAGAAAAAACAATTGCTGAAGAAGTGAAGGTTTCTAATCAGTTTATGTCTTCATTGAAGCAAAGTATTCCTACATTGATGTCTTCAAAAATAGTAGTTGATATTTCTGAAAAACGAAAGAAAAGTTTATCTTTAGTAGGTAATAAAAAAGAACTTAAGGTTGTTTATATTGATTTTCCTAATGATACTCCTGAGTACTACAGAAAGGACGTGAAGGAGTTGAATACTTTGGAAGATATGTTGCGTTTGTCTCATCATACAGCAGCGGAGTTTACTTTAGAAAAGAATGAAAATGTTAGAGATTCAATTTATTTGTCAGAGACAGTTGCTAAAGAACAATTGTATCCTCTTGTTGAAAAGAGTAAAATATATCTTTTATCTAAAGGTTTTTCGGAAAAGGATATAGAGGATATGTTGAAGGAAAACAATGCTGATGAAACAGAGTTGGTTAGTTTCGTTTTAGCTCTAACAGAAAAGGAAAATAAGGAGAACTCTCAAATGGAAATAATGAGTTCTTTTTTGAATAATCCTTTGCCTTTTGTAACATCAGCTAAGGCTTATCCTACTATAAATTGGAATAAGGCGGGAAATTGTGCAATTAAAGCACTTGGCGTTGATATCTTTTATGGTTTGACTCAATCAAATTTAAAGACATGGTCGGTTGCAATGATGAAACGTGCTTTTAAAACTGTAGCAAAGAAAGTTATAGGTCCGATTGGTGTAATTATTTGTGTAGGTGAATTCTCGCATTGTTATTTTATGTAAATTTGAAATTATGTTTGGATATTTTATAGGACTGATAGGTTTCCTTTGTGTAGCCATAGTCATTATATTTTCAGTAGTTCGTTCGGCAAAAGTGTTGATTGCAACTTATCGAGAACAGAGTGATTATAGGGTGATACTATGGAATACCTTGGTAATATTGATAGGAGTCATAGGACTTAGTTGCTATTTCGTTTTTGGCATATTGACCTACTTAAAAATGTAATAGCACAGGTTATATCATTCTCTTTTTGGGGAAGTTGTTGCTACATATTCATTGTTTTTGTTTGGGTATAGAATTTCTAAGCAATAATTATTTATGGAAGCATCATTGATTATAACGAGTGATAACTTCTTTAACTACTATAACTTCCGAACATGCGAAACTTCAATTTGTAAGTAAAAAGAGGGTGTGTCATAAGTCTGTGACGCACCCTCTTTTTGCTTACATTATATTTATTATGTGTTATTTCTTCAGCCATTTGTCCAACCAGCCGAAGAAGGTACGCTGCCATAGAATTCCGTTCTGTGGTTTCAATACCCAATGATTCTCGTCTGGGAAGATGAGCAGCTCGGCAGGAATGCCACGCAAACGAGCCGCATTGAAGGCTCCCATACCTTGGTTTGCATTGATGCGATAGTCTTTCTCGCCATGAATGCAGAGGATAGGAGTGTCCCACTTGTCAACAAACTTGTGAGGGCTGTTCTCGTATGTCTTCTTGGCGTTGACAGTCTGGTCTTTGTTCCAGTAAGCATCATCGTACTCCCAGTTGGAGAACCAAACCTCCTCAGTATCAGTATACATGCTTTCGAGGTTGAAAGCTCCATCGTGAGCAAGGAAAGCCTTGAAGCGCTTGTCGTGATGACCAGCCAGATAATATACAGAGAAACCTCCGAAGCTGGCGCCGACGCAACCCAGGCGGTCTTTGTCTACATAAGGCAGGTTGGCTGTAGCATCGTCGATGGCAGACAGATAGTCGTTCATACACTGGCCTGTCCAGTCGCCTGATACTTCCTCGTTCCATTCGCTTCCGAAACCTGGCAGACCGCGACGGTTAGGTAATACTACGACATAGCCATTGGCTGCCATGATCTGGATGTTCCAACGATAGCTCCAGAACTGGCTGACTGGACTCTGAGGTCCGCCTTCGCAGAAGAGGAGGGTAGGATACTTTTTGCTGGCATCAAAGTTGGCAGGCAACATGATCCATACCAACATCTGTTTGCCATCGGTGGTCTTCACCCAGCGCTGTTCGCACTTGCCTAAGTTCAACTGATTCAGGATGTGGTCGTTCTCACGGGTTATCTGTTCCACCTTGGTGGTCTTTGCGTTCTTGCCAGGTGTCACCATATAGATGTCGGTAGGATGGCTCATGCTTGCACGTGTGGCGAGAATCTTGTTGCCGTTATTGGCAAGCGAAACGCTTCCATAGTCAGCCCAGTCGTTGGTGATTTGTTTTACCTCACCCTTGAAGTTGGTCTGGTAAAGGTTCAATGTTCCGTGCCATACGCCTATAAAGGTAAGACTCTTGTTGTCCTTGTTCCATGTGAATCCCTCTACATTTGAGTCGAACTTCTCTGTTACGTAATTCTTCTTGCCAGTGGCGAGATCGTATATGCAGAGTCGGTTGCGGTCGCTCTCGTATCCGTCTCGTGCCATGCTTTGCCATGCTATATACTTGCCGTCGGCAGAGAACTGAGGATTGGTGTCGTAGCCAGGATTGTTCTTCAAGTTTTCCGGAGCATTGACAGCCTGGTGCTTCATGCTCTTGGTAGCATCTACCTTAGGCTCCACGTAGCCGGCTTCCTTGCAAAGGTTCTTCGTCTCGCGCGTACCTATATTATATAGATAGATATCAGAGTCGGTAGAGATGGCATACTGCAATCCCTCCTTCTTGCGACAAGTATAGGCAATGGTCTTAGAGTCTGGGCTCCAAGCCAGCTGCTCGATACCACCAAATGGTGCCATAGGGCACTCGTAAGGCTCGCCCTTCAGGATGTCTTCTCCCTCATTGACGGTTCCGTCTTCAGCCACCTCAGCTACAAAAGGATGAAGGATGCTCTCCACGTAGTGGTCCCAGTGGCGATAGTTCATATCGGTAACGAGTCGGCCTGTAGCCAGGGGAAGGTCGGATGGATTTTCCTTGATGGTGCCGTGGTAGGGCAGTTCCTTGATGAGGATAACCTTCTTGCCGTCTGGTGAGAAACGGAATCCCTCGATACCGGCCTTGTCATGGGTGAGCTGTTTGCGGTCAGTTCCGTCTGGGTTCATGCTCCAGAGCTGTCCGTTGCGGATAAAGGCGATTTTCTTTCCGTCAGCAATCCATGCTGCATCACTCTCGCTCTTGGCATCAGTGGTGAGGGCCTTCTGGTTCTTTCCATTGGCGTCCATGATGAAGAGCATCTGGTGACCCTTGTTCTCCTTGACGCTGTAGTAACCTACTTGGTACACGATTTGCTTGCCGTTGGGCGAAGCCTCGGCACCACCAATTCGGCCCATGGCCCATAGAGCCTCAGGCGTCATCAGGTGGTTCTCCACCTTGATGTTGTTCTTTTCAATCATTGTTTGTGCATTAGCCATAGTGCCACTCATCGTAAGAGCGGCAGCGGCTAAGATCATTGTTTTAATCATGTCTTTTTTATGTTGTTGTTTGATTTATCCCATATATGGTAATCATAGTGCAAAAATAATGATAATTTTCCAAAGCAGCAAGAAAGTTGTGCAAAATGTACCCATGGGCGGCATTTTATCGAATGATGAGGAGCGAATGTCATATTTGCGGAGAAAAAGTAACAAACTTAGGATAAAATTTGTTTTATTCCTTAATAAATTGTATCTTTGCCTTTGTATAATCTATGTTCTAAACTTTAGAACATAAGTTCGATAGTTTAGAACACAAGTTCCAAAGTTTAGAACATAAGTTCGATAGTTTAGAACATAACTTTATTGCGTAGTCAGAAACAATTTTAACCCATTTAATAACAAATATCAATAGAAAGGAACAAAAATATGGCTAAGTACAAGTTGCAAGAGATGCCGGACGTGCATCATGATGGTAAGCGAAGGGTGTATCCCAAGATGATAATCAACCGTACCCTGTCGCGCAAGGAGTTTGTCGAGATGATGCATGATTATCATCGGGGCACGTCGCCCAGTATGGTAGAGGCTGTGCTGATAGATGTCGAGGACATGCTGGTGAGAATGCTCTCCATGGGATATAATGTCAATCTGGGCAATCTGGGTCATTATTCGCTCTCGTTAGAGTTTAAGGACGACAAGCCTGCCGAGATGCGAGACGAGGACGACAAGATGATTTATCGCAGGGTGGGCGTAAAGGACGTCAACTATAAGGCCGCGCCCGAGTTTGTCAAGGAAGTGAAGCTTGAGACTGACCAGTATTTAGAGCGGGATATGGGTGGAGTGAAACGAGTGTTGAAAAGCAATTACACCCGTGAAGAGCGTATTGCCCGAGCCTTGCAAGTGATAGAGAAGAATGGCTTTATCAGCCTTGACGACTATGCCCAGCTCAACAATATGAGTCGTACGGTAGCCTCCACCGACCTGAAACAGATTGTCGACGACCCTCAGTCGCCCATCTGTTCGCACGGTCGTCACAGCCACAAGGTGTGGGTGAAGAGGGAGGCGTGAACGGGAGTTACTGATTGTTGGTTACTTCTTCGCACACCACCATCTCTGTACCTCTGTAGATGACGACAATCTTGTGAAGTAGAGTACATTGTCAACCAATAGAAGGTATTTATTCGTTATAAAACAAATCGAGCCTCATCCTTCGAACTGAAGAATGAGGCTCGTTCTTGATTTATTCAGCCCCTTAAAGTGGAGCTTCAAGATTATATCTTGTCGAGTGCCTGCTTGATGTCGTCGAGGATATCCTCGACATCCTCGATGCCTACGGAGAGGCGGATGAGGTCGGGGGCAACTCCGGCTTCTTTCAACTGCTCGTCAGATAGCTGGCGATGGGTATGGCTGGCAGGATGAAGCACACAGGTGCGGGCATCTGCCACATGGGTCACGATATTGATCATGTCGAGTGAGTCCATAAACTTGATGGCCGTCTCGCGGTCGCCCTTCAAGCCAAAGGCGATTACACCACAAGTGCCGTTGGGAAGATATTTTTGCGCCAGTTCGTGGTAGGCGTCATCTTTCAAGCCGCTGTAGTGAACCCAAGCCACACGCGAGTCATTGTGCAGAAACTCTGCCACCTTTTGCGCATTCTCGCAGTGCTGGCGCATACGCAGATGAAGAGTCTGAAGTCCCAGGTTGAGGATGAAAGAGTTCATTGGGGCAGGTATGCTTCCGAGGTCGCGCATCAACTGGGCTACGAGTTTGGTGGTATAGCCCATCTTGCCGAAGGCCTTTACGTAGGTCAGACCATGATAGCTGTCATCGGGGGTACAGAGACCAGGGAACTTTTCGGCGTGAGCCATCCAGTCGAAGTTGCCACTGTCTACTACTACACCGCCTACTTGTGAAGCTGTTCCGTCCATGTATTTAGTTGTGGAGTGGGTAACGATGTCGGCTCCCCATTCGAAAGGACGACAGTTGATTGGTGTGGCGAAGGTGTTGTCCACAATCAGAGGAACACCGTTCTTATGAGCTATATGTGCACATTTCTCTATGTCGAGAACGGCACATCCTGGGTTGCTGATGGTCTCGCCAAAGAACAACTTGGTGTTGGGGCGGAATGCCTTCTGTATTTCTTCCTCGCTGTCGTTGGGATTGACGAAGGTGCATTCTATGCCGAGTTTCTTGAGTGTCACACCAAAGAGGTTGAAGGTTCCACCATAAATCTCGTTGGAGGTAACGATATGGTCGCCTGCCTCGCAGATGTTGAATACAGCATAGAAGTTGGCAGCCTGACCGCTACTTGTCAATACAGCTCCCACACCGCCTTCGAGCTGTGCTATTTTCTTGGCTACAGCATCGTTGGTGGGATTTTGGAGTCGGGTATAGAAATATCCTTCTTTCTTCAGGTCGAAGAGCATGGCCATTTCTTCAGAATTGTCGTACTTGAATGTGGTACTCTGAATGATGGGCACTTCGATAGGTTCTCCATTCTTTGGCTCATAGCCTCCCTGTACACAGATGGAAGCTGCACGTAATTTCTTTTCCATTGTCGGTTGTATTTTTATATTTAAGTTTTCTTTGAGTGAAATTGAGTTTCGCTCATATCTCTTGATTTGGCAGAAATGGCACTCTCCCTATATTGTTGTACTTGTGGTGCAGTGGCTTCCTGTCGTTTTTTTCCTTTATTGTGTGCAAAGGTACTTATTTTTTTTGATATTCAGATACTTTTTTGTACTTTTGCATCCGAATTCAAAACTAACAGCAATTAGTTATATCAAATAGAACGATGAAGATAGGTTTCGATAACGAGAAGTATCTGAAAATTCAATCAGAGCACATTAAAGAGAGAATCTCACAGTTTGACGGAAAACTTTACCTCGAATTGGGTGGTAAACTTTTCGACGACCACCACGCCAGCCGCGTTTTGCCAGGCTTTCAGCCAGACAGCAAGTTGCGTATGTTTCAGAAAATCAGCGACAGCATAGAGATAGTGATAGTTATCAGTGCTGCCGACATAGAGAAGAACAAGAAACGTGCCGACTTGGGTATTACCTATGATGAAGATGTACTTCGTCTGCGTGGCGAGTTCCAGCATCGAGGTTTCATGGTAGGTTCAGTAGTCATCACTCATTACAATGGTCAGCCTGCAGCCATCGCTTTCAAGCAGCGCTTAGAGCGTGAGGGCATCAAGACTTATTGTCATTACCTGATAGAAGGTTATCCACATAATGTGAAGTTGATAGCCTCGGATGAGGGATTCGGAAAGAACGACTATGTGGAGACAGAGCGACCATTGGTTATTGTGACTGCTCCAGGTCCTGGCAGTGGCAAGATGGCTGTCTGCCTCAGCCAGTTGTATAATGAGAACAAGCGTGGCGTGCGTGCCGGTTATGCCAAGTTTGAGACTTTCCCAGTATGGAATCTGCCATTGAAACATCCTGTCAACATCGCTTATGAGGCTGCAACTGCCGACCTCAATGACGTGAACATGATAGACCCCTTCCATTTAGAGGCCTACAACAAGATAGCCATCAACTATAACCGCGATGTGGAGATTTATCCTGTGCTCAATGCACTCTTCGAAGGTATCTATGGCAGCAATCCATATAAGTCGCCCACAGATATGGGTGTCAATATGGTGGGCTTCTGTATCTCTGATGATGAGGTTTGCTGTGAGGCATCCAAGGATGAGATAGTACGTAGATATTATGCAGCCACCAACAAGATGGCGGCTGGAGCCTGCAATGACGCGGAAATCAGCAAGATACAGATGCTCTTCAACCAGGCTAAGATTACTACCGATTATCGTAAGGTGACTGTGGCTGCCAAGAATCACAAGCTGGAAACTGGACATACATCGGCTGCTATAGAACTGGAAGACGGTACCATCATCTGTGGTCACAGCAGCGAACTGCTTGGCTGTAGTGCTGCCTTGCTGCTGAATGTCACCAAGCATTTGGGGGATATCGATCATAACCTAAAACTCATTCCTCAGTCGATGATAGAACCTATACAGTATACCAAGGTAAATTATCTCGGTGGCCATAATCCACGACTTCATACCGATGAGGTACTTGTGGCACTCTCTGTTCTTTCCGAGAACGATGAGAACTGTCGTGTGGCTTTACAGCAGTTGCCTAAGTTGCGTGGCTGTCAGGCTCACTGCACTGTGATGTTGAGTGATGTAGACCAGCGTATCTTTAAGAAACTCGGTGTCAATATCACTTGCGAGCCCGTACTGAAGAAATAGCACTTAACAAAGTAAAGATAAAAAAGCCTGAGAAATATGCTTGCATGATGCTTGACATTTTCTCAGGCTTTTTCGTTATAGAATAGTAGGCGCCTATTGAAGTCTTTGTGGAATTTAATAGAAGTAGTTATCTCACATTATATAACGTGTTAATTCCATTTTTTGAGGAAACTTATTCCTTAGTTGTAGGCATTCCTAACTTTTTCCAGTTGAGTATTCCACCCTCCATATCAAATACTTTTAAGCCCTGCTTCTGCATTTTCATACAGGCATGATGGCTGCGCTTGCCGCTTCGGCAGTATACATAATAGGTGTGCGACTTGTCGAGCAATTTGATTCCAGTATCGAAGACCGATGTATTGAGGAAGTCGAGTTGCTGGGCTCCAGCCAAATGCTCTTCTTTGTATTCTTCGGGTGTGCGTACATCGAGAATAATGGATGTTGTATCGGCTTTAGCCTGTTTGATAAAGGCTTGTGGAACCAATGTGTCAATACTGTTCGATTGTGCAGAGCAGTCTGTAGTTCCAAAACTGATGGCTGTCAATAATGATAATAATATTTTCTTCATTTCTTATTCTGTTTTATTTATATTCTGTTTTTGATGTATGTGGTCTGTGAGTGCAGTAGCACATCGTGATAATTATCTCAACGCCATCACCCTGCTGAGAATCAGTTTCTTGTATTCTTTCTTGATGTTTTCGGGTAGGAAAGAGGCATCGATGAGGTCAAGCCATTTAACGATGGAACGACGGAACTTCTTTGCCATATTACTGATAACCTTTTCGCTAAGTCCAGAAGCTGTCATCACTTTGATAAAATCAGACTTCTGTAACTTCTTTTTCTTACCATTGAGTGTTAATGCTAATTCTTCCGTGTCTTCAGGCATCACAATCTTGGTAGATAGTAAATCGTAGGCTGGAGTAAGAGCATAGCCCATTTTGCGATTATTGTATAGCGAGAAGTTCTTGAGGTGCATGTCGGCATTGCCTGTTATCCACGAAAAGATGACAACTTCCCAATAGTTGACAAGGTCGAGCTGTGAAAAGGATGAATGTTTTTTGATAAGTTTGGCTATCTGCTCGTAGGAACCTTTATACTTGTATTCGGTAAGTCGTTCAGACAGTTGACACATATCCTCCATCGGTACTTTCTGTCCCTCTTCCAGACGATCTATTCTTCGAGTAATGTAGCAAAGCTCGCCATCGGCAAAGCGTATCAATCCGTGAGGAACCACTACTATCTTGGCAGCCTCGGCAAGGTGCATTGTGAGGTCTTCTATCTCTGGCAGACAACGATATCGCTCTGTCTGTGGTTTTAGGATGTATTTCCCCCATAGTCCGACAATGGTAAATCGCGAAGGTTCATTCTTGCCTCCAGGGTTGACATCGAGCGAGAGCTTGGCTTGTACCCCTGTGAGTGTAGTTTGACTTCTGACTACTTGTTTGGCCAAATCGCCTATTTCTTTTCTAACATAAGGCAGGAGAGGGGCTTCCTTAGTTCCGAAAAGCTTGCGTGCACAGGCTGGATGGTAGTCCACCTGACCTGCTTTTAGGGGCTTATAGCAATATAAACATTTCTCCATACACGATTGTCCTTTCTTTATTTATTGGTGGATTTTACTTCATTGTGGTTTCGTTATCTTCAACAGGAATAATGCTTACTGCTCCTATACAGTCTCTACAGCAAGCCAACAGGAGCGACATTCTGTCGCGCTGATTGATTTTCCAGCTGCTTTCAGCAATATTCAGCAACCACCCTTCTGGTATCAGACCATCAAAGAAGGGGAACAACACGGTGTCGTGGTAGGGGGCTTCGGAAAGTGGGAGGGTTAAACTAACTGCCTCTGCCGTTTTTGATGCAAGATAATTGGCATCGTATGCAAAGGTGAATCCTGTCTCATCTTCAGTCAACATTCCCACGTATTGGTCGTAGAGATATACTCTTCCTTGTTTCATATCTTGCGTTTTTAGATGGGAGTTGTGGTTTGTCGTTTCTTTGTCATTATCATCAGAGAAATCTACTATCCTCTGGAGAATCTATGTTTATGAAATTTATTCTTTTTGGATAGGAACAGGTCCTACTTCTTGTCCGAAAAGTAAGAGAACTTGGTTTACCTTGTCGAGGCGTAGTGTTTCTTTGCCTTGCTCCAGTTCGCGTACGAATCTGAGTCCTACGCCTGATTTGGCAGCCAGGTCGACTTGTGTCAATCCGAACTGCTTGCGCATTTCTTTTACGTATGATGATAATGTATCGCTCATATTCTTTGTTTCTTGGCAATTATGATACTCATTTTATACCCTTTCGGGTAATGTGATGAAGGAAAATGTATTATATTATACCCTTTCGGTGGCAAATATACAAAGAATAATTGAAAATACTCCCGAAAAGGTATAATATATAATAAGTTTTAACTAATTATACCTTTTCGGGAGTAAACTATGAAATATTATTGCTTTTTGGGAATTCCATAAGAACAAGTAACATGAAGATATAATTTGAAATCAATCTCTATTCATGCTCGATTTCCTTCTATTCCTCTGGCTCTTGATGTTTCATCAGCGTTCCTAATTCTCTGACTTTTTTCTCAAACTCATTTCTGTCATTGATTGCGCCATTGCGTAGTTTTGCCCTATAATTATATATGGTGTTGACTGCATAGTGTAGGAATTCTGCAATCTTTGTACTATCGTCGATGCCCAGACGAATGAGTGCAAATACTCTTACTATGGCTGAGAGTTTGTTAGGGGAGGATAGATGAATTTGGTATTCTTCCTTCAGCAGTCCATTCAAATCCTCCACGAAGTTGGGGAAGAGGTTTAGGAATACCTTGTCGAAATTGGCGTATAGTTCTTCAAGTTCTTGCTCCTTGACCTCTGAACTCTTAGTCATAGAGTAGAGTTCGTTGTACTGTTTGTTTTTTAGCATCTTATTGACATTGAGGCGCATTTTGTCCAGTTTATCGATGTAGTGTGAACAAGCCCCCAGGAACTGGCCTATATATTCTTCCTTAACCCCATTCGACTCATTGAGTTTGTCGTTGGATGCTTTTAGCATACCATTGGTGGAAGATAGTTTGTTGTTGAGTTCTTCTAATTGAGTATTGGTTTTCTTCAGTTCGTTTCTTGCTTTCGACAGATACGATTTCTGCTTGTTGACATAGAATGTCAATAAAGCCAATGCAATGACCAAAAGACTCACACATATAATGGCAAAGATGAGACGATGGTTGGCCTTTTTGAGTTCTGCCTGATAGTTGTGGTCTATGGTGCCAAGCACTGGAGATATCTGCCAACTGCGTATGCGAGTACAGAATCTCTTGTTGGCGTTCCACGAAAAGTTGATGTATTTGTATGAGCGTTCCACATCTTTTTCCTTGCTGAGTATCTCTGCAAGAATCCAGAGTGAAGCTTGGTCGTTGATGGCACATTTTACATCACATATAGCAGATTGTAGTAGCCAGTATTTTACCATGTCCTCGTCTTTCAGCAAGCGGTATATTAAGTAGCGATAGTAGGCCACAATTCCATATTCGTGACTTCCTTTCTTGCACTTGCTTAATCGGATGTCGTTAATTTTAAGAGCTTCTTTCAACTTATTCTGGCTGGTTAGCAAGACCTCCTTTCTCATGAGGTAATCCTCGCTGTTAGGGGATAATATTGAAAATAATGTATCACGACAACAGTTTTGTTTGTTGTAGAATTCTTGACTTAGGTCAGTGTCAATGTGTATATTTGAAAAGCCCAGTTCGCCATAGACGTGATAAAAGGCTATGTAATAGTCTTTCTTGTTAGAGTTATTCAAAGTTTTTTTATCGATACTTTGTAGAACATGAAGTGCCTCCGTGAAAGCTCCTGATGTTGAATATTGTAAAGCAAGTAAGCTTCTCAACTTGGTAATGTCGCTCTTCATGTTGTTTCTTTTTGCCAAGTCGATGGCTTGGTGAATATAATAAATAGAAGAGTCGCTTTGGTATGCTTTGTATTCTTCGTATAGTTTGTAATATGCGGTTAGGAGTTGTTGGGGTGTATGTCCTTGCCGGCTCTGTTTTTTGATTTTAGTGATGCGGCTTTCTTTTTGGTTGATATAGTATTGTGATTGTTTGATAGCCTGATCAAGTTGCTCGTATAAGTCTTTTATGTTTTTATTCTGAGCTAAACTTGAAGTTAGTGCAGAGAAGCACATTATATATACCAAAGATAGTATCTTTTTCATTATGCTTTGTTTGTTGTAAGATTAAAATAGAATTTAACTTAAGCCTGTTCTACTGAGTAAGCAAACATTCAAATGCAAAGATAAGTTTTTTAGTGGATAATGCCAAATGTTTGGCATGTTTTTTCTTTTTATAATTCAACTTTTGCGAAAAGGGAAGTTAAAGAAGTTAGAGAAATTAAAGAATTTATAGGAGTTAAAGCCATATGTTTTATAGCTAAATATACAACCAAAAAGGCTATTGGCTATAACTTCTTTAACTACTATACCTTCCGTACATGTGAAACTTCAGTAAATGACATCTACGTGATAAGTTCATTACGAAAAAGGCTGTCCCAATCATTTGGAACAGCCTTCAACCAATCAAAATACATATATTATTCAGTACTAAACCTAAATCTACTTTTAATTTCTTTTAGATGGGTTTACAAGTCACGTTTTTTTATTTCTTTTCTACTTTGAGAACTGCCTTGTCTACACCGGCAGTCAAGTCAACTGTAAGAACGTATGTCTCGCCATCCTTCAGTTCTACTCCATCTTTCAGATAAACATTGCCGTTGTCGTGGCCGTTACCGTCACCGATGCCGAATACCTCGCTCTCAGTTGAGATGAGATGGCTGTGATCCTTACCCTTGAACTCAATACCCCAGTTTGCCTGACCGAAGAACTTGAAGTTTACGTCAGTAGCTCTGAGCTGCTTGCCTACGGTGAGTGTAACCTGATATACCTTATCCTTGATAGGAGTGAGACAGACATCAGAATCGGTGCCTGTCCACCAACCATGATTTACAGCGTCCCAAGTAGGTTTGTTGATTCCTTCGTTTCCTATTATCCAAATAGCGCCAGTACCATCAGCGTTCAATGCCATAGGCTCGTTACCATTCATTGTCCAGATGCGGAAAGACTTATGAGTGAAGTCTGCCTGTACGGTGTATCTGCCTGTGATGGCCTTGAAGGTGTAGGTACCATCTTCTTCTTTTTGGAACCAATCATTGTCGTAGAACCAATCGTCTGGTAAATTGTTGCCATTGATAGTAAGATTACAGGTAGCACCTTGTTTAATATCTCCTACCCAAGTCTTGCCCGCATCAGAATCGGAAAAATCGAGCATGGTGACTGGTAAAACATCTGTAGGTCCTGCAGTATAGTTCTTGGCATCGAAAGTAACGACTACATGATCAGTATTCTCTGACGAGAAGTTGAAGTTGTTGGTTTCGCCCAAATTGATGTCCTTTCCTGTACTTGAACCAAATACGAACTTGCCATCTTTGGTAGCGAAATATCCCTTAAAGTTCTTCTTTGTGTTGGGAAGGACAGTCTGATACATGAAATTGCCAACTTCGGTCATGTCATACTTGGTTCCGTCTGCACAGATAAATTGCAAGTTTGTAAAGTGCGGACGCTTGATGTCGAATGATAACGTCTCAGTATTTGCCTTTGTCGACACATTTTGCAAAGTGAGTTGTATATCAACCTTGCCATCAGGAATGCTCTGAACGTAAGGTACTTTGAGCTTGACAAGATATTCACCCGGCTCCTTGGTACGGATTGTTGTTGCGTCTACACTCTGACCGCTGAAAAGCAAGTTGGCTTTCAAGGTAGAGAGAGCTACGCCCGCCTCATCCTTACAGTTTACTTTCACTTCTACCTCTTCGCCCATCCATACTGCTGTAGTAGGAGCGCTATAGCTCATCACTGGATTTCCAGTAGGTGTTGGAGCATTGTAGTCGTCTTCACTGCAAGCTGCCATTAGTGGTAGAGCGAGCAATGCTATGATATAATATTTGATATGTTTCATAATGGTTGTATCTATTGTTGATTAATTACTAAAATGACATTCATTATTTATTCCATTTGCACGAAATAACACCATTAGCAGGTACATTGCATGTAAAGTTATGGATGCCATCGCTTAGATTGATAGATTTTGTCTCATCTCCCTCGTTGATGATAACAGCAGCAAGGCTTCCGTCAGGATTCAAAAATTCTGCATGAGTTATCTTGCTGTCATTAATGGTACGTGAAGTAGTACCGATACGAACAGCACCAGGGGCCACCACGCTTGCCATGTGGTTGATGATGTAATAATGAGAATTATAGCTCAACTGATTGTACCCATTCTGATTGATGTCGATGGCGCCATAGCAAGTTTGGCATCCACCATCAAGATTGGGACCCATTTTGTTGTCGAGCATCAAGTTCCAAACGAGTACGGCCTTGCAGTTTTGATTGACAGTAGCGAGTGCTACATTCTTCATATCTGCCATCAGACGTTTGCTTAAGTCGCGTCCATTATTCCATGTACCTATACTTGTTTCTGAGAAGATAAGTTCCTTGTCGGGGCGTTGGTTATGGATATCTGTCAATTCACTGTTGTTGCCACCATAGTCATGATATGCAGCTCCAACAACCAACTCGGAACCTTCAAAATTGTCACCGATAGCATTGTAGAGTTTAATAGGATAATCTTCTTGGTCTGCTATATTGTCGTAATTGTAATTATGGTCGAAGACATATATCTTGGTTGTAAGACCACTTCTCTTGAACTCGGTAGCCAAAGCCTTTACGAAAGGAGCTTCTTCCTGCCATGGCATATATAGAGAAGCGCAGTTGGCCTTGTTCAATGGTTCATTTTGAGGACTTACAGCATAGATATTGATACCCTTTTCTTTCATCACGTTGATGAACTTCACAAAATACTTGGCGTAGGTCTCACGGTAATCAGGGTTGAGGTGTCCGTCAGTCCAGGAGTCCTTTGGAGTCTTGGTATCGATGTCAGCAACCTTCATCCATTTAGGACAAGTCCATGGTGCTGCTATGATTTTTAAACTTGGGTTGATAGACAAGATTTCCTTTAATATAGGAATCACATAGTTGTTCTCATCGCTATAAAGTTCGAAATTACTGATAGGATCGTTCTCGCGTCCCTTTTTATCGCAATAAGTATATTCTGTACTCGAGAAATCGTTGCAGCCTAATGAGATGCGAGCGTAACTAACGCCATATCCCTCTGTAGTGGAGTAAATGCGCTTTAAAAGAGCCAGGCGAGCCTCAGGATTCATCTGCATGAGATTGTAGCAAGAAGAGTAGGTGATGGCATATCCGAAACCATCGATAGTCTGGAATTTCTTATTTTTGTCTATTTCGATGGTTGTTGGCGCCATAGATACACCATCAAAAAGTTTGGTTTCTCCCTCTGCCAAGGAATATGTGCCATCGGCTGTTGTGGTAAAAGTCTTGGCAGTTCCTTGTGTAGGTATAGGGTTGGGAGCTTCGCTTGGAGTCTCAAAATCAATAGGATCTGAGAATGAATTACTATTGCTGCATGCTGTCACAGAAAATGCTGTGGCGCAGATAAACATCATAATTTTATGGTTATGGTATTTCATATGAATAGTTTTTTTTTATTTAAGTTTCGCATGTACGGAAGTTATAGTAGTTAAAGAAGTTATCACTCCCTTCGGTCGTTAGAAGTTATAGCCAATAGCCTTTTTTGTTGTATATTTAGCTATAAAGCATATGGCTTTAACTTCTCTAACTTCTTTAAATTCTTTAACTTCCCCTTTTGCGAAAGTTGAGTTTTTTATATTTGAAATAATTTTATCTTCACATTTTGAGATTGTGATTAGTAACCAGGGTTTTGTTCCAGGTTAGTGTTCTGGTCGAGAGCCGTCTGTGGTATAGGCAACAGGTAAGAGTTACTGTCAAACAGTTTAACTTGTTTGATGCGGCCTTTATCACGATTATCAATACCATTGAGATATTTTTCTACTTTGTTGTTGCGGCATAGATCGAACCAACGCTCTCCCTCAAAGGCAAGCTCTAAACGGCGTTCGTGGAGCACGGCTTCTATCATAGCTTCCTTGCTGTTTGTCTTATCAGAAGTCAGTTCCTTCAGTTTGGCACGTTTACGAATCTGGTTTACGAGTTTCGCACTCTCGTCAAGGTTGCCCTTATAGGCTTCCGCCTCTGCCTTCATGAGGATAATGTCAGCGAGTCGAATCCAATAAATGTTGCTGTAGGAAGAACGCAACTTATACATGAATGGGTAGTTGGAGGCTGGATAATAGTTGCTCCATGTACATGCATAATATACAATAGCCTGATTCTTGCGTATTTCGTCGCCTTCTTTTTCAAAGTCGCTGATGATGTCGCGCGAAGGAGTAATCCACTTTGCCCATGTGAAATAGTAATCCCAGTTGTCCAACTGGCGTCCGTACATCCATGTTTCCCAGTTTCCGCTACCTGTTGTCCAATGAACCTCCAAAATACCTTCTTTGGTATTACGCTTCAGGCAATCCTTGGTTGTCTCATCGTATCCCCAGAGAGTTTCATAACTATCTTCAAGTTCTACACCTGTTGTCTTGATTACCTTATCAGCGTAGGTTATTACTTTATCGTAATCTTGTACTTCCTTTTCGGCGTAGACCTTGGCAAGCATAGCTTGAGCTACAGTCTTGGTCATCTTGGTGCGGTCAGAATTATCATTGTCAGGAGCATATTTTTCAGCATCTGTCAAGTCGGCAATAATCTGTTCATAGCACTCCTTGGGTGATTTACGAGGAGGATAGTAAGTAGGGTATACCTCATTGATGTTATCAGAGGTGATTGTTTTTGCAATGGTTGTAATAACAGGGAATGAGCCCCAAAGACGTGCCATTCGGAACATCATCAATGCACGGAAAATTTCTCCTTGAGCCTTATAGGAATGATATTCTGTATCTGAGATTTGACCACTTTCCTTCAGTTGTTCTACGCCATTGATGAGCACATTGGCTTGAGCGATATCCTCTAAGTATCGATTCCAGTCTCGGCTCAAAACAGAGTTGCTGGCATCGATAGAGTTGGTTTCGTAAGGCACCACCTCGGCTCCTGTAGTACCAGCATACGCATTATCGCTATGAGAGTCGCCTATCAAGAGATAATCGAGATGGGTGTGTTCCTGGCGGTTGCGGAACAACTCATAGAGAGACTTGAGTTGTGCTTCTGCGGCAGCCTTGTCCTTTAAAACAGCTGTGGATGTTTCAGTCTGGGTGCCCTGTGTTATTTCTGAAGGCTCGGATATAGGCTCATAGTCGAGTGAGCAACTTGCCAATGATATCATGGTTAAGCTACCGAGCGCTAAAGTCTTGATCTTATTATATGTTTTCATTGTTGTCATGATTTTTAGAATTCAACTTTTACACCTAATACTATGCTTTTGTTGAGAGGGTATGTACCCCAGTCGATGCCTTGTACACTACCACTATTGCCATACTGATTGACCTCTGGATCCATACCAGAATAATCGGTAAGGGTAATCAAGTTGGTAGCTGATACGTATGGCTGCAAACGAGTCAGTCCGAAGCGTGAGATCAGTTTGCGTGGAACATCGTAAGAGAGGGAGATATCTTTTAAGCGAATATAACTGCCATCCTCTACGAAGTAGGTAGAGTTACGGATGTCCCACTTAGCTTTAGGTACGTTGGTGATTTGTCCTGGAATTCTCCAGCGTGCCAATACTTTGGTGCTTTGGTTCTTGCCATCATACATTCCTTCTGTTTCCATTCGGGAGACATTATAGATGTCGTTTCCATAACTTCCCTGGATAAGAATACTGAGATTCAAACCTTTATATGAGAAGGTGTTGGTCATACCGAAAGTGAAGTCAGGGTTAGGGTCACCGATATAGGTACGATCACTTGCAGAAACGAGTCCGTCGCCAGTTATGTCCTTGTACTTCATGTCACCAGTTTCAGAATCAACCCCTTCTGCTATATATCCCCAGAAACTGCCTAAAGGCATGCCGGGAGTGTTGCGTACAACTGGTTCGTTGACATAGTCGGTGGTTTTAGCATCATAATATACTTGCGTTAGAGCCAGACTTTCCAACTTGTTTTTATTGAATGAGATGTTAAAGTCGGTGTTCCACTTAAATGTTCCAATCAAGTTCTTTGAGGAGAAGGCAAATTCCCAACCCTTATTGCTCATCGAACCGCCATTATAGGTAAGACTTGTTGCAGCTGCACTTCCTGCAGGAAGGGTGATGTTCATCAGCATATCCTTGGTCTTCTTGTAATAGTAATCGGCATAGAAAGTCAAGCGGTTTCCTAATACAGTCAGGTCGAGTCCGATGTTAGTCTGTGTTGTTGTTTCCCATGTCAACTCAGGGTTGCTCAAGTTGCCTTGTGAGAATGTAGGTATAGCGTTGGCGTCATTGCCCTCACCAAACCATTGTACACGATTGATATTGTATCTTGCCAAATAACTATAGTCGCCCAAGCCACTCTGGTTACCAGTCTGTCCCCAGCCACCACGAATCTTCAAGTCGTCTATCCACTTGATATCCTTCATGAATTTCTCATTGCTCACACGCCAAGCTCCAGAGAAAGATGGGAAATAACCCCAACGATGGTGAGGAGCTAACTTGGAAGAACCATCAGCACGCATATTGGCTGTTACCATATAGGTGTCGTTCCAGTTGTATTGTAAACGAGCGAAGGTAGAGAAGATAGCCCAATCAGCAGCAGAAGAGCCTGTTCCTGTCCAGGAAATCTTGTTGGCAGCATTCAGAGTAGGGAAGTTATCATTCGCATAGTTGCTACCATTGATATAGTTTTGGCTCCACTTGCTTTGAGTCCATGAACTACCTGCCATGGCATCAAAGTTATGTTTACCCAATGTTTTTTTGTAATTCACCACATTGTCCCATACGATAACACTGCTGATATTACGTCCATCATAGCCTGTTCCAAATTCCTGACGACCAATGGTTGTAGAGATAGGGTCGAGGAAGTTGGTTGTTGTGCCTTGTGTGCGATCGAAAGACAAAGACAGGTTGTACGTCAACTCAGGCATGAAGGTAACTGTTGCTTTTCCTGTAGCCAACAAACGATTGTATGCAGATTTGTTGTTCTGTGTTCGGGCTATATTCTCAGCAGGTGAAGTGATATTTACGCCATAGAAGTTGTTGTAAAATTGATTTGGATTCTCAGGATTCCATACAGGAGCGTAAGTAGGCGTATTGACGATAGCCGTAACTACACCGCCACGGTTAGAACCCGTACCGGAAATAATACCTGTACCCTTGTTGGTATAGTCAGAATAGGTTACGCTTGCATTAAGGCGCAGCCACTTACGAATGTCGTTTTCAATAGATGCGCGGAAATTGTAACGTTTGTAACTTGATTTCTTGATGACACCATTTTCGCCCGTGTAACCACCAGAGATGAAGTATCTCATTTTTTCTGTTCCATTAGTGATAGAGACCTGGTAGTCCTGTACGTTTCCAGTGCGGAAAACCTCGTCTTTCCAGTCGGTCATGTCTTTCAAACCTTCTGGAAGTTTTACCAAACCAATCTCATCCATCAATTCTTTATACTGTGCAGCATTGAGTGATTCTTGATTATCGCGTACAGTATTAAACGCATAGTGTGCATTCAAGCTAATTTTTGCCACACCTGTTTTTCCCTGCTTGGTTCCGATAATGATAACTCCATTAGCAGCTCGAGAACCATAGATGGCAGCTGAAGATGCATCTTTTAATACTTGGATATTGTCAATATCATCAGCAGCCAAGAAATCAATATTGGTCATAGGCACACCATCTACCACATAGAGTGGGTCGTTGCTACCATTCAATGATGTAGTACCACGCACACGTATGGTGGGGGAAGCACCTGGCTGACCATTGGCTTGTGAAATTTGTAGACCTGCTGCTTTACCCTGCATACCAGCAGCTGCAGATACAATAGGACGTGTAGAAAGATCCTTCGCCGACACGCTTGAAACAGCAGTAGTAACATCTTTACGCTTCACTGAGCCATAACCGATGGCAACTACTTCATTTAGCATGTTAGCTTCCTCTTCAAGTGTGATTTTGATGCCATTTGAAGCCTTTACTTCTTTATTCTTATAGCCAATATAAGAAATCTTGAGTTTGGCACCTTGTTGTACTTCGATGGTAAAATGTCCATCCAAATCGGTGGCTACACCATTTTGCGTTCCATTTTCAAGAACAGAAGCTCCAATAATGGGTTCATTGGTGTTGTCGATTACAGTGCCAGTAATCTTCATCTTTTGACCCCAGGCAGTAGCCGAGATTAATAGAACGAGTGCTGTAGATGCTAATCCTCGCAACATCGCATTACTTTTTGCTTTTCTCATAAATTTAAGTTTTTGTTATTTGATTTTGTGTATATCTCTTTTTTATAGCTTTTGTCTTTGTGGACAGTGCTATGTTTGCTCATGCAAAAGTAATAAAAAAAGTAACAAAATGTTTGTTGATTAAATCATTAAGTGGTGAAAATAAGTGGTTGTGAATATGTAAGGTGTTGATTGTTAGTGTTATATGGCTTTTGATGTTTTTCAATTTAGTGGTGTTTTTATGAAATGGAATAAAGGTTATTATCGTAGATGTTTGTTTATTTATGTCTAAAAAAAGAGTGTAATGAATACTTCGTGAAGTGATTCATTACACTCTTTCTTGTTTAATGAAGTTTGCATATATATAATAAGGTGTAACACCTATGGGGAACAAACAATCATTTGTTATGTGTTGTAAGTTTCTTTATTTTCCGAGGTTCTTTTTCTTCTCGTTCAATTCTGCCTGCTTACGTGCAAGTTCAGCTTGCTGTTTTTGCTGCAATTCCTGCAGAGCCTGCATTCTTGCCATCAATCCGCTTGCCTTCTTAGGATTGCTCTTGTTCTCCTGATAACGTTTCTCAAGGATAGCAAGGAGCTTCTCGTCGTTGGTGGTCTTGCGCAAGGTCCACATGATGGCTGCACTGAAGAACAGAGAGATGAAGTAGTAGAAGTTCAAACCAGATGAGTAGTCGTTGAACATAAAGAAGAACATCAGAGGCATGATGAGCATCATCCACTGCATCATCTTCATTTGATCAGCCTGCTGGCCTACCATCTGGTCGCGCTGCTGGCGCATGGTCATCCAAGAGTAGAGGAGGTTGGCTACACAGAAGAGGATACAGGTAAGGCTCAAGTGATCGCCTATCAACCAAATGTTGGTGTTCCACTCGATGATGGGGTCGTAGGTACTCAAATCACTCATCCACAGGAACTTCTCACCACGAAGCTGAATAGCATTTGGCACAAAGTTGAACATTGCAACCCAAACAGGCAACTGAATCAGCATAGGGATACAACCAGATAATGGGCTTACACCATATTTGGCATATTCAGCCATCATAGCCTGCTGCTTCTGCATCTGATCCTCTGGCTTATTATACTGAGCTGTAGCAGCTTCGAGTTTTGGTTTGAGTACGCGCATCTTGGCAGAACTCATGTAGCTCTTCTTTACCATAGGGTAGGTGATGAGCTTGAGGAGCAGGGTAATGAGAATCAACACGATACCCATAGGGAAAATCTTACTCAACCAGTCGAATACATAGATTGTGAAGAAACGGTTGATCCAGCGGACGATAGGCCATCCCAGATAAACAAGCTTCTGGAACTCCAGGTCCTTGCCGAAGGTGCTTTCCTTCTCTGTATTCTTCAGAATCTGGAAGTCGTTAGGTCCGAAGTAGAACTCAAACTCAGAAGCCTTCTTTCCAGTTGGGTCAAAAGCGGTCTTCATCTTAGCATGGAACTGCTTCAGATAGCCGGAGCCCTTCTCCTGAGGGATAGAAGTCATGAAGGCATCCTTGTCGAAGTTGTCCTTGGATATCATGATGGCAGAGAAGAACTGGTTCTTGAAAGACACCCAGTCGATGGTTTCTTCGATTTTCTCGTCGATCTTCTCGCTTGTCTCGTTCAGATGGTCGGTACCTCCCTCTACATCGTGATAGGTGAGGGTAGTGTAACGGTTCTCGAACATGAAGCCGCGCTCCTGTTGACGGGCCTTGTCGCTCCAGTCAACATCCATCTTGCTATAATTAGGTGAGAACAATCCAGCCATGCCCTGTGCTTGAAGGCTCATGTGGAGCATGTAGTCCTTGCCCAATGTATAAGTCATAGTGAGAGTCTTGCCCGGAGCAGCCTCTGCTGTCATGGTGACAGATGTCTTTGTGACATTTGATGGAGTAAAGTAAAGATCACTTGTGATAATGTTGGCTTCCTTAGCCTCGAGCATGAACTTGAGGCTCTGGTCGTTGCCATCGAAGAGAGTTACGTCCTTCTTGTCTTTTGAGCCGTCTTTCACCTTGAGGTCGTGACCCACATAACCCTTTACTACAGCCTTCTCGACAGTACCACCCTTGGTGTTGAGGGTCAGCTCAACTTTCTCGTTACTCAAAACGATTTTCTGAGACTTGCCCTTCAAAGCCGAGTAGAAGAGGGCTGTTGAGTCAGCCTCAACCTTGGCTTTAGCTTCAGCCTGTCGCTGCAGCGCCGCAGCCTTGTTAGCTTTTTCCATCTCGGCGTGTTTTGCCTTAGCGATGGAGTCCTGAACGAATGCTGCTCTCTGCTCTTCGGCAGAAGGCTGTGAGTACCAACTGAACCCAATCAGTACAAGGGCTATCAGGAGGAAACCGATAATGTTGTTTTTGTTCATATTTATTTTTTGTTTTCAATTGCTGTTTTGACGAAGTCCATAAACAGTGGGTGTGGCTTCAGCACGGTGCTCTGGTATTCTGGATGATACTGAGTACCGATGTACCACTTCAGGCCTGGAATCTCTACGATTTCTACCAAGTCGCTTTCGGGATTTCGTCCCACGCACATCATGCCATGCTTCTCAAACTCCTGCTGGAAATTGTTGTTGAACTCATAGCGATGGCGATGACGTTCCTGTATGTGTTCTTTCTTATAGATATTGAACACGCGCGAACCTTGTTTTAGCACACACTCGTATGCTCCCAATCGCATGGTGCCACCCATATTTGATATGTTCTTCTGCTCCTCCATGATGTCGATGACATTGTGTGGAGTCTTCTCGTCCATTTCTCGAGAGTTTGCGTCTTTGTAACCCAGGACATTGCGGGCAAACTCGATGACGATCATCTGCATGCCTAAGCAAATGCCGAAGGTGGGAATGTCGTGGGTGCGGGTATAGTGAGCAGCTATTATCTTGCCCTCTATTCCTCGCTGACCGAATCCCGGGCAGATGACTATACCGTCCTGACCTTTCAGTCGTTCTGCCACATTGTCTTCTGTCAGATATTCTGAATTGATGAATGTGATATTCACCTTGTGGTCATTGTAGGTTCCTGCATGAGAAAGGCTTTCGCGAATACTCTTGTAGGCGTCCTGCAAGTCGTATTTACCCACCAAACCAATATTGACAACCTCTGTGGCGTTGTTGCGTCGGTCGAGGAATGCTTTCCAAGGACCTAATGCTGGCTTTTCGCCTATTGGCTCATCCATCTTGCGAAGGATGGCGGTATCGAGTCCCTGGTTCTGCATGTTGACAGGTACCTCATAGATACTTGGCAGGTCTTCACTCTGGATAACGCAGTCGATATCCACATTACAGAAACTTGCCACTTTCTTCAGTATGCCCTCTTCGAGATGTTTCTCTGTGCGAAGAATCAAGATGTCGGGCTGAATACCTACGCTCTGCAGTTCCTTGACGGAGTGTTGGGTAGGCTTGGTCTTCAACTCGCCAGCTGCTTTCAGATAGGGCACGTAGGTAAGGTGCACATTGAGAGCATTCTTGCCCAATTCCCATTTCAACTGTCGGATGGCTTCCATATATGGAGCACTCTCTATGTCGCCTATAGTGCCACCAATCTCTGTGATGACAAAGTCGTAGTGATACTTCTGCCCCAGCAATTTTACATTGCGTTTTATCTCGTTGGTGATGTGAGGAACTACCTGTATGGTTTTGCCAAGATAGTCGCCACGTCGTTCCTTGTCGATAACAGCCTTGTAGATACGTCCTGTAGTGAGCGAGTTGGCCTTTGTTGTCTGGATGCCCGTGAATCTTTCGTAATGACCAAGGTCAAGATCCGTTTCCATTCCATCTACCGTCACATAGCACTCACCATGCTCGTATGGATTGAGTGTGCCCGGATCGATGTTGATGTATGGGTCAAACTTTTGAATTGTAATGTTGTAGCCCCTGGCTTGCAGAAGCTTTCCGATGGATGATGATATGATACCTTTACCTAAGGAAGAAACCACACCACCGGTAACGAAGATGTACTTTGTTTCAGCCACGATGTTTTATATTTAAATTAGAATATTTTGGCTGCAAAGTTACTATAAAATTATGAATTAGCCAAAATTATTGTAAATATTGGCGTGGCTTTTATGATTTATTTGTTACCTTTGTGCCCAAATATGAATAAGCTTAGTATGAATTTAAGATCTTATATATTAGTGTTGGCCTTTTGTGTGACAGGAATGGTGTGTGCACAAAGGGGTGGATACGGTAAGAAAAAGGTAGAGAAAGACAGGGTGGCAGAATATATGGACTCGTTGACTGCAAGCAGACAGCGTATTGACTCGTTGGTGAAGCCCAAGATCAATAGTTGTTATTCGCAACTCTTTATTCCTCTTACTTTTTATCATGAACCAGCTGCCCGCTTTTTGCGGCTTGCTCCGGGGAAGTGTGTTGTTGCCGATTCTTTGCAGGCGGCTATCGACCAGGCTCTGATGCATGTGTATCTGAACCGTCCCGACTTGGTGAGAGTGCACGAAAGTCACCTTGAGAGTGTGGGTGCACCGATTGTCTCTGAACCAGCTCCACGTCATGTTGCTACAGATATTGTTAAAGAGGTCGCACCAGTGGCTATTGAGCCTACTGTGGCTCCGATGGATATTTTGGTGACGAAGCCTAACTTCTGGACTTTCAAGGGCGACTATTATCTTCAGTTCTTGCAGAACTATGTGTCGGACAACTGGTATAAGGGAGGCGAGAGTAACTATTCGCTCTTGGGTAGTGTAACCATGCAGGCCAACTACAACAACAAGCAGAAGGTGAAGTGGGACAACAAGTTGGAATTGCGTCTTGGTTATCAGACGTCGCGTGGCGATACTATTCACAAGTACAAAACCACAGAAGACTTGATACGTTATACCGGCAAGGTTGGTCTGCAGGCCACCAAGCGCTGGTACTACACTCTGCAGCTCATAGCCCAGACTCAGTTTACGCATGGTGTGAAGAGTAATGACAAAAAGATTTATTCTGATTTCTTCTCGCCATTCAATCTCAACCTCTCTGTCGGTATGGACTATTCTGTAGACTGGCTCAACCACCGTCTTAAGGGAAGTGTGCATATAGCACCTTTTGCGCTTAACTGGAAGTATGTTGGTCGTGCTGACCTTGCCACCCGATATGGTCTTGATGAGGGACATCATGGAATGACCGACTATGGTTCGGAATGTACGATTGACTTGAACTGGGTGCTTGCTGACAACTTGAGATGGAAAACACGCTTGTATGGTTATACCACATACAAGCGTGCTGAATTAGAGTGGGAGAACACGATAACCTTTCAGTTCAATCGCTACATCTCCACTAATGTTTTTATCTATCCTCGATTCGACGATGGGGCCCAACGCAAGGATGGTCAAAGCTACTGGCAATTTAAGGAGTTCGCCTCTGTGGGTTTCTCCTATTCATTTTAGTAAATGCCATAAATCGTAATCCATACGCAGACGGCAATGACAAGCAGGGCGCAAACGAGAAGAAAAGCGAATAGCAACTTGCTAAATATCAAGCGCTTTTTGTGTCGTGGGCTGCATGCACGCATGGACGTGCTGCTGTGTTGATGTGTATGGTGCGAATGGTGTGTACGATGTGTACTTTGTTCTGATTCCATTTGCATACTCTTTTACTTATAGTTAATATTTCCGACTTGGCATTTCTGCCAAGTCGTTTTTTGTTGAATATATTTTGCTTACGGGCATCTTTCCTCGTTATTATGGCGGCAGAGTAAAAACAAGTCCTTAGAATCGGAAGCAAACCTCTACGTCTGCCATGGAGTAGTTGTGCTTCTGCAGAGTGCGGTCGTTGATGAGCGCATATTCTGTGAGGATGGTGAAGTTCTTGCTGATGTGATAATTCAGACCAGCCTCATATTGGGTTCTCATCATGTCGGTCTTGCCGTTGGCCTGATACATGTCGTAGCGTGCCTTGGCATAGAGCTTCTTGCTCACTATAGGGGCAATGACGAGTGCATAAACGCCCTGGGCCTTATTGCCTATCTTGCCGTTCAGATTGCAGTCTTTCGAGTTGGCATCTCCGTGGTTGGTGATGCTTTTGGCAAATGCCATACCTGTGGAATGAATGTATTCTGAACGGAGTGTCCAGTCGTTCACGTTGTACTCGAAGGAGAAGGCATATCGGTTTTGTGACAGTTTGCGTACGCCCGAGAAAGTTTCTTTTTTCGGATTTCCCTTTTCATCGAGAACAGGGTTTCCGGCAGCGTCTTTCTGATATACGATATTGCCCTGCTCGTCGTCATTCCATGTTCCCTTGCGTGCATAAGAGCCAGTCCATCCGAAGGCACCGATGCGCATTCCTTTGACAGGCATGACCCATACTCCGCCAATGATGTTTTTCTGATTGTCTATGTCCTTTGTGTTGATGCCTTGTCCGTTGAACACACCTATTTGATAATGCAGCAGGTTACGGCCGTTGGCGTTCTTGAGGAAGTCGCCCTGGAACTGTAGTCCGATGTCGCGGCCATTGGAGGCTTGTTCTCCGGCACGGTCGCTGAAACCTGCCAGCTTGCTTACATTCTGTGAGTAGCTCATGAATCCCTGTACGATGGGGTGTATGGGGTTCTCGAAGGTAAATGGGTTTTTGAACTGACCGATCTTTACCTTGAATATCTCATATTTCTGCCATTCAGCAAACAGGTCAACCATTCTTGGACTGCTGCCCAAGTTGGATGTGTTGCCATTAAACTGTATCTGGGTTTTCCAGTAGAAATCTCCAGCTATGCGGCCTTCGAGTGCAATACGCGCCATGCGGATGTTGAAGGTATTGGATTTTGCTCCTTCCTGTCCGATGTATTGATACTGTGTCATGCCGTAGCCCGACAATTTCAGGTTGTCCAACCATGAGGGCAGTTGTATGCACCTCTTTTCTTTCTCCTGCGCTGAGGCCGAGAATAAAGTCATGGCGAGTAGAGTCGCCATCAGGAATACTCTTTTCATTTTTTATATGTCTCTCTGTTTTGGTTTAGTAATGGCGAAAATATTATTTGTTCTTTTCGTCACTTAATAAGTTAAGATTGTGTTGTTGTTCTTGGAGAAATCCTCCTCGGAAATCCATGTTCTTTCAGAATTACCGAGGAGGGAATGTTGTTGGGGGAGAATATTGCTAAGCCTGGCAGGCTTTCTGTTCTTCTTCGGTCAGGTCTTCTGCTTGAGCTTCAGCCTTGGCAAGTCCCTCAGCCTCTTTGGCAGCCTTGGCTTCTGCTATCGCTTGCTCTCGTTCCTTGCGCTCCTTGAGTTTCTGCTTGATGTCGGCATCGCTTCGTTTTTCAAGCAGTACCACGTTCTCTACATGCGGTGTATGAGGGAACATGTCGACGGGCTGTACGGCTCCTACCTTGTAATAGTCGTCCATCAGTTGAAGGTCGCGTGCCTGAGTGGCAGGGTTACAGCTTACATACACAATGCGGCCTGGTGCAGCATTCAGGATGACTTGGATGACATCTGGATGCATTCCTGCACGTGGTGGATCGGTGATGATGACGTCGGGTCGCCCATGCTGCGCAATGAAGTCGTTTGTCAGAATGTCCTTCATATCGCCTGCATAGAAGAGCGTATTCTCGATATTGTTTACCTGCGAGTTGACTTTGGCATCTTCGATAGCCTCAGGCACGTATTCGATTCCTATTACCTTCTTGGCTTTGTGTGCCACAAAGTTGGCAATGGTTCCTGTTCCTGTATAGAGGTCGTACACGAGTTCTTTGCCTGTAAGGTTGGCAAACTCGCGTGCCACGCAGTACAAGTGATAAGCTTGTTCGGTATTGGTCTGATAGAAACTCTTTGGTCCGACCTTGAACTTCAGGTCTTCCATCAACTCAAAGATATGGTCGTTGCCCTTGAAGAGGCTCAGTTCCAGATCGTTGAAGGTGTCGTTTCCCTTCTGATTGTCCACGTACATGAGTGATGTGATCTGTGGAAATTTGTCGGCCACTTGCTGCATCAGCTCGAGAGCCTTCTGCTCATCGCCCTCCTCGTCGTAATGGAACTGGAATACGAGCATCCATTCTCCGGTGTTGGAGTTGCGTATCATCATGTCGCGCAGCAATCCGTGCTGTTCACGGAGATCGTAGAAAGTATAGTCATGTGAATCGGCATACTCGAAGACAAAGTTGCGAATCTCGTTGCAGAGATCGTCCATCAGCCAGCATTTCTTGATGGGGTAAATCTTGTCGAAAGCGCCTGTGATGTGGAAGCCTATAGCATTCTGCGCATGGCGTTCCTTGAGCGAGGTCACAGTGTCGTCTTCTTTCTTTGGCAGCAGGGCGAGCTCCTCGGCTGTGAACCAGCGCTTGTTGCTGCAGCCGAACTCTATCTTGTTGCGATATTCCTGAGTCTTCACACTTCCCATGATAGGGCGGAAGTCGGGCAGTTCTATCTTTCCGATGCGTGTGAGCTGGTCTTCCACCTGTTGCTGTTTGGCCTTTATCTGCTCCTCGTAGGGAAGATTCTGCCATTTGCAGCCGCCGCAGATGCCGAAATGCTCGCACATAGGCTCTTGACGAACTTTGCTTTTCTGGATGAAGCGAACCACTTTGGCTTCGCAGTATTTATGTTTCTTTTTTACTACCTGCAGGTCTACTATGTCGCCTGGTACACAGAATGGGACGAAGACAACCTTGTCGTCTACGTGCGTGATGCACTTGCCCTCAGCGGCTACGGCTTCTATGGTGACATTTTCGAGTAATGGTAATGGTTTTTTCTTTCTTGCCATGATTCTTTTAAATTTTGGTTGCAAAGTTACAAAAAAAATGTGAACCATGAAAGACTTGTAGATATTTTTTATCCTTAGTCTTTCTTCAAGTCGTTTGGTTACTAAGTACTTGTCGGGTTTTATTTGTGTCCGATGTCGTTCTTCTCTTGTGTCTTGTCCTGCTCATCTATTATGACCGACTTTGCTCATCTATTACGACCGACTTTGGTCGTCTATTATAACCGGCTTTGGTCCAGAATATCATCGAGTCGGCAGACTCTGCTATCAAGAATCGCTCGATTGCCGCCACTTTGCGTTTCGGTCATGACGGCAACGTGATTCCTTTGTTGGCGCTGCTGCAGGTAGAAAACTTTGATGTGTCAGTAGCTGGACCTGCCGAGGTGTACAAGCATTGGTGCGACTTCAAGGCTTCTCCGATGGCGGCGAATATCCAGATTGTTTTCTTCGAGAACAAGAAAGGCGACATCCTGGTGAAGTTCCTTCACAATGAGAAGGAAGTGCATGTGGCTGTGAAGACTGATATGTGGCCTTACTATCATTGGAATGACGTAAGAGAATATTATCTGGATCGTCTGTCCAAGCTGTAATCGTTTTTCTTAACGTTGCCCGCTTGGCAATCATTACTATATTCCATGGTCTCTCTATATATAATAAGGTGTATAGAGCCGTGGAATCTTTTGTGTCGTAATGGCCAGGTAGGCAAAAAGACAGTCCCCGAATACGGAATGACGATGCTTTTATAGAGTAGTGGCATTGTTTGCTCTTTAAAATGTGTCTGTGTGTACGTAAACAACCTAAAATGTAATGTGGAGATAGCAAAAAGTTGGTTTTATGTTTGGTGGAACAGAATAAAAGTTGTATATTTGCATCATAAAAAAACAATAACTAAAAATAACAAACCTATTCAACTATGAGTGTAAAAAGAGTTTATACCTTTGGTAATGGTAAGGCGGAAGGCAAGGCCGACATGAGAAACTTGCTTGGTGGTAAGGGAGCCAACTTGGCAGAGATGAATCTTATTGGTGTCCCCGTTCCTCCAGGTTTTACTATCACAACCGATGTTTGTAATGAATACTTTGAAAAAGGCAAGGAAGACGTTGTAGCCCTTCTCAAAGAAGAAGTAGAGAAGGCTGTTCAGCATATTGAGACTTTGATGAACTCGAAGTTCGGTGACGTGGAGAATCCTCTTCTTGTCAGTGTTCGTTCTGGTGCCCGTGCTTCTATGCCAGGCATGATGGATACTATCCTCAACCTTGGTTTGAACGACGAGGTAGTAGAGGGATTGGCTCGCAAGACAGGCAATGAGCGCTTCGCTTACGACAGCTATCGTCGTTTCGTACAGATGTATGGCGATGTTGTGCTTGGCATGAAGCCTGTCAACAAGGAAGACATCGATCCATTCGAGGCTATTATCATGGACGTGAAGAAGCAGCGCGGAATTACTCTCGACAACGAAATGACAGTCGAAGAACTGAAGCAACTCGTCAAGGCATTCAAGACAGCCATCAAGCAGCAGACAGGCAAGGACTTCCCCGACAATCCTATGGATCAGCTTTGGGGCGCTATCTGTGCCGTATTCGACAGCTGGATGAACGAGCGTGCCATCCTCTATCGCAAGATGGAAGGCATTCCTGCAGAGTGGGGTACAGCTGTATCTGTTATGGCCATGGTATTCGGTAATATGGGCGATACATCCGCAACAGGAGTCTGCTTCAGCCGTGATGCAGCAACAGGTGAGAATCTCTTCAATGGTGAGTATCTTGTCAATGCACAGGGCGAGGACGTGGTTGCCGGTATCCGTACACCACAGCAGATTACTAAGGAAGGTTCTATACGTTGGGCAAAACTCCAGGGCATTGACGAGGAAACTCGCGCTACAAAATATCCTTCTATGGAGGAGAATATGCCAGAGATTTTTGCTCAGCTCAATGATATCCAGAACAAGTTGGAGAAGCACTATCATGATATGCAGGATATGGAGTTCACCGTACAGGAAGGCCATCTCTGGTTCCTTCAGACTCGTAATGGTAAGCGTACTGGAACTGCTATGGTTAAGATTGCCATGGACTTGCTCCACGAGGGCGAAATCGATGAGAAGACAGCTCTTAAGCGTTGTGAGCCCAACAAGCTTGATGAACTTCTGCACCCAGTATTCGACAAGTCTGCTCAGATGCAGGCCAAGGTGCTGACTCGCGGTTTGCCTGCTTCGCCAGGTGCTGCAAGCGGCCAGATTGTATTCTTTGCTGATGATGCAGAGAAGTGGCACGAGAGTGGACACCGCGTAATCATGGTTCGTATCGAGACCAGTCCTGAGGACTTGGCTGGTATGAATGCTGCCGAAGGTATCTTGACAGCCCGTGGCGGTATGACTTCTCATGCAGCCGTAGTAGCTCGTGGTATGGGTAAGTGCTGTGTGTCAGGTGCTGGCGCAATCAATGTAGACTATAAGGCCCGTACTGTAGAAATCGACGGAGTGCTGCTTCGCGAGGGTGATTTCATTTCTCTGAATGGTTCTACTGGTGAGGTTTATAACGGTGAGGTAAAGACCAAGCCTGCAGAGGTGACAGGCGACTTTGCTGAGTTGATGAACCTTTGCGATAAATACACCAAGTTGGTAGTTCGTACCAATGCTGATACGCCTCATGATGCTGAGGTGGCACGCAACTTTGGTGCTGTAGGTATCGGCTTGTGCCGTACAGAGCACATGTTCTTTGAGAATGAAAAGATCAAGGCCATGCGTGAGATGATTCTTTCTGGTACGAAGGAAGGTCGCGAGAAGGCTCTCGCCAAGCTTCTACCTTATCAGAAGCAGGACTTCTATGGCATTTTGAAGGCTATGGACGGTCACCCAGTAAACGTTCGTTTGCTCGATCCTCCTCTGCATGAGTTCGTTCCTCACGATTTGGCAGGTCAGAAGACGATGGCTGAAGAGATGGGTATCTCTGTTGAGGAAATCCAGAAGCGTGTCAACTCTCTGAGTGAGGCTAACCCAATGTTGGGTCATCGTGGTTGCCGTCTTGGTAATACCTATCCAGAGATTACCGCCATGCAGACAAAGGCTATCCTGGGTGCTGCCATCCAGTTGAAGAAGGAAGGTTTCGATCCTCAGCCAGAGATCATGGTTCCTCTCATCGGTATCGTCAACGAGTTTGATATGCAGGAGCAGGTAATCCGCAGCACAGCCAAGGAACTCTTCGAGCAGGAAGGCATTGAGATTCCATTCAAGGTAGGTACCATGATTGAAATTCCTCGTGCTGCCCTTACAGCTGACTATATTGCCAAAAAGGCTGAGTACTTCAGTTTCGGTACTAACGACTTGACTCAGATGACATTCGGCTACAGCCGTGACGACATTGCCAGCTTCTTGCCAGTTTACTTGGAGAAGAAGATTCTGAATGTCGATCCATTCCAGGTTCTCGACCAGACAGGTGTTGGTCAGTTGGTGGAGATGGCTGTCAAGAAGGGTCGTGGCACTCGTCCAGATCTCAAATGTGGTATCTGTGGTGAGCATGGCGGTGAGCCTTCATCTGTTAAGTTCTGTCACAAGGTAGGCTTGAATTATGTGTCTTGCTCTCCATTCCGTGTGCCTATCGCACGTTTGGCTGCTGCGCAGGCTGCTGTTGAGGAATAATTTAAAACTATATAAAATAATGAGCCATCGCTACTACTGCAGCGATGGCTTTTTTGTCTGTTCATATGCCTTTCTATTGTATAAAGAAATCGTTCATATCTATTTTATGATACCATTGTCTTTATCGCTGAGGCTGATTGTCTTTTCTGCCGACTTATGTCTGCTGCCTTGGTTGATGCGCCAGGAGATGTTGAGCGACAATAGGTTGCCGCTGTCCTTGGAATAGCCGATGGTGCGTTTATAGAGATTTCGGTTCAGCAGTTCGTTCTCGTACGACTTGTAATGACTGCGGAATGGATTGACCCATGACAAAGAGAATTGCCAGTTGCGCCAGGTGTAGGATGCTTTCAAGACGGAATAGGCTCCGTTGTAGCCTTTCGACTCGCCCTCTAAGAATCGGTTGCCGTTATCAACATATCCTTGCAATGTGAATTTGCCGAGATACGCCGTGATGTTGCCTGCGTAGTACCATGATGTGTAGCAGTGTGTATAGTTGTAGCCAAAATTGAAACATCTGTATATTCCTCCGTTGGCGGCCATCTGAAGCTTCTCGGGCAAGAGCCAATAGCTGGCGTATGCCATGACGTCCAATGCGTCTATTTCCTTTTGATTGATCTGTGTATAGATGAATTGATTGTCATCGGTCCGTTCGTAGTGTGCCATGTTAGGTTTGATGCATTGCTTGTAGTAGCCTTCCACTAAGGTTTGCAATCGTTGGGTGTTATATGATAGCAGCAACCGATGGTCCATGTCGTGTGAAGGCTTCAGGTCGGGATTGCCTACCGTCCATTCCATACTGTTGGTGCGGACGGTAGCATCACTGGTCATGGCAATGCGAGACACTTTGTCCTGCATCTGATATGTATAACTCAACTGCATATTGTTATTGAACTGAAATGTCAGCGAAGCCTTGGGATGGAAAGTCCAGTAGTCGTATCTGTGACCGTTCTGAGTGTAATGGATATAACTCGCACCTGTACCTAATGTATAGCGCAGTTGCTTTAGCATGCCCTTGATTTCGGTAAAGGCGTACAGGCGGTTGTTGTTCGTCCTGGTCAAAGAGGAAGCGTCACCCCGATAGTCGTTCTTGGTATATTTGTAACTATAGTTCAGACCTGTGGAGAGAGTAAAGGGCTTCAGCCTGTTCTCATATATTACTTCAGAAAGCAAAGAAGCCGTTTTGCCGTCTATCGCATATTGATATGGTGTTCCCTCATCATAGAAACTATTGGTTTGTGTGGAGATATAGGTGCCAACTGCATTGGCTGTAAACGACTGACGTGGAGTGAACTGACGAAAGAAATAAATATCCAATACAGGCGAATAGCTCTTGTCGTCATCCCGGCTTGTCGCTTGATATTGTCGACTGCCATCCGTGATGTCCTTAATATTATAGTTGTCGGGGGTGTTATTGAAAGTTCCACTCAAGGATGTTTGAAAGACGGTTGCTGTGGAGTCTGCCCAGTTGTAGGTTAGCTTTGCCTCGTGTGCGATAGCTTTCCTAAGCGACTCCACATCGTTTCGCTCAATAGTGTAGATACTGCCGTCTGTCAAGGTGTATTCTGCCAACTGCTTGCTCTTTTCGCCTTTGTTTTTATATCCACTCACATCATACGAAAGCGACCATTCACTCTTTCCGTGGTTCCATTTACCATACACCGAGCCATCGCCTTGCAAGGTGGTAAGAGCCGAAGTTATGTCCGTACCAATAGTATAACCGCTCTCGCTCCTGCGTGTAACTATATCAATTACATAGGCAATGCTTTCGCCATAACGAACACCGGGGTTGTTTATAAAGTTTATCTTGGCAATATCCTTTGGATTGAGAGCCAACATCTCCTGTTTGCCTACAACAATGCCATTTACTCTCAGTTGAACGCTACCTCTGTTATCAATAGCAGTAATAGTATGGTTGATGTTGTCAATACGAATATTGGCAAGTGTGAGTTTCTCAAGAATGCTGTAACCATTGTTCGAAGCCTGCTTCTGTGCATCGGTAGGATAGATGAGCATGCCGTCAGATTTGTTCACTACCTTAGCGGCTTTTACCGTTACTTCATCAAGCATGATAGTCTTGTCTACATTCTGAGCATAAGCGGAGAATGCAGAAGTCATAATAATTGAAATTGTTAATAATCGTTTCATTTTGCACCATTTTTTGTTTTATGGCGCAAATTTATATCCTCTTTACAAGATAGCCAATTATTTAGTCTGACATTTCCCTGACAATTGGCTGACAAACACCTATCTATTTGAGTTTCAAACTATAACTCTTACCCCGATCTGATTCGATTTTCAGCGTGCTATGTGTCTCTATGATAGGTTTTATACGTTTGATTAGCGTATAAAGTGTATCGCTTGCATCAGGTTTCTTAGGCCATAGTTGGTCGCAAATCTCCTGTTTCGATAGCGTATGAGAATCTGTCGTTATGAACATTTCGAGCAGGGAGTGTTGCATTGGAGTAAGACGTATCTCCTCACCTGATACGGTCATAAATTTATCATCATGGAACACAATACCTCCGTACGCCAAACCTTGAACTATCAGCTCCGGCTTATTCCTTCTTACATACCACAAACTACCTAACAGCCATAGCATCCCGATAAACAAAAGAGAGCCCGACGCCTTTTGGTCGGACATCATGAAAGTCGTAGCAAAGTTGCAATTAGCCTCTGCCACCATCTTGGTTTCCCAACGTCCATCTCTGCGCACAGTACGCATGGCAATACCTGCCGTATCTTTCAATTCGGCAATGGTGAGGCAGTTGCGATAACAGCGTATGGTGTCTGTGGTAACCACATTGTCAGGCATTTTCACAAGAACTTGCTTCAAAGCCTGATTAACATCCTGGGCTATCATGTATTCTGTTCGGTGATAGCTGCTTATGCTTGTGCACAATGCACAAAGCATAAGAAAACTGAACACTATGTATGGAAGGTTCTTCATAATGCTTGATCGATATTTTTATTTGGCACTATCCTGCATAGCCTTCAGTTCTTTGTCTGTCATCTGCACATAGATTGAGACACCATAGACGGTTGTTCCATCTGCTTTTATTCCCAACGGATGAACCATGCAGAAACTTGGTTGAGCGCCTAACATCCATCCTGTTATCTGAATATATTCGTTGTTGTCAAGCAACAAGACTGTATGCGACGTACCATTGTAATTATCTAAATATCTATAAGTAACTTCATTCTTCTTTACTGCGCCACCGGAGATGTCAGAACGACAATATGTAGTCAGTTTCGTATTACTATCAAAATAGTATTGTTCTGGAGCTAAGCCTAACATGTTGCTGTAATATTCAGCAGACTTTCTTTTGCCGTTCTTGTCTATTTCCCATGTAGCATAGTGCTTCCATCCATGCCCAATGAACATATTGTCAAAGTCCGCTTGAACTATGCCACCGCCATCACCGAAACAGTTTCCATTGTCACTGAAAGAGTACGCAACTCCATGATTGTCCAATACATGAGCCCATTCTTGCTCCAATGATTCCTCGTCATCATTATTGCATGATGCAACAAATAATGATACAAACAGAACTAATACAAGTCCCATGATAAATTTTATTTTCATAATCAAATGTTTATTGACTTTTTGTTTTTACCCAACATGTGTGGGGTATCTCTCTTTGTTCGGCAAAGATACACTTTTATTGTCTCTTGTACAACTGTTTCCATTTTTTATTCTCGCTCGTTAAGTTTTTTTTATCTAATAAGGTGTAAATGGTAACTACTCAGCACCCATATGGAGAACTGATAGTTACAAATGCAATACTTGTGTTATCAGCCTTACAACCCAAAGAAACTATCGCTTAATACAGGAGATTTTTTCTCCTATATTATATAAATATTTTCTTTAGCCTATAAAAGTTCCGTTCAGAGACTTTGAATGTCCGTTCAGAGCCTTTGAATGTGCGTTCAGAGCCTTTGAACGGAGATTTCAATGTGGTTTAACGATTTTAAAGTAGCTACATATGGCTATATGCTGAGTAGTTACTTGAAATGTATAAAGACAAAAATAAAATTGGTAATGGTTTTCTGTTACGTCTTATGTCAGTAGAAAAATGCAGAAAAACAGCAGAAAAGTTGTGGATTATGTTTTTTTTCCGTACTTTTGTCGTAAACTACAGAAAAGATATGAACAAAAAGAAGATATTTACCGTACTCTGTGCCCTTGTGGTGGCATTAGCAGTACAAGCCAAGTCGTTGAGAGAACTCTGGGTGTCGATGCCAGATTCCTTGGTTCCTGTCCTCACGCAGAATATGCGTGTGGAGTTTACGGAATTGCAGGATATGAAGGTAAAGGCAGAGGTCACTACGTCGTTGGGTGATACAAGTGTTATGGATACGCTGACCAATGATTTCATGCAGATAAGACTCAGCAGAGTCTGTACCTTACAATTAAAAAAGTTGCCACAAACTGGTGGTGACTCCATCATTTGTATGGTAAGAACGTTGGCAGCACCCGAAAAGGAGAGCGAGGTGATGTTTTTCGATCAGCAGTGGCAACAACTCGAGATGACTCATTGTTTTGATGGAGAAGACATTCAAGGAGTTTGTGAAAGTCTGTTGCAAAGACCAGATACGATGAGTGTGTCACGTTTTGAAGAACTCAAGGCGATGATAGAGCCCAGGATGATGAGTGCGTTGCTCATGCAGCATGAGAATGCCATCGTTTTCCGTCTTGCTCTGCCATTGCTCTCAGCAGAAGATAAAAAGCTAATTAATGCCATAAAAGTGCAAAGAAAGTTTAATTGGAGTGGCAAAATATTTAAGGAAGGTTAAATAACTACATTTTCTTTATAGAAACATTTGAAGTTCTAAATAAAAGTAGTACATTTGCAATGTGTTTTTCATGGTATTAGATTATTAAGGTTAATAAAAGATTGGTTGTCGTGAGACAATCAATTTTTTTTTCCTCACTCAACAAAGCAAGTGGCTTTATTGAGTGAGGATTTTCTTTTTATGCCTCAGGAAGCTTTCTGTTAGTAAATTATCAGTCCCAAGCAGCCAAAGGTCAGCATCAGTAGGATGGGGTTGGCTTTCTTGAAGGCGGTGAGATAGAAAGCCAGTACGAAGATGGCAATACTGATTCCGAAGACATTGGGATTGTCCTGAGGTGAGCCAAAGTTGTCTTTGTTCATCAGCAGAAGCGCAGCGGCAGCAATGAGTCCTATGATGGCAGGGCGCAGTCCGGCAAAGATATCTTTCACTATTTTAGAGTCCTTGTGTGTCATCAGATAATGACTGATGAGAATCATGATGACGAAAGGCAGCCACATGATAGACAAGCTGGCGAGAATAGCTCCCAGAATCGCCGCCCATTCGGGATAACCAGCATGCAGGGTGGAAGTGTAACCCACGTATGTGGCGCAGTTGATTCCGATAGGTCCCGGTGTAGACTGGCTGATGGCTACGATGTCAGTAAACTCAGCATTGCTGAGCCATTGGTTTTTTACGACAGTCTCGTTGTGAATGAGCGACAGCATGGCATAGCCACCTCCAAAGTTGAACGTACCTATTTTCGTGAATATGATGAATAATTTCAGAAATAACATAGTCTTTGTATTTTACTTTTAAAAGCAAGAATGCTCTTTTTACTTTTTTACCTTTTTACTTTTTTACCTTTCTCATCTTTCCATACAGCCATCCCAACACGCCAGCCGCAATGATGATGTAGATGGGTGAGACGCCTAAAAGATAGATGAGGGCGCAGCTGGCTACAGGAATCCAGGCATTGTAGCGATTTATCTTGGCAGTTTTTGCCATTTTGAAGCAAGGAGCAGCGATGAGGGCTACTACTGCCGGTCTGATGCCGGCAAAGAACTTCTCCACCCAGTAGTTGTCCTTGAACTGTCTGAAGAACATGGCAATGATGATGATGGCTATGATGGAAGGCAGCGCAATGCCTATAGCTCCCACGATGCCTCCCCATATTCCGCGCAGCTTATATCCGATGTGACTTGCCATATCGATGGCAAAGATGCCCGGTGTGGCCTGTGCCACTACCATAATATCCATAAATTCCTGTTTGTCCATCCACTTATGGCGGTCGACAAACTCTCTCTCCATAATAGGAATCATGGCATAGCCACCGCCCAGGGTAAAGGCTCCTATCTTATTACACGTAACAAAAAAACTGAATAACATCTCTCTCTTATTTAATTAAACAGGCTGCAAAATTACACATAATTTGTTAAATATCCCATGTTGGAACGGATAATTTTGCGTTTTGTGTTTTTATTTCAATAATATTCGTTATCTTTGCAGTTATATAAATAACCCAAATTTCGCATGTGTCGGAAACAGGCAACATCTGTCCGAAACCTGCGGAAACAGAAAAAATACTATTACCAAAATGAACTTGAAAGTACGCTTAGCGTTATTGAACTTCCTTGAATTTGCAGTATGGGGAGCTTACCTGACATCTATGGGAACATATCTGGGAAAAATCGGAATGGCTTCTCAGATAGGATGGTTTTATGCCGTACAGGGCGTGGTGTCTATCTTTATGCCTGCTCTTATGGGTATTGTTGCCGACCGTTGGGTGCCGGCACAAAGGCTGTTGGGCTTCTGTCATCTCATGGCTGCTCTCTTCATGTTTGGCGCAGCCTATATGGGAATGACCGGTAATCTTGGTATGGTATTTTGGATCTACACACTCAGCGTGGCCTTCTATATGCCTACGCTGGCTTTGACCAACTCTGTGGCTTACAATGCCTTGACTCTTGCGGGTATGGATACGGTAAAAGACTTTCCTCCGATTCGTGTGTTTGGTACGGTAGGTTTCATCTGTATGATGTGGTTTGTCGACTTGATGGGATTCCAGCCCAATCAGAATCAGTTTGTTGCTTCTGGTGTGGTCAGCTGCATTCTGTTCCTTTATACCTTTACGTTGCCAGCATGTCCTGTCAGCGCCAAGGGTGAGACCAAGAGTTTTGTGGATGCCTTCGGACTGCGTGCCTTCTCTCTGTTCAAGGAGAAGCGAATGGCCATCTTCTTTATCTTCTCCATGCTGTTGGGTGTCAGTCTGCAGATTACCAATGGCTTTGCCAATCCATTCATCACCTCGTTTGGAGCCGACCCACAGTATGCGGGTACCTTTGGTGTGAATCATGCCAATATCCTTATTTCGCTCTCTCAGATCAGCGAGACGTGCTGTATTCTGCTGATACCGTTCTTCATGAATCGTTATGGCATCAAGAATGTGATGCTGATAGCCATGTTTGCCTGGGTGTTGCGATTCGGTCTCTTCGGAATAGGCAATCCTGGCAGTGGTGTATGGATGTTTGTCCTTTCCATGTTGGTTTACGGTGTGGCCTTCGACTTCTTCAACGTTTCAGGCTCTCTGTTTGTCGACAAGACCACGGATTCTTCTATCCGCTCCAGTGCGCAAGGACTCTTTATGTTGATGACCAATGGTATCGGAGCCACAGTAGGAACCCTGTCGGCTCAGGCTGTTGTCAATAGTTATACCGATGCAAATGGTGTGACCCAGTGGGTACCATGCTGGCTTATTTTTGCCGGTTATGCATTGGTAGTAGCAGTATCTTTTGCTGTTATATTCAGACCCAAGAAAGCTTAGTCGTATTCCTGAGGATGCGACTGGGCAAATAAAACTGAAAGAAAAATGTGTAACGTAAGATTAAAATTCAAAGGATTATCCCAGATATTGGGATCCGACAATCTGGTGTTGGCTGTGCTTGTGGATGTGGCAGAGCAACGTCAGTTGGTGATACCTTGTGATCGCCATCAGGCCTATCAGATCAGGTTACGCATGGATCCCAATATGATAAAGGAGAGAAATGACTTGCTTCCGGAAGTGTTGGCAGAACTGATGCCATTTTCATTTCTTCTCACCTATCGTTTCGAAATCTATGCTTTGCATGAAGGCAAGTATATGTCATGTCTTCGTAACACAGAGACAGGCGAGAAGAAGAATATACGCTGTACGGATGGCATCCTGCTGTCGCTCATTACCGGAATGGAGATTTATGCCGATCGTGGTTTGATGACCAAACAATCGGCAGAATACAATCCTAATTTCACACAGATGGCTGTGCCAGTGAATGTCATCACCGACAAGATGTTGGAGGAGTCATTACGCAAAGCTATAGAGAACGAAAACTACGAGTTGGCTTCCAGCCTGCGTGATGAGCTGAAAAAGCGACATCCCAAGGGAGATAAACCAGAAACAAACTAATGACAGACTGATGAAAGAGACCAGATTTTTCTATGTGCCCGATGCGGCTACCGAGACCGAGATGCCAATGGATGAGGCGCTTCATGCCCTGAGAGTATTGCGCATCAAGAGTGGTGACGAGATGTTCCTGATGGACGGTGTGGGAAACTTCTATCGTGCTGAGGTGACATTGGCTGCCACCAAGCGCTGTATGTATGAGGTGAAGGAGGTGATGCCGCAGCAACCTGCCTGGCGTGGGCATGTCCACTTGGCCATTGCTCCTACCAAGATGATGGACCGTATAGAGTGGATGGCAGAGAAGGCTACCGAGGTGGGCTTCAACGAGCTCTCCTTCCTGAACAGCCAGTTTTCCGAGCGCAAGGTGATGCGGACCGTAAGGCTTGATAAGATCATCGTCTCTGCAGTCAAGCAAAGTCATAAAGCGTGGAAGCCCATTGTCAACCAGATGGTAAATTTCCGCGACTTTATCAATACACCCCGCAAGGGCAGGAAGTTTATCTGTCATTGCTATGAGGAAATAGAGAAGAAAGACCTCTTTACAGAACTCACAAAGGCCTGTCCTGATGAGGATGCTGACGTGACGGTGCTCATTGGCCCTGAGGGTGACTTCTCGATAGATGAGGTTCGTATGGCTGTCAAGGCAGGATACGAGTCAGTGACATTGGGCACCAGCCGACTTCGTACCGAGACTGCCGGACTGGTGGCTGTGACGATGGCCAATTTGGCTCGTCGCCTGTAGAGAGAGTTGAAGAGTATAAAGATTATGATGCAAATGAAAAATGTTTTTCTTTATGCCATCGCACTTCTGCAGATCGTGCTGATGGCGGCTTGTTCGGATAACGATTACCTGAATGCCATACCATCCAAGAGCACTGCCCTCATTTCGGTAGACATGCAAACGACGGATGGTGATGGCAAAGGGGTAGACAAAGAGAATATTCTGAAGTCGATGCTGCATGTGGAGAATGTTTCCGACTGTGGTATCGATGTTACAGAGAAACTCTACCTTTTTGAAACTGTTGATGGCAACTTGGGACTCTGTGCCAAGGTAGCCGATGAGGACAATATCAGTAATTGGCTCAATCAATTATCCCAAAAGCATATTTGCACAGAATTGACAGAGCGCAAGGGTTTCCACTTTGCCGTGCTGAAAGATTCATGGCTGGTAGGCTTCTCATCTAAGGCACTGCTTGTCATGGGACCAGTAGTGGCAGATGCCTGTGCTGACCTGCAAAGACAGATGGTAAGGTTTCTTAATGCCGACGAGGATGCAGGTGTCAAGTCGTCCAGACTCTTTGCCCAACTCGACAGCATCGATTCGCCCATAGCCATGGTGGCTCAGGTCCAGGCTCTACCCGAGAAGTTTGTTGCACCTTTCACCCTTGGCGCTCCCAAGGATGCCGATGCCTCACAGATAGTAATAGCCGCAGGCATGAAGGTAGAGAATGGTATTCTGAAGATATCGGGCAAGACCTTCTCTTTCAACAAAAGCATTAACCAGGCCTTGCAGCAGTCGCAGACCGTTTATCGTCCTATCAAGGGTGACTATGTGAAGAGTATGCCCAATGATGCCTTGGCAGGTATCTTCATGAATGTGGAAGGAACCCGTTTCCTGCCTTTGGTGCAGAGCAACCAGGGACTGCAGACACTGTTGATGGGCATCAATGCTGCTATCGACATGGATAATATCATTCGGAGTGTGGATGGCGATATGGCCATTGTGATGCCATCGTTGGGTACCGACAATATGCAGATGACGATGGCGGCAAGGCTGAGTCATGCCAAGTGGCTTTCGGATATAGACTATTGGAAACAGTCGTGCCCCAAGGGAAGCACCATCGGCAACTGGAAGAAGAACGCCTACTGCTATTCCAGTGGCAAGACCAGTTTCTACTTCGGAGTATCTGACGACAAACAATTCTTTAGCGGTAACGACCAGCTTTCGGCAGAATACTCCATTCTTCCTTCCAATCATCCCATCGACCAACACATCCAGCAAATGATAAAAGGTCAGAAGATGGTCATGGTTGTCAATCTGGGAAAGGCGGGCTCTGGCGATAATGCCTTGCAGGCTGTGACAGGACTCCTGGCTCCCTTGTTTGGACAGCTCAAAGCCGTGGTCTACACTTTGCAATAAAGAAATAAGGTATACAACATAAAAACTTTAAACATATACAATATATAAAAAAGTGAACACAATCAACTTTCGTTCCGTTCTCCCACAGGTCTTCGCCCAGCGTGATGACCTTCATTCAGAGATATGGAGTCAGGATGTCTCTTTCGAAAAGGGACATCTTTATCTTGTAGAGGCCGACAGTGGAAAAGGCAAGAGTACCTTTTGCAGTTATGTGGTTGGCTATCGTCACGATTATAGCGGCAACGTGATGTTTGATAAGGATGATACGGCCGCTTATAAGGTAGCCAACTGGGTAGAGATACGCAAGCGCCACATCAGTCATCTGTTTCAGGAGTTGCGTTTGTTTCCAGAACTTACGGCGATGGAAAACGTAGAAATCAAGAACAAACTCACAGGCTTCAAGAGTCGTCAGCAGATACTCCAATGGTTTGACATGTTGGGAATAGCCGACAAGGTGGATGCCAAGATAGGTCGCATGTCGTTTGGACAGCAACAGCGTGTGGCTATGATCCGTTCTCTCTGCCAGCCTTTCGACTTTCTTCTTGCTGATGAGCCTATCAGTCATCTCGACGACAATAACTCACGTATTATGGGCGACATCATGATGGCGGAGGCCAAGGCGCAAGGTGCAGGCGTCATAGTTACCAGTATTGGAAAGCATATGGACTTGCCTTACGAGAAAACCTTGATGCTGTAGAGAGATTTATAACAAATAGTACTTCATACATTATATATATATAATAAGGTGTAATGGAACTCGTTTGGAAATTATTACGTCAGCATATCAGCATACCACAGTTTGCAGGTTTTGCCTTTGCCAACCTTTTCGGTATGCTCATCGTTCTTTTCGGCTTTCAGTTTTACAAGGATGTGCTGCCTGTCTTCACCCAGCAAGACAGTTTTATGAAGGCCGACTACCTCATCATGAGTAAGAAAATAGGTATGGGCAACACCCTCAGTGGTCGTACCAATACCTTCTCGGGCAGTGATGTGGACGATATCTCCTCGCAAAAGTTTGTCAAGAAGATAGGAAAGTTTACCTCTACCGAGTACAAGGTGGATGCCTCGATGGGTGTCAATGGCGTGAATGTGCTCAATAGCGAACTCTTTTTCGAAAGTGTGCCCGACGGTTTTGTCGATGTGCCTCTCAAGGATTGGAAGTATGAGCCAGGTAGTCAGGAAGTGCCCATCATCCTTCCGCGTACCTATATTAATATGTACAACTTTGGTTTTGCACAGAGTCATTCGCTTCCAAAGATCAGCGACGGATTGATGGGAATGATAGATTTCCATATTTTCATTCAGGCAGGTGGCAAGAAAGAACAGTTCAAAGGAAAGGTGATCGGCTTCTCTTCTCGCCTCAATACCATACTTGTGCCACAGGCATTCATGGACTGGAGCAACCATGAGTTTGCTCCCGAAGAGCATAGCGACCCTACACGACTTATCGTAGAGGTGGGCAATCCTGGAGATGAGAATATTACCAAATACCTTGAAGACAATGGCTATGAGGTGGAAACCGATAAGTTGGATGCCGAGAAGACCACTTATTTTCTGAGGATGATAGTCCTGATGGTCATGGTGATAGGTTTGGTTATCTCTGTGCTCAGTTTCTATATCCTGATGCTCAGCATCTACCTTTTGGTACAGAAGAACTCCTCCAAGTTGGAGAACCTCTTGCTCATAGGTTATAGTCCTGGCAATGTGGCGATGCCCTACCTTTGGCTTACCATCGTTCTCAATGTGGTGGTGCTCCTTGTGGCATGGTGCATCTTGTTCTTCATCCGTGATTATTACATGGATTTTATAGAAGCCCTTTATCCCGATATAGAGGAAGGAACCATGTGTCCCGCCATTGCTTTGGGATTGGTTTTGTTCTTGATAGTATCGGTACTCAACATGATAGCAATCCGCCGCAAAGTGATGCGGATATGGCTTCGCAAAGACTAAAAAGCTGTAAGAAATCCACACTAAAACGTTAGTGTGGATTTTTTTTGCATAAAAAACTTTTTTTTTTCATGTCTCTGTAACATTTATATCAAAAATTTTGTTTAAATTTGCAGCATAATATAAAAATAGGAAGTTTATGCTTCCTCATTATTAACTAAATTTCATTTTTAGTATGCAGAAAAGATTGCAATTGCTTATCGCCATGCTGGTGCTCGTAGTTTCGGTGGCTATGGCACAGGTAACCACCTCTGGTATCAGTGGTAAGGTGACATCGCAAGGCGAGGAAGTCATCGGTGCTACGGTGACAGCAACCCACCAACCATCAGGTACTGTTTATCGCGCAGTGACCAACATGGATGGTCGTTTCTCAATCCAGGGTATGCGTCCTGGAGGTCCTTACAAAGTAGAGGTATCTTACATTGGCTATCAGTCTAAGACGTTCAAGGATGTTTCCTTGAACTTGGGTGAGAGCCAGAACCTTTCTTGTTCTCTCCAGGAGGATGCACGCGAGTTGCAGGAAGTTGTAGTATCTGGTAAGGCTGGCCTTAACGGTACTAAGACAGGTGCTGCTCAGAGTATTAATGCGCAGCAGATTGCTGAAATGCCAAGTATCAGCCACAGTATTGCTGATATTGCCCGCATGAATGCGCAGGTGTCTACCAATGGTCAGTCTGGTGCCATGTCTTTTGCTGGCACCAACAACCGTTACAACTCATTCCAGATTGATGGTGTGATGAACAATGACGTGTTTGGTCTTACCCAGAATGGTAGCAATGGCGGTCAAGCAGGTAGCCAGCCTGTATCTATGGAGACCATCGAACAGATTCAGATCAACGTGGCTCCTTTCGATGTTCGTCAGGGTGGTTTCACTGGTGGTGCCATTAATGCGGTTACTAAGAGTGGTACGAATGTGTTCCACGGAAGTGCCTATTTTGATGGCAACAACGAGAGTTTGGTAGGTCGTCACTACAAGATGCAGGACGGCACGATGTCTAATCCTTACGACAAGGAGAAGGAGACACGCTTTGGTTTCACCTTGGGTGGTCCTATCATCAAGAACAAGTTGTTCTTCTTCGCCAACTATGAGAATACCAATAAGTCTTATCCTACTCAGTATTCTTTCGGTAGCGAGGGTGCTAAGTTTGATTCCGACCTTGCACAGCAGATTCTCGATGCTTACAAAGCATGGGGTAAAACTGATGATGGTGGCAACTATGAGTATAATGGAACTTGGGCCAACAAGGACAAGTCTATCAAGAGCCAGAAGGGTGGTTTGAAGCTCGACTGGAACATCAACGACTTCAATAAGTTCTCTATTCGTTGGAGTTATGTAGACGCTAAGCAGTTGTTAGGCTTGGGTGGTATGGCATCATTGAATACAGCTGACCATCTTTATGAGTTCGCTTCTAAGACTCATTCTTTTGCTGCTGAGTTGCAGAGTCGTCTCTCTCCATACACCAGCAATGAGGCCCGCTTGTCATACGTTCGTGTTCGCGACAGCCGTAGCTCAGGTGCAGCAGCTCCTTCTGTAACTATCTATAATGTAGGCAATGGTACTGTGAATATCGGTAACGAGTACTCTTCTATGGCCAACAGCCTTGATCAGGACATCTTTACCTTCGAGGACAACTTCACATGGTATCGTGGCAACCACACCTTTACTTTTGGTACTCACAACGAGTTCTACAAGTTTGAGAATCTCTTCATTCAGAATCTCTATGGTTGCTATTACTTCGATTCTCCATCAGACTTCTTCAATTATATTGATACCAAGAATGGTAAGTTGATTAAGAACTTCTACTATACCACAGCCAATAAGGATGTAACAGGCAGTTCTCTCTGGGCTCCATCATTCGGTGCAGGTCAGTTGGGCTTCTATGTACAGGACAAGTGGGATGCTACCAATAACTTCCAGCTCACCTATGGTCTTCGTATGGAGATACCTTTGTTCTTTGATACTCCTACCGAGAATAAAGATTTTAATGAATGGGCTGCAGCTGCGGGCTATGGCTATCGTACCAATCAGAAACTTTCCAGCACTCCAATGTGGAGTCCTCGTGTAGGTTTCCGTTGGGATATCAAGAACGATCGTAAGTTTATCCTCCGAGGAGGTATCGGTATGTTTACTGGTCGTATTCCTTTCGTATGGTTGAGCAACAGCTTCACCAACACTGGTGTGCAGTTCTCTTCTTACTCAGTGAAGAACAATGCCAATGTATCTCTTATCGTAGATCCCAATAAGCAGGATAAGAATGCAGAACTTCTGAAAGCAACTGGTAGCCAGTTGGTCAATGTATTCGACAAGAACTTCAAGTTCGCTCAGAACCTGCGTATCAACTTAGGTTTCGACTTCCAGGCTTTGGGTATTGACTGGACAGCTGAGGCTATCTTCAGCAAGAACCTGAATGATATCTATTATCAGAACATCGCTTACGAGCCAACAGGTCAGACTCTGGGTCAGGTATCAGATATGCCATGGGAGAGCCGTCCTATGTATCATAAGGTAGCATCTGCCGGCAAGTTCAGCAATATCTATGCTATGCGTAATACCGACAAGGGCTATTCTTACAACTTGTCATTGTCTGCAACTAAGCACTTTGACTTCGGTCTCGACTTGAATGCTTCTTACACCTTCACTAAGGCAAAGGCTATCAGCAGTTCTATTTCTTCTGTGGCTCAGAGCAACTGGCGCAACAACCACTCATATCGTTTCAGTAACGATCCTGAGATGGCTAACAGTGCTTTCAATGTGCCTCACCTTGTTAAGGCTTCTGCTTTCTATCACCTCAACTGGGGACCAAGCAAGCTCTTTACTACAACTGTTGGTTTGATTTATCAGGGTCAGAGTGGTGCTCCTTACTCACTCTATTATAATGGTGATGTCAATGGCGACGGTGCAAGCAATGACTTGATTTTCATCCCTACAGATGCTCAGATCGACAAGATGCCGTTCTCGAATGTGATGAAGGCTGACAACAAGACGGTGAAGTACACTGTAGACGAGCAGCGTGCCAACTTGAAGAAGTGGTTGGCCAATACTCCTTATCTGAAGGATCATCGTGGTGAGTACTATGAGCGCTATGCTGATAACTTGCCTTTTGAGGGTCATTTCGACTTCCACTTCGGTCAGAAGTTTGGCATCAAGGTAGGCAAGCAGATTCATGCTCTGGAGGTTACTATGGACATTCTCAATGTTGCCAACCTGCTTAACAATAAGTGGGGACATACTTATGGCAGCAGCTATAACAGCGAGTTTGTTTCTCCAATTACTTATAAGGATAATGGTACATACCAGTTCGATAACGATTCTACCAAGCCTATTAAGTACTATAGCGACTACTACAGCCGCTGGCGTGGTCAGGTTGGTGTGAAGTACACTTTCTAATTGATAAAGTAGAAAACATCATAAAAACAAAAAAGGATACATCCAGTCTGGATGTATCCTTTTTCTGTTTTATGGGTTTCTTGCTGAGTTCTTTCTTGTTTGTCGGCATTGTCATGCCCGTTGGTTTTTCTTCTTTCTCTTTCTGTGTTTTTATTTCACGTGCAGGAAGAGGTCTTGCTTAGGCATGCTGTCCATGTACTTCTTGCGCATCTTCTCAAAGAAAGCCATCGAGTCGTTGGAGAAGCCATGTCCCTTCCATGTCGATGTGTTGGTGATGAGAATCCAGCATTGTCCGTCGTCGTATTTCAGAATCAGGGCAGAGGTTCCTGCAAGTGATCCTGTTCGAATCCAGGGACGTCCTTTCTTCGGTGTGTAGTTCCAGCCGATGGAGTATTGGTGGTCTGGCTGTTCCCGGGTCATAAAGTCCACGCTCTTCTTGCTGAGGATGTCCCTTACGTGGGGCATACCGTCTATGCTGGCTATCAGTCGGCTCAGTTCAGCTGCCGAACCGCACCATGCTCCGGCTCCTGCCAGACGTGGAATGTCTGTGTCGCCATAACATTTCTCCACCATTCTACCGCTGTTGTTGTATTCATATACAGGGATGCTGCCTTGGTGCATGTAGTACTTCGTCTCATTGGGACGTCGGTCCTTATAGTAGGTACCGGCGATGTGCATGTCGTAGCATCCGGCAGGGTTGAGCACGTACTTCTGCATGTAGTCCTCATATCTCATGCCACTCTTCTTCTCTATAATCATCGAAAGGAGGATATATCCAAAGTTGGAGTAGCACTTGCCTTCACCAGGCGTATATCCTAAATGCCGTTTCAGGAGAATCTTGAGCAGCGTAGGATGATCGGGAGGCGTAGTGAGACGGTTCTGCATCATGATGTAGCGGGTGGAAGATATCGGGTCGCCGGCATAGTTGGTAAATCCAGCCTGATGGCGCAACAGTTGTTCCACGGTGATGTCGTAGTACCGCTTGTCCTTGATGCTGTTATTATATAAGGTGTCTCGCAGAATTCCCTTGGGTCCGAAAACCTTGTCGCCCATACTCAACTTCTTAGCTTCCCAAAGTTTCATGATGCCCACGGCAGTGATGAGCTTCGATACCGAGGCATATCTCATTACCATGGATGGTTGCATCTTGATGCCTTTCTCCTTGTCTGCCCATCCGAAACCTCGCGCATACAGCAGAGAGTCGTTGCGGGTGATGACCAGTTGGGCGCCATTGATTTCCCATCTCTTCAGGTATCGCTCAATGAGCGAGTCCATTTCGTGGTAGGCTTTGCCTTCTGAGAGTGAGTTGTTGAGTGAGTCGTTGAGGTGAGCCTTAGGCAGTGTATCGGCAACCGATGCTTTGTTGTCCGAGCAACTTGTGACGCAGCGTCGTGTCAGCAGAGAGATGCCGATAACCATGACTAAGCAAATATTAAATATGCGTTTCTTTCTGAGTCTTCTTTTTCTTTTCATTATCTTATAGCTTCACACTCTTGTTGACGAGATAGCTGTCGAGGATGACCATGGCTGCCATGGCTTCTACCACAGGAACGGCTCTTGGCAGAACGCATGGATCGTGCCTGCCCCGTGCTGTCAGCTTGGTGGCATTGCCTTCCAGGTCTACCGTGTCTTGCTCTTTCAGGATGGTGGCAACAGGCTTGAATGCTACCCTGAAGTAGATGTCCTGTCCGTTGCTGATGCCTCCCTGTATGCCTCCACTGTGATTGGTGGCAGTCGTGATGCCTGGTACGAACGTGTCGTTCTGCTGACTGCCTCGTGCCGTCACACCGTCGAAGCCTTCACCGTATTCGAAGCCTTTCACGGCATTGATGCCCAGCATGGCTGCGCCTAACTGTGCATGCAGCTTGTCGAATTCCGGCTCGCCTAATCCTACCGGGCATCCCTTGATGACGCATGTGATCACGCCTCCTATGGTGTCGCCGTCGGCTTTCACTTGGGCGATGAGTTCTTCCATCTCTTTGGCTTTCTGCTGGTCGGGGCATCGCACGATGTTGTCCTCAGTCTTGCTTAAGTCATACAGATGGTAATCTCTTTCCAATGCGATGTCGCCTACCTGAGATGTGTAGGCAGTGATGCTGATGCCCAACTGGCGCAAGGCAAGTTTTGCCAAGGCTCCACCTACGCATCGGGCAATGGTGATGCGGGCAGAAGAGCGGCCTCCACCACGATGGTCGCGTATGCCATACTTATTATAATAGGTATAGTCGGCATGCGACGGACGGAACAGGCATCGCATGTTCTCATAGTCTTGCGAGTGCTGGTTGGTGTTGCGTACTTCGAAACCGATAGGTGTTCCCGTACTCTTGCCTTCGAACACACCACTGAGAAACTCCACCTTGTCGGCTTCGTTGCGTGATGTGGTGATATGGCTTTGTCCGGGTCGACGTCGATTCAGTTCATTCTGTACAAACTCCATATCGATATCTATGCCTGCAGGAAATCCGTCGATGACACCGCCCACAGCCACTCCATGACTTTCGCCAAAGGTGGTGAGGGTAAAGAGATGACCAAAAGTATTCCTCATTGTCTATCTGTTGTTAAAGTTCTTGCTTAGTTGATATGTTGACCTTTTGAAGGAAGGATTAGTGGCAACCGCAGTGGCCTTCGCCATGATGGCCTTCGCCGCCACAGTGGCCTTCGCCGCCACAATGACCTTCGCCGCATTCGCCTTCACCGCAGTGTCCGTTGCAACCGCTGCATCCGCCGTGGCTTTCTCCGCTCATGAGCTTTGCCATTCCTGCCACTTCCTCGGCAGTAGCCTCGCGGCTCTCAGTTATCTCACCCTTGAAGTTGAGTATCTTGCCAGCCAAAGGATGGTTGAGGTCTATTTTCACCTTGCTGTCACCGATTTCCAATACCACACCATTGAAGCGGTTGCCGTCCTCGTTCTGCAGAGGAATGATGGCGCCTACCTGTACGTGCTGTGCGTCAAACTGGCCGTTGATGGTGAAGATTTCCTTCTCTAACTCGATGACACGCTCTGCATAGTGTGCGCCATAAGCCTGCTCTGGTGTAAGGGTGAAGTCGAAAGACTTGCCTTTAGCCAGGTTGACTATCTGCTCCTCGAAGGCAGGCAGTGTTACACCCATGCCGCTAACGAAGATGAATGGGCGCTCGTCGCTTGTCTGTTCGATGAGGTCAGACTTACCATCTGTGATGTCGTACAACTGGTATGATACGCTGATGAATTTGTTTGATTCCATGTTAATTCTTTATTATTATTATTGTTGTTATTATTATCTGTTATTTCTTGTCTCTCTTTTTGTTCTGTACATCTTTCACCATCTCCATGCGTTCCAAATAGATGGGGCGCCACTTGTCGATGATGTCTTGCAGGTTCTTGCTCTGCTGTGATGTCTGGGCATACTCTTCCGAGTCAGTCTTGCCCTCTTTCTTCAGGTCGAGCAGATGAGCCAGTAGCAATTTTTGTTGCTCTTCGGCAGCTTTTAGCTGGTTGTGCAATCTTTCGAGGCTTTCCATGAAGGCAAGCGCTTTGTCTATATGATTCTGTTCTTCCATTGATTCTGTTTGGCTTTATATGTATTTTTTTAGTTTGCAAAGATACAAAATCTTGCTGAGACTAACGAATGAATCGCTCAAAATATAAAATACTGAGCCCTTTTTAAAATGGCTCAATATATTTACATACGACAACCATATAGTTTAATCTTTCTTAAAAAACTCATGTTTCAATAACAACGTCCCTATATTTCAACTATATTTGCGCTAAAATAATAATAAAACTTTTTTATTAACTATAATATCTAAAGTATGAAAAAGATAACACTATTTTTTCTTTTATTCATTTTTGCAAGTTGCCAAATGAATAAAAAGGCAGGAACGAATCCATTGTCAACAGATGCCGTTTCTACTGATATGTCTTGTGAGATGTTCTATTTTATCGTGCAAAGAAAAGTTTATCAAGTTACATATAATGGGAAAGACTCTATACGAACCATTTGTGGCAGTGCCAAATATGATATGTTTAATTTGATAGACAAAAGAAAGCTAACATCTGCTTCTTTAAAATTTGATACGATATTCTTGGACCGTTCTAAAAGGTTGACAGGCAGTCAAGTCCTACAATTGAATAAATACGTATCCCGTGTAAAGGCATTGGGCAAAGCCCCAAAACAAGGGGTTGACATTAAAGATGGTTGGAAAGTTTATCTTTCTGTAAGAAATCTTGCCATTTATGAGTTTAAGTTTAATCTGGAAAGAACTCAAGAACTTAAGGACATATATGAACTGTTTGTGATATTGAGGAAATACTCACCGATAGAATTCGACACAAACTGCAATGGCTATGTAATGGAAAATGGGTATGAATACTTAGGTAGGAAATGAAGTATAATTACTATGACGGTAACAAAATAGCCACTTATGGCAAAGCTGTTCCCGGCCAAACTTTGGCTTGGGGAGAGACAAAAATGTTAACTGCCGACAAGATACAGTCGGTCAACACGACCGACTACTGGGGCAACGTGCTCTATGAGAACTCCGGTCTTCAGCGCTATAAGTTCAATGGCAAGGAGTTGGACCTCGTGCATGGTCTGCGCCTCTACGACTATGGCGCAAGAATGTATGACCAAATACTTGGCTGTTGGACAAGTGTGGACCCAATGGCAGAGAAATATTATCATATCAGCCCGTATGTGTTCTGTTTTGACATTCCTGTACGAATGGTGGATAGGGATGGAAAAGATCCATGGGATTTACCTATGATGTTGCGACCTCAGGAGGAACAAAAAATATTACGATTAAATAATAAAACATATGAATAAAAAGGAAATAGCATTTTTTGCAGGTTGTATCATATTAGGTATGGTTATATCTGTTATATTATCAAAGACAAGTATTAGTGATAAAACACATGAATTTAAGTGTGTTCGCATACAAGATTATGAGGGTGGAGATTATTCTCCTGAGCATTATTACATGAAGGAAGAACTAAAATCATTTATTTTTAATACACCCCATCGTCGCATGTGTGTGCAACATCCAGAAACAGTTTATAAGATAGCGAGTAGCTTGTTATCTTCGAAATATGGCCCTCAATATATTGATAGTAAAAAGCCTTTTAAAATTAGCTTATTAAGTGGTAGAGTCTGGAAGGTGATGCCCAAAGACTCTATGGCTGTAGTTTATATTCAAAAAATAGATTCTCGAATATTAAAAATAATAAGGTATGACAACACAAAATAAAATATTAAAGTATTTGTTGTTAGGTGTGATAGGCTTTTTGTTGGGATTTATTGCGACTTGTTTGTTTATCTCATATTCTTTAAAATACAATCAAAGGGTTGTTCCTTTTATCTATATTGGAGGTGATAGTGAACCTCTTCTTTTTAAAAGCTATGCTGACTCTTTGTATTTGCCCGATGAAACAGTATTGCGAATGCCTCATGGAGTAGTTGATACCCCAGAATTGGCTGCAGAAATAGGAAGTGCTGTCCTTATGGATATTTATGGGAAAAAGGAAATGAGTATGGAATACCCTTTTAATGTCGTTGAATATCAAGGTTCATGGACTGTGTTCGGCTCGCTTCCAAAAGGATGTCTTGGTGGTGTAGGTGTGATTAATATATCTCGAGCAGATGGTATGATTTTACTTTATGATCATGGAAAATAAAAACATTCTTCTGAACCAAGACAGTACGCTGACATGGTGCAGCGTGGAGAAAGACCATTTGGGAAGCAACCGTGTGGTGATGGAAGAAACTCCAGGGATTAATAGGCTGTAGACAAATCACTATTACCCTTTTGATTGTGTTCGGACTTTTTCAAGTGGGCTCGGTTAGGATACAAGTGTTCTATGTTTTACGCAAGAAGGCTGTTGGCTGAGACTTGTGGATTTGTGTTGATATGTTATGAAATTAGACATAAAACAGACGAAAAGTAAGCCAGAAGGGGATATTCATGTTGATTTATGTCAAAAATACGACTAAAAGTCTTTCTTTTTAGCTGAAATGTTTGCGTACACAGCATATTGTGTGTATCTTTGCAGTGTCTTTCAGGAAGACATACACAAAGAGATTAGTAAGGATAATGTAGAATTAAAGAAAAGAAAGGTAAAAAGATTATGAAGAAATTGATGATTTTGGCAGTAGCATTGTTCAGTATGACAACTACTTTTGCAGCAGATGAGAATGCAAGTGCAACAACAGCAACAGCTGCTTTCAACATGAATGTAAACATGAACAGTTTGTCTGATGCTCTCGGTTTGAACATCGACCAGGTTGAGGCTGTAGCTGATGTACACAAGAACTTCACTGCAGATATGATGAATGCTGCCGTAGCAGCAGGTGACGACCGCAAGGCTATGATCGACAAGGCTATCAACAAGGACTTGAAGTACATGCACGTCATTCTTTCAAACACTCAGTATCGCAAGTATCTGATGTTGCTGAACGTCACTCTCGTAAATCGTGGCATCAAGTAAGACTTTTATGTAAAGTAAGAGAGAGATTATATGAGGAGAACTGCGGGCAGAGCAATCTGTCCGCAGTTTTTTTTTGTTGATAGAACCAGCCAAAGTCGAGTCATTATATGTAGGTATTCATGCCAAACCATTATTTTTAGGTATTGCGGCATTGGAAAAATCGCCGTATCTTTGCAGCCGTAAACAAGAAATAATGTAACTAAAGTAATTATAGCGTATGAAATCAACAATTGTAATTTATGGCTCTTCCACAGGGACCTGCCAGAGCATAGCAGAGACAATAGCCGGTAAGTTGGGCGCCAGTGCAGTAGATGTATCCAGCATCGATGAGGCCGCCATCTCAGATCATGACAACCTTATTTTGGGAACTTCCACCTGGGGAGCAGGCGAGTTGCAGGACGACTGGTACGATGGCATCAACCTGTTGAAGTCAGCAGGTCTTTCCGGCAAGACGGTCGCTCTTTTCGGTTGTGGCGATGCTGAGTCTTATCCTGATACCTTCTGTGGCGGAATGAAGGAACTTTATGATGCTGCCAAAGAGGGTGGTGCCAATGTTCTCGAAGGAGTATCGACAGAGGGTTATACTTTCGATGACAGCGATGCAGTTGTAGATGGAAAATTCGTAGGTCTTGCTCTTGACGATGTCAACGAGGACGATAAGACCGAGGAGCGCATTGATGCATGGCTTGAGGCCATTAAGCCTTCGCTTTAATGTAATGCGGAATAGGAGAATGCTCCTGTAACACAGTCATTTTTTTAACTAACAGACGGATATTATGCAACAGAAAGAAGTGATGCCAACGGACATGAAGGTTCTGATGAATCATATATATGAATATAAAAAAGGTGTGCGCCGCATGGTGCTTTTCACCTTCAACGAGCGATTTGAGTCTTTTGCCATAACCCGATTGCAAAGTCAGAACATCAGTTATATCGTTCAGCCTGTGGGCAATGGTCGACTGAACTTGTTCTTTGGCAAGCCTGAGTGTCTGGATGCTATCCGTCTGATGGTTAACAAACCTCTCAGCCAACTGACACCCGAAGAAGACTTTATCTTGGGTGCCATGTTAGGCTATGACATTTGTGCACAGTGCGAACGCTATTGTGAGCGCAAGTGTCGTAAGGCTCAGGCAGCGGCCGGTCTTACGAATTAACTGTTTGAAGCTTTTAGATAGATATATTGATTTTGATAAAGTAGAATCTTGTTCGCTAATAATAAAGAATTCATAATGTTTTTGTATAAATGTATTAGGCTGTCCGTGAGGATGGCCTTTTCACTTTTTAGGGAAAACGTTGATTCAGGAGGCGTAAAGTAATAAGACTCTTGTTTTCGACATATTGCTTTTTATAAATGCTGATTTTATAAGTATTTATGCTGTTCTTATAAATGCCGATGCTGCAAAAATGCCTGCTTATGGCACAACAGTACTCTTTAAGTAACACTTCTACAGAAAGGGAAGTAAATGTTTTCTTTAGCCTATAAATCTATGTTCTAAAGTATCGAACTTATGTTCTAAAGTTTCGAACTTGTGTTCTAAAGTATCGAACTTATGTTCTAAAGTTTAGAACATAGATTTATCTGTGGTTTAACGATTTTATTCCTCAAAACAGAACAAAGACAAGGCTTTGAATAGAACTTTTATAGGCTAAATAGAACATTTACGGCAATAGTTGAAAATTACTATTATTATGATTTTTCGGCAAAAAATGCACATTTTAAATATGTAGGAAGGAATGGAAGCCTGTAAGCGAAGTACTCAGAAACAAAAGCAAAGAGTGGAAGAACAACAACTTGGATTAACAGTAGTTCTTCCGCCCTTAAACTTTTATTCTTATCACCTTCCCGCTAAAAGAAAATTACTTCAGCATCCATTCCCAAGCAGGAATTATATGCACCGTCTTCCCATCCACGGTAAGCTCCTCTTTCTCATTCAGCGTAATGATGTAACCCTCAGACAAATCATAGATTTCCATCGCCTCCTGCAGGCCCTCTATCTCACGCTTGCGAGTCTTCTCATCATCCATCTTCACCGTAACCTGGTAAGCCTGGGTAATCCTTACACCTTCTCTCACCACAAAGTCGCACTCCTTCTTGTCGGCATGATAGAACAAGTCGTAACCCCTTCGCAGCAATTCGATGAAAACGGCATTCTCCAGCTTTACACCATTGTTATCCGTGACATTAAAACCCATCCTGCTGATGATAGCATTATCTATAAAATACACCTTCTTCGGACTCAGCATCTGGGTCTTTACCGATGGAGCATACTTTAGCAGCTGGAATATCATGTAGGTTTGCTGAATATATTCCAGATAGTTCTTGATGGTTTCGGGATGACGGATGCCCACTATCTTTCCCAGCGAGTTATAGGTAACACGCTTGGTGGCATTGCTGGCAAGATAAAATGCAAGTTCTTTAATTTCCTTGTCGTTTGTAAGACCATTGCGAGCCATCACATCCCGGAAGATAATGCTCTCATAAAGTGAGGATAGGTAACTGACGGAACCCGTCTGAAGATATTTCGGGAAACCACCCCTCTCCAAGAAATCACAGAAATGCCCCAACAGTTTGGAACGGCTCGCCATCAGATAGAAATCTTTCTGCGAATGCTCAATATGCTCTAGCTGCAGGTATTCGGCAAAAGAGAAAGGATAAACCTCTACAGAGATATAACGCCCTGTGAGATGAGTGCCCATCTCCTTGCTCAGCATCCGGGCATTGGAGCCAGTCACCACCACCTTATTGCCTTCATTGTAAAGACGCCTCACAAAGGTTTCCCAACCCGCAATGTTTTGAATCTCATCAAAGTAATAGGTGTGCTGCTCGCCGAAAAGCTCAAAGAAGCATTCCTGCAAGGTTGCAAAATCTTCAAGCTTAAAGTTTACGAGACGCTCATCGTCAAAATTGAAGAAGAAATCTTTCTCCTCCAACTTATCACGCAGTTGCTGCAGCAACACCGACTTTCCACATCGTCTTACACCAGTTATGATAAGGATTTCCGAGGTGGTAAGCCATTCCTCTTCTATGTGTCGAGGGATGGTATCCTGCATAAGATGCCTGCAGTTGTCCTGCTGCTCAAATATAATTTGTTTTAACAATTCTTTCATTGCTCCACTATTTTATGAATTGCTCCACTATTTTATGATTCGTGGGCAAAAATAAGAAAAATATCTGAAAGCAGCAAGAGAAAATCCAAAAATCTTTCATTCTGAATGAATACTTTTATTAAAAACCTTTCACTCAGAACGAATACTTTTGCCTAAAATCTTTCATTCATAATGAATAGATTCTGGTTTTATTCCGCCAGCAGCTTCTCTGCCATTGCCTTACCCTGAGCGACATCTTCGTAGCCCTTCCTGGCGGCATCGGCACCCTGGACGAAATCTTCACCATCGCCGCCGCCCACACCATCAGCTACCATCACAAGATGGTGATTCCTACAACATGAAAGGCTTCTGGAACTCCACATCACCCTGTTGGATGACATGGCAGAGAAAGGCGTGATTCGTGGCGATGGCACGACTATATCGAAATGGCGAATGACTTCGAGGAGGTGAAGAAGGAAAAGGCTGAATTATTGGGGTTTTCTCTTTGACGTTCTTAAACAGTTTGCTTGTCGTGGATTGATTTGAAGATTAGAAGAGAGCAGAAGTTATTTCTATTTGCCTTTGCTGATTTTTCTGATTAAACTTGCCGATATTTCTATTAAAATTTGTAATTTTGCAACTTGATAGAACGAGAACGGAAAATAGTTGTTTTAAACAAGCAGAAAGTTAGTATAGAATATGAAATCATTACGCGAGCTTTATAGAATAGGCAAGGGGCCGTCGAGCAGTCATACGATGGGACCCCAGCGTGCTGCCCAACTCTTTTTGGAACGCTGTAGCAACGCATCTTCTTATGAGGTGACTCTGTATGGCAGTCTGGCAGCCACAGGCAAGGGACACATGACGGATGTCGCCATAGAGGAGGTGCTTCATCCACATCACACTGTCAGCATTATCTGGAAGCCACAGGTGTTCTTGCCCTTTCACCCCAACGGAATGAAGTTTGTTGGCAGGGACGTGAATGGTGATATTATAGACGAGTGGACGGTTTACAGCATTGGCGGTGGAGCCCTTTCGGATGGCATTGACGGTCATGATGAACTGGGAGCTTCCGAAGTGTACGACCTCAACAAGATGAGCGATATACAGAGCTGGTGCTACGATAACGGCCGCTCTTTCTGGGAATATGTGGAGAAATGTGAGGACAAGGAAATCTGGGACTATCTCAAGACGATATGGCAGACCATGAAGGAAGCCATTCGTCGCGGTCTCGACCATGAGGGTGTGTTGCCGGGTCCGCTGAATCTGCCTCGTAAGGCTGCCACTTATTACACCAAAGCCAAGGGCTATCGTGCCTCGCTGCAGTCGAGAGGTTTGGTTTATGCCTATGCCCTGGCAGTGAGCGAGGAGAATGCATCGGGAGGAACCATCGTTACGGCTCCTACTTGTGGCGCCTGTGGCGTGTTGCCAGCGGTGCTCTATCACATGCAGGAAGCTCACGATATGAGCGAACAGCGCATTTTGAGAGCCTTGGCTACTGCCGGTCTTGTGGGCAACATCGTCAAGCACAATGCTTCGATAAGTGGTGCCGATGTGGGTTGTCAGGGTGAGGTAGGCGTGGCCTGTGCGATGGCTTCGGCTGCAGCCTGCCAGTTATTTGGTGGAAGTCCTGCCCAGGTGGAGTATGCTGCCGAGATGGGTCTGGAACATCACTTGGGGATGACCTGTGACCCGGTATGCGGACTGGTTCAGATACCTTGTATCGAGCGTAATGCCTTTGCTGCAGCCCGTGCCTTGGATGCCGACTTGTATGCCTCTTTCTCCGACGGTCATCACAGTGTGTCGTTTGATAAAGTGGTGGAGGTGATGCGCCAGACGGGTCATGATCTTCCTTCGCTCTACAAGGAGACCAGTGAGGGCGGACTCGCCAAGGGACTTGGCAAGAAATATACCAAATAATATACACATCAAAATCAAAAAATAATCAAAACTGCATCATGACGAGGAAAACAAAAATTCATGAGATACGTGATTACATAGTGATAGCCTTAGCTATGGTTATCGGAAGTATCGGTCTTAACGTGTTCCTACTTCCCAACCATATCACTATGGGCGGTGTAGGCGGTATTGCCTCTATCCTGTATTGGGGCTTCGGTATTCCTGTATCGTTTTCTTATTTCGGTCTCAATATTTTTCTTTTGGTATTGGCCTATAGGGCATTGGGATGGCGCTTCTGCCTGAAGACGGTGTATGCCGTGGCAGTCTTTGCCGTAGTCACCCGCTTGATAGAGAGTCATGGCGGAAACGAGATCACGCTCTTGCACGACCAGCCATTCATGGCAACAGTGGTGGGAGCTTTCTTCATGGGATGCAGTGCCGGATTGGGATTGTCGAGCAATGGTTCTACGGGTGGCTCTGATACGGTGGCAGCCATGGTGAACAAGTATTACAACATCTCGTTGGGTCATGCCATCATGATTTGCGACCTGTGTATTGTCACGAGTTCCTACTTGGTGCTGAAAGACTGGGAGATGGTGATCTATGGCTATGTGTGCCTTTTTGTCTGCTCAGTTTGTGTAGACCATGTGGTGAACACACTTCGCAGATCGGTGCAGTTCTTCATCATCTCGGACAAGTATCTGGAACTGAGTGCCGCCATCAATACAGCTGCCGACAGAGGCTGTACGGTGATGGACGGTCATGGATGCTATAGTGGCAAGGAAGTGCACATGCTCTTTGTGCTGGCCCGTCAGCGTGAGTCGCAGACGATATTCCGCCTGATAGATGAGATTGACCCTTCTGCGTTTGTCAGCCAGAGTGCTGTTATCGGTGTCTATGGATTGGGCTTCGACCGGTTCAAGGTCAATAAGAAACTGATTGGAAAATAGAACTGATCTTGAATCAGAATGCGGACAAGATAAAAAGAAAAAAAAGTTGAATCCATTTACGGGTTCAACTTTTTTAGTCTTCTTTTAGCCTCGGGATGCTCGGGGCACAGTTCGAGTGCTTTCTTGTAGTTGGCGATGGCAGCAGCCGACATACCTTCTTTCTCGCATTCCTTGCCCAGCAAAGTGTATTCTGCTGCCAGGCGTTTCAGGAATTTCTCTTGTTTCTTTTTCTCTTCCTCCTTCTGCCTGATGATTTCGCGCAGCTGCTCGTTCTCAGCTATCAGGGAGTTGACCTTTCCCAATTTTCTTCGTATCAGTCGTTTGGCACTTGGCTTCTCGATGTCGTATCTGCTGTGTATGGCAAGGAAGAAGTTGTCGAGTGCTCCCTGCATGTCGCCCTGGTCGAATGCTGCGGCGGCATCATGGTATTGTTTGTCGGCTTTGCTCTGGGTAAGAGCCGTGTTGATGGTAGACTGGTCGTTGTAGTGACGGGCAAACTGCTTCACCTCGTTGCGTACAAAGACCTCGTTCTGTCTGATGGGTTCCTGCAGGCTGATGCCTTCCAGACTGGTACAACGTGACAGTGCCACATAGGTCTGTCCTCCAGCAAAGACGCCCCCTGTGAAATCTATCTTCACCTGATTGAAGGTAAGGCCCTGGCTTTTGTGGACAGTAATCGCCCACGCCAACCGCAAGGGATATTGCTCGTAACGGCCAATCTCTTCCTCTTCTATCTTTTTCTCCACCTCGTTGAAGTGATATCTCATGTTGCTCCATGCGGCAGGCTCCACCATGACATCCTGTCCATTTTCTGTTCGCACGTATATCTTGGCATCATCGTCCTCGTCGAAACCGATGATGGTTCCCAGGGTTCCGTTGACCCATTGGTGCTCTATATCGTTTTTGATAAAGATGATCTGTGCGCCCGTCTTCAGATATAGTTCCATTGGGGTGGGGAGGCTACTTTCTGGGAACTCGCCCTGGATATTGCCTCGGAAGAGGGTAGGCTCGCCAGGCAACAGCTTGAGCTGACTGTCGTTTATGTAGTCTACTGTGTCGCGGCGTGTGGAAAGGGTGATGGCGAGTTTGCTGTCGCTTTCGTCAAGTCGGGCTCCCACACGCTGGTTGAGTTTCTGAAGGTCGCTCATGGGAACCTGACTGGTGCGAATGTGGTCGAGTATGCTGATAAACACAGGGTCGCTTTGTCGGTAAACCTTTCTCAGCTCGATGCTCACCAACTGGAAGTATTCGAACACCTTGGCATCGAAGAAGAAACTGCTGCGGTAGAAAGGTGAGAGAAGCCTGCGGTCTTCCTCTCTCACGACAGGTTCCAGCTGATAGATATCCCCCACGAGAAGCAGTTGCTTGCCACCGAAAGGCTCTCGCATGTTGCGGCTGTATATGCGCAGCACCTTATCTATGAAGTCTATGATGTCGGCACGCACCATACTGATCTCGTCGATGATGATGAGTTCCACCTCGCGTATGATCTTAATTTTCTCGGAGTTGTACTTCAGGGTGTTGCGGATATTGCGCACGCTGAACATACTGTCGTTGGGCAGCAGCGGATGGAAGGGAATCTTGAAGAAACTGTGCAGGGTACTTCCTCCGGCATTGATGGCAGCAATACCGGTGGGTGCAAGAATGATGTGTTTCTTTTTGGTGTGGGCAGCAATGTAGCGCAGAAAGGTGGACTTGCCGGTGCCTGCCTTTCCTGTGAGGAAGAGTGAGCGCCGGGTGTACTGTATAATCTGGAGTGCATTCTGCAACTCAGGATTATCCAGGTCGATATGATTTTCTGCAGACTGGCTTGCTGAGTGGTCTTTTTCTGCCATACCTGTTTCTTTGAAATGACAATCGGCGATTCCCATCTTTCAGAAAATCGCCGATTTTTGTTAGGTTGTGTTTATTCTTTTCTGTCACTATAGAGCCTAGCGCGGTTTACAAGTCGTCAAACTTGATGGCCTGCTCTGTGGGGCGTGACTTTTTCTTTTCTTTCTTCTCGCCCTGTTCCTCGCCTGGCTTTTTCTCTGTGGCAGTTCCTGTTGTTGCCTCATTCTTTTCGGCAGGTATCTCCTTGATGACAGGGTTGCCGTTCTCGTCGAGGATGATCTCTTCGTTGAGTGCAGTGCTGTCTACCTGAGTGGTGTCAACCTTAGCCTTGGGCACATAACTTGCACAGATGTACATGTCGCGGGTGATGTCCTCGTCGTGAGGCTTGTCAAACTTGCCGTGGTATTTCTGGAAGGCAGGATCGTTCATCACGTATTGCCAGAAATATCCGCAGATAGGCAATGCCGTTCGGGAACCTTGTCCGAGAGCACCCGTCCTGAAGTGGATGCAGCGGTATTCTCCTCCTACCCATGCACCTACTACGAGCTTAGGGCTCACACCCATGAACCAGGCGTCGGAGTGATTGTTGGATGTACCGGTCTTTCCACCAAACTCTGTATCACGAATATTGCCCACGTAGCCCCACAGACTCTGTGAGGTTCCACCTGGTTCGCGCATACCGCCCTGCAGCAACTGCTGCATCAGGAAGGCAGACTTGTAAGGAATCACCTGTTCCTCGGTTGATGGGGCAGTATATACCTCCTTGCCGTCGCGGTCTACAATTCTTGTCACCAGGACTGGGTCATGATGTTTTCCGTTGTTGGCAACCGTACAGTAGGCGTTTGCCAATTCCAAGAGGTTGACGTCGCTCGAACCAAGAGCCAGAGAAGGCTCATCGTTGAGCGGACTCTGAATACCCATCTTCTGTGCTGTCTCTATGATGCGCTTGATACCCATCTCCTGACCCAAGCGCACTGCTACAGAGTTGATACTCTTGGCAAATGCACTCTTCAGTGGGATGGAGTCGCCCGAGAAAGAACCATTGGCATTGGATGGGGTCCATTTCACCATCTCATGTTTCTTCTTGTCGTAGACATCCATCGAGATATATTCATCGCGACGCTTGTCACAAGGCGTAAGACCCTGGTTCATGGCCTCGGTGTAGACGAAGAGCTTAAAGGTAGAACCTGGCTGGCGTTCGGCTGTCACCTTGTCGTATTTCCAGTGGTCGAAGTCGATGTCGCCCACCCATGCCTTGACGGCACCCGTCTGTGGTTCCATGGCCACAAAGGCACAATGCATGAAGGTGGTCATGTATTTGATGGAGTCTTCGGATGTCATCATCTTGGTGATGGTGCCCTTGTCGTAATCGAATACCTTGACTGGGTGAACCCACTCCTTATAATAATAGTTCACAGAGTCGGGATTGTTGGGGAAGCGGGCAATCAAAGCTTTATAGAAAGGCTGGCGCTCGGCAATGCCCTGAATGAAGTTAGGGATGACCTGATGCTTCTCGTCCTGCCAGGGTTCCTGACGAAGCCAGTTGGTATCCTGTTTGCGGTAGATATCCCAGTGGTTGTTGAAGTTCTGCTGTACCTGTCGCATCTGTTTGCGTGCGGCATCTTCAGCATACTTCTGCATGCGGGTATCTATCGTGGTGTATATCTTCAGTCCGCTGGTATACAGGTCGTAACCCTCGTCCTTGCACCAGTCTGCCAGATAGTCAGCCACAGCCTCGCGGAAGTATTTGGCTTGTCCGTCGTAGTTCTCCTCCACCTTGAAGTCGAGCTTGATAGGCTCCTGACTGAGGGTGTTGTATTCCTCGCGGCTCAGGTCACCATGGCGTACCATATTGTTGAGCACCACGTTGCGTCGTTCCAGACTGTGTTCAGGGTTGGTGCGTGGATTATAATAGGTGGTAGCCTTAAGCATACCTACGAGTACGGCAGCCTGATCGGTAGTCAGTTCCTTAGGACTTACGTTGAAGTAGGTCTTTGCCGCTGTCTTGATGCCATACGAGTTGGAACCGAAATCTACAGTGTTGGCATACATCGTGATGATTTCCTTCTTGGTGTAGACAGCCTCCAACTTGGCTGCTATAATCCATTCCTTGCTCTTGATGATGAGAATGCGCAGACCGGGCACCTTGCCCAGCAAACCTGTAGAGTACTGGGAGCGGACGCGGAACATATTCTTTGCCAATTGCTGGGTGATGGTAGAAGCTCCTCGTGCATCGTGATGCAGCAAGGCATCCTTCATGGCACCAAAGAGTCCGATGGGGTCAATACCCAAATGCTTGTAGAAGCGCTCGTCCTCGGTGTCGACCAAAGCCTTGAAGAAGGCAGGGTTTACCTCTTCGTATTTTACAGGAGTACGGTTCTCGTTGAAATACTTACCTATCAGCTTGCCGTCGGCGCTGTAAATCTCAGAAGCTTCGCTGGTCTGAGGATTCGTAATGCCAGAGAAGAAACCTGGCGATTTACCAAACAGCCAGAGGAAGTTAATATCCACTGCACCTAAATACAGTATGAAAGCCACGATGCAGCTTGCTATGCCAATGAGAGTCTTGGTATACCATGCCTTGCCTCGATACAGATTCTTGTACCATGGCCAGAAAGCGCGGAACTTGCGCCACAGCCATGCTGCTAAGTTCTTGATTTTGTTCATTGTTGTTGTATATTGAATACTCTTTTAAACTTCTTTGCAAAAGTAGTAAAATTATTCCATCTTCAAGCAGCTATCTACATATTTTATGATTTCTTTAATATTATCGGGGTGAAACCATTGTATCGTCTCGTCACGTTTGAACCATGTAAGCTGCTTGCGCATGTATTCTCTGCTGTGTGACTGTATCTGGCGTACCGCTTCATGCAGGTCGATGGTGCCGTCGAAATAGGCAAACATCTCTTTGTAGCCCACAGTACGCAGGGCTGTCTGATCACGATAGGCATATACGCCTCTTGCCTCTGCCTCTAAACCTTCCTGCATCATGACGTGAACTCGTTGGTTGATACGGTCGTACAGTTCGGAACGGTCTCTGTTCAGTCCTATCTTGACAATGCGGAAAGGACGGCTCTTCTTCTTGTTGGTACGGAAGGATGTGTAGGTCTTTCCTGTCTGGTGACATATCTCCAGGGCATGAACCACGCGACGTGGATTCTTCTTGTCTACTATGGCCCAGTGTTCTGGGTCGAGGTTTTTCAGTTCCTCCACCAAAGTGTCGAGCCCTTCATTGGCAAGACGTGCTTTCATCCATTCTCTGATGTCATCACGTACGGTGGGGATGTCGTCGATGCCATTGCATACAGCATCAATGTACATCATGCTTCCTCCTGTGAGCAGGGCTACGTCGTGATTCTTGAAGATATCCTCTTTTAGGAGTTTCATCACGTCAGCCTCGTATTGGGCAGCACTGTAATAGTCCTCGATGTGGCGGTTGCCTACGAAATAATGCTTCACGCGCTTCTGCTGTTCGGCAGTAGGGGCTGCAGTTCCTATAGGGAGCTCGGCGAATATCTGACGGGAGTCTGCATTGACAATAGGCGTGCCTAAATGCTCTGCCAGCGAAAGGCAAAGCTCTGTTTTGCCAACACCCGTAGGACCTAAGACCACAATCAATGTCTTCATATCATGCGAAAGTTGAATCATTCTTTATATTCAAGAAAAAAGCATCCTTGCTCGTTTCATAAACTTAAGCAAGAATGCTCTTTTTACCTTTTTACCTTTTTACTTTTTTACCTTTTTACCTTTTTACTTTTATCGAATGATACCTCTCTTGGAGTTCTCAACGAAGTCGATGATATACTGTATTTCAGGGGTAATCTGCAGGTTCTTCTTGATTTCCTCGATACCTTCTTTCAGCACGCCCTTAGAGTAGAGCAGGCGGTAAGCCTCATGAATCTGCTGAATGAGTTCGTTGCTGAAACCGCGGCGGCGAAGACCTACCAGGTTGAGTGCGCAGTATCTTGTTGGCTCCTTACCGGCAATGATATATGGAGGAATGTCCTGTGAGAATCGGCATCCACCCTGAATCATCACGTATCCTGCAATGTGGCAGAACTGGTGAACGAGAACATTGGCGCTGACGATAGCGTTGTCGTCTACTACCACCTCTCCGGCAAATTTTGTAGAGTTGCCTATGATCAAACCACTGCCCAACTCACAGTCGTGAGCCACGTGCACACACTCCATAAGGAGGTTGTTGCTTCCGACAACAGTCTTGCCCTTTGAGGCAGTACCACGGGAAATGGTTACATTCTCACGAATACTGTTGTTGTCGCCAACCTCGCAGGTTGTCTGCTCACCGCGGAACTTCAGATCCTGTGGCTTGGTAGAGATGCTGGCACCTGGGAAGAACTCGTTGTTGTTGCCGATTCGTGCTCCCACATGGATGGTTACAGAATTCTGCATCACGTTGTTGTCACCCAGAACGGTGTCTTTGTCAATATAGCAGAAAGGACCGATGATGTTGTTATCTCCGAGTTTTGCCTCAGGATGAACAAATGCTAAAGGACTAATCTGATTCATATTTCTTGTTTACAATTTAATTAACTATTGTTGATTCAAGTCTCACATGCAGAGAGGCTTTTTATATATTTTTTTCTTGCCTGTGTTGCATGTCAAAGGATAGTTTTCTTACTTATTCTTAACAATCTGTGCAGTGAAGGTTGCCTCAGCCACTACCTGGTCGCCAACAAACATATAGCCCTTCATTGAGCTGATGCCATGGCGTACAGGAGCCAGCAGCTCTACACGGAACAGGAGAGTGTCGCCAGGTACTACCTTCTTGCGGAACTTCACGTCGTCTATCTTCATGAAGTAAGTGCTCCAGCGTTCAGGCTCTTCCAACTGGTTGAGCACCAACAAGCCTCCACATTGTGCCATGGCTTCTACCTGCAGCACACCAGGCATGACTGGCTCTTCAGGGAAGTGACCCTGGAAGAATGGCTCATTGCTTGTTACGCTCTTGACACCAACGATGCTGGTTGGACCCATGGCTATCACCTTGTCTACCAACTGCATTGGGTAACGGTGGGGTAGAAGCTGACGGATGCGTATGTTGTCCATAACCGGCTCCTCGTTAGGATTGTAGATAGGAGCCTGAATCTCGTGCTTGCGAATCTCCTTGCGCATCAGGCGGGCAAACTTATTGTTGATGGTATGACCAGGACGGGTTGCGATGATGCGACCCTTGATAGGCTTACCGATAAGAGCCATGTCGCCGATAATGTCGAGAAGCTTATGACGTGTGCATTCGTTCTCCCACTGCAGAGGTCGGTGCTGGATATAGCCCAACTTGTTGGCATCCATGCGAGGAACCTTAAGATGGTCGGCGAGTTGGTCAAGCTGAGCCTGCTCTACCTGGCGCTCATAGATCACAATGGCATTGTCGAGGTCGCCACCTTTGATCAGGTTGGCTTGCAGCAATGGCATGATGTCACGTACGAAAACGAAGGTACGGGCAGAAGCAATCTCCTCTGCGTAGGTCTCCATCTTGTCGAGTGTAGCAAACTGACTGTTGATGAACTTGCTCTCGAACGAGCACATGGCTGTGATACTGAAGTCTTCGTCTGGCAGGATAGTGATGACCGAACCTCTTTCGTCTTTCACCTCTATCTTATGACGGATGATATAGTAGTCTTTCTCTGCATTCTGCTCCTGTATGCCCACGCTCTGAATCTTTTCTACGTACAAAGCAGCTGAACCATCGAGAATAGGGAATTCTGGACCATTTACCTGAATCAGACAGTTGTCGATGCCGAGCGCATAAAGAGCAGACATACCATGCTCTATGGTGCTTACTCGCACATCACCTTTGCCAAGCACTGTTCCACGCTGTGTTTCTACTACGTTCTCAGCTACTGCCTGGATGACTGGCTGGTCTTCGAGATCGATACGCTGTATTTTATAACCAGTATTCTCTGCTGCAGGATTGAAAGTTACAGTGAGGCTTAATCCTGTGTGCAAGCCTTTTCCACAAAGTGAGAAACTGCCTTTCAGAGTCTTTTGTTTTGACATAATTATATTATTTTTTAGGCACGGATTATACGGATTTTTTCTTTTTTCGGATGCCTTAGTGGCGTTACACTCTGTGTGTCATCCGTGTCATTCGTGCCTTGTTATTTCTATTACTTCTTTTTCAGTTCTTCCACCTGCTTCTTCAGGTCGTTGAGTTCCTTGTACATATCGGGCAGGCGACGGAAGATGGCCTGTGACTTGAAGTATGAACGCTGCTCCATAGGAGGTGTGCCGATGAGCTGCTGTCCGCTCTTCAGACTTCCAGGAACACCACTCTGTGCACCGAGGAACACCTTGTCGCCAATAGTGATGTGACCTGCAATACCTACCTGACCGCCAAACATACACCACTGGCCCACCTTGGTGCTTCCTGCGATACCTACCTGTGAAGACATCACGGTGTTCTCGCCAATATCAGTGTTGTGAGCTATCTGAACGAGGTTGTCGAGTTTCACACCCTTACGGATATAGGTACTTCCCATAGTAGAACGGTCAACACAAGTGTTGGCACCTATCTCTACATCGTCCTCAATGGTGACAATGCCTATCTGAGGAATCTTGTCGTAACCGTCAGGACCAGGTGCAAAGCCGAATCCATCGGCACCTATTACGCAGCCTGCATGAAGAGTTACGTTGTCGCCCAACTTGCAGCCATGATAAACAGTCACGTTAGGATAGATGAGTGCGTTCTTTCCTACCTTGACACCTTCGCCAATGTAGGCATGAGGATAAATCTGGCTGCCTTCGCCCACCTCAGCTCCATCGCTGATATAAGCAAAAGCTCCTACGTAAACACCCTCGGCTACCTTAGCCTTAGGAGAAATGAAAGCCAATGGATCTATGCCAGTCTTCTTAGGCTTCATTGATTCATACATCTGTAGAAGTTTTGCCACGCATTCGTAGGCATTCTTTACGCGAATCAATGTTGTGGAAACGGGCTTTTCCAGTTCTACACTCTCGTCTATCAATACGACAGACGACTGAGTGTCGTATACATAATGCGTATATTTGGGATTTGAGAGGAAAGAAATAGCACCTTTCTTACCTTCTTCAATTTTTGCAAAGGTATTGACGATTGCATTCTCGTCACCTTCTACGTGCCCTTGTACAAACTGGGCTATTTGTTTTGCGGTAAACTCCATATTTGTTTGTTTTCAATGATTGTTATTAGCCAGTTAGCTCCTTATTGCTTGCAAATATAGCAAAAAAGATTTATAAACTTGTAATTAAATCGTAATATTTTGCTTTTTGGCTTGCAAACATACACTTTTTAGGCGCAAAGTGCCCTGAAAAGAGGTACTTTGCGCCATAAAAGGTAGTCGTTTTTTATGAAAGCTTGGCTAATTCTTCTGCCATCTGCTCTTGCAATTCCTTGGCCTTGATGCCAGCAGTCTCGGCAAAGTCCTCACCGTTGCTGGCATAGATAATGCCACGTGAAGAGTTGACCAGCAGACCGCAGTCCTTGATGATGCCATACTTGCACACTTCCTGCAGACTGCCTCCCTGTGCACCTACGCCAGGAACAAGGAGGAAGTGGTTAGGAGCGCATTTGCGGATATCGGTGAACATGCTGCCTTGTGTGGCTCCTACGACATACATCATGTTCTCGTCGTTTCCCCATTCCTGACTCTTTGTCAACACTTTCTCGAAAAGACGCTGACCGTCCTTGTCTTCTGTGAGCTGGAAGTCGTGGCTACCCTTGTTGCTTGTCAACGCCAGCAGGATGACCCATTTGCCCTCATATTCCAAGAATGGTTTCACTGAGTCTTCGCCCATATAGGGAGCTACTGTGAGAGCGTCGAGCTTATACTCTTCGAAGAATGTGCGGGCGTACATCTTTGATGTGTTGCCGATGTCACCTCTTTTGGCGTCAGCGATGATAAAGTGATGAGGATAGTGCTCGTTCAGATAAGCGATGGTCTTATCGAAAGCTATCATGCCTGCCAGTCCCATGCTCTCATAGAAAGCCAGGTTGGGTTTGTAAGAAACACAGTAGGGAGCTGTGGCATCAATGATGGCCTTGTTGAAGGCGAAGATAACATCTTCAGTCTTTTCATACTGTTTGGTAAGGTGCTCAGGCACTTTCTTGATATCGGTGTCGAGACCTACGCACAAGAAACTTTTCTTGGCGAATATCTGTTCTACAAGTTCTTTTCTGTTCATAATTCTACAATTCTGTTTCTTTCAGTTTTTCTGCATTCTCGGCTACGGTCAGGGCATCTATCATGCCTTGTATGTCGCCTCCGAGGAATCCACTCAGGTCATGGGTGGTATAACCGATACGGTGGTCGGTGACACGTCCTTGAGGGAAGTTGTATGTACGAATCTTGGCGCTACGGTCTCCTGTCGACACCAGACTCTTGCGTCGGCTGGCAATATCGTCGATGTACTTCTGGTGTTCGCGGTCGTGAATGAAGGTGTACAGACGGCTCAAGGCACGTTCCTTGTTCTTTGGCTGGTCGCGAGTTTCGGTACACTCTATGAGGATTTCTTCCACCTCACCCGTGTTAGGGTTCTTCCAGGGGTAGCGAAGACGTACACCGGACTCCACCTTGTTGACATTCTGACCACCGGCACCACTCGAACGGAATGTATCCCACTTAATATCACCCTCGTTGATGTTTACCTCAAACTTGTCGGCTTCGGGCAGTACGGCTACTGTAGCAGCACTGGTATGCATACGGCCCTGTGTTTCTGTGGCAGGAACTCGCTGTACACGGTGTACGCCCGATTCATATTTCAGTGTGCCATAAACGTCAGCTCCGCTAACAGCAAAGTCGATTTCCTTGAATCCACCAACAGCACCTTCTGATACAGAAGTCACGCTGACATTCCATCCCTTTGACTCGCAGTATTTCTTGTACATATTGAAGAGGTCGCCAGCAAAGAGTGCGGCTTCATCGCCACCAGCTCCGCCACGAATTTCCATTTGTACGTTCTTGGCATCTTCTGGGTCTTTTGGCACAAGGGCAATCTTTATCTCTTCCTCAATCTGGGGCTGTAGGGTCTCGTTCTCATTGAGTTCCTCGCGTGCCATCTCTTTCATGTCAGGGTCGCTCTCATTGGCGAGAATGTCCTTGGCTTCTTTGATGGCGTTGAGGCAGTCGATGTAACGTTTGCGTGCCGCCATGATATCGCCCAAGTCTTTGTATTCCTTGGTCAACTTCACGTATCGGCTCTGGTCTGCTATCACATCAGGGTCGGTAATGAGGGTGCTGACTTCCTCGTATCGGCTCTCCAAGCCTTCTAATTTCTGTAGTATATTGTTGTTGTCCATCGTTATTTAAACTCTTAGTATTCGAAAGTTCCGAACTCGCTCTTGATAGTCAGGCTGCGTTTGCCTTCCTCGATATGTCCCACTACCTGAGCATCGATATTGAAGCTCTTGCTGATGGCGATAACCTTCTCTGCAACCTCAGGACGCACATAGATTTCCATACGGTGACCCATGTTGAATACCTGGTACATTTCCTTCCAGTCGGTACCAGAGCAGTCGTGGATGGCCTTGAAGAGAGGTGGAACAGGGAACATGTTGTCCTTTACAACCTTGCAGTTCTCGTTTACGAAATGTAGCACCTTGGTCTGTGCACCGCCTGTGCAGTGTACCATACCATGTATTTCGGGACGCAGTTCGTCCAACAGTTTCTTGATAACAGGAGCATAGGTGCGGGTAGGAGAGAGAACCAGTTCGCCTGCATTGACAGGAGCGCCTTTCACCTCGTCGGTCAGTTTGTATTTGCCACTGTATACCAGTTCCTCTGGTACTGCATGGTCGTAGCTCTCTGGGTAGTTCTCTGCCAGATACTTGGCGAAGACATCATGGCGGGCAGAGGTAAGTCCGTTGCTGCCCATTCCGCCATTGTATTTCTTTTCGTAGGTAGCCTGACCTGTAGAAGAAAGACCTACGATGACATCGCCTGGCTGTATGTTGGCATTGTTGATGACTTCACTTCTCTTCATGCGGCAGGTTACTGTTGAATCTACTATGATGGTGCGAACCAAGTCGCCTACGTCAGCAGTCTCTCCTCCGGTAGGATAGATGCCAATGCCCATGTTGCGCATTTCGCTCAGGAGTTCGTCAGTACCATTGATAATGGCAGAGATGACTTCTCCAGGTACGAGCATTTTGTTGCGTCCAATGGTAGAAGACACCAAGATGTTGTCTACGGCTCCCACGCAGAGGAGGTCGTCGGTATTCATTACCACAGCATCCTGTGCAATACCTTTCCATACAGAAAGGTCGCCAGTCTCCTTCCAATACATGTATGCCAAGCTCGATTTTGTGCCGGCGCCGTCGGCATGCATGATGTTGCAATACTCAGGGTCGCCTCCCAAAATGTCGGGAATAATTTTGCAGAAAGCCTGTGGGAAGATTCCCTTGTCAATATTCTTGATGGCATTATGCACATCTTCCTTGGCGGCACTCACACCGCGCATCATATATCTGTTGTTGCTCATAATCAATTGATATAAAAAGAAAATAGTTTAGAATTATATATTGTCTGCAGAGAGTGGATGCTATTCCTGATGCCAGAAGTCCCACGATGCAAAGGCTTGCAGAAGCAACATTTCCAAACCGTTCTTCACGGTGGCTCCTTGCTCTTTGCCTTTCTTCATGAAGAGGGTCTCGTCAGGGTTGTAGATGAGATCGTAGAGCAGGGTGTGGCTGTCCATAGCCTCGTAGGGAAGTTCGGGACATTCGTCTGTATGTGGATACATTCCTACAGGGGTACAGTTTACGATTACGTTGTACTCCTTGATAATCTCTGGTGTTATTTTGTCATACTGTATGGTTCCAGGGCGCTCGAATCTGCTCACGTAGACGGTCTCGAGTCCAAGAGATTTCAGTCCATAGTTGATGGCTTTGGATGCGCCGCCAGTACCTAAGATAAGGGCTTTCTTATGGCAAGGCTCCAGGAATGGCTCAATGCTGCGGGTGAATCCAATGACATCGCTGTTGTAGCCTTTCAACTTGACGTCATTTCCTTTGTGTTCCACCTTGATGACATTGACAGCTCCGATGGCTGTAGCCTCGGGGCTGATGAAGTCGAGGTAGCTGATAACCTTTTCCTTGTAGGGGATCGTGACATTGAGTCCTTTCAACTCGGGTGTGGTGTCCAAGATTTCTGTCAGGTCTTCGATGTGTGGTATCTCGAAGTTGATGTACTTGGCATCAATTCCTTCGTTCTCAAATTTCTCGTTGAAGTAGTTTTTTGAGAAGGAATGTCCCAGCGGATAACCTATAAGTCCATATTTGTCCATAATATCCTTGTTTTGTATTGTTCTTTATCGTTGCACTCTGTTTATTTTGTTGCAAAATACATGGTGCAGATTCCGAAAGTCAGTCTTTTGAATTCTGTTTTGGCAAATCCTGCTTTCCTAAGCACTTCCATCATAGTCTCTCCCTGAGGGAAAGCCTCTATGGTAGCTGTAAGATAGCTGTAGGCGCTTTGGTCTTTGGAAATCAGCTTGCCATAAATGGGCAGTACGGTGTGTGAATAGATGCGGAAAAGCTGTTTCATAGGGAAGCGGACGGGTGACGTCAGTTCCACTATGCTCAGATGTCCGCCCTTCTTCAGTACGCGGTGCATCTCTCTGAGACCTTGGTCCAGATTCTGGAAATTGCGTATGCCGAAAGCTGCTGTCACGGCATCGAAGGTGTTGTCGGGAAACGAGAGGTTCAGGCAGTCTTCTTTCTGGAAGGAGATGATGTGCTCCAACTTCTCTCTTGCCACCTTTTCCTTGCCTATCTTCATCATGCCCTCCGAGATGTCGGTGCCGATGAGTTGCAGTGGGTGCAGCATTTGTGCCGACAGGATAGCGAAGTCGCCTGTGCCTGTGGCTATGTCGAGCATTTTCTGAGGTCTGAAAGGTGCCAACTGCTTGATGGCCTTCTTCCTCCAGCCTTTGTCTATGTCCCACGAGAGTCTGTGGTTGAGGGTGTCGTAGGTGGGGGCGATGTTGTCGAACATTTCCTCTACCAGTTTCCCTTTATCGCCTTGTCCTTCGTAGGGCTTTATTTTCTCTTGCTTGTACATGCCTCGCGCGTACCTTATATTATATATAGAATATTACTGTATAGTATGAGTTACGGAATGTCGGTCGAAAGACTGCCGTTCCGTAACTCTTCTTGTTGTCTTCAGCTTACTTCTTGTGTGAAGCGAGCCACTCGCTGACGTTCTTCTCGATTCGTGCGGCAATGTCGCCTTCCTCGGTAGCTTTGTCGAACTTCTCGCCTGTGATGTGCTCGTACAATTCGATGTAGCGCTCGCTTACGCTCTCTGCATACTCATCGGTAATCTCAGGCATGGTCTGTCCTGGCTCGTTCATGAAATTGTGCTCGATGAGCCACTGGCGTACGAACTCCTTAGAGAGCTGGCGCTGAGGCTCGCCCTTCTCGAACTTCTCCTCGTAGCCGTCAGCATAGAAATAGCGGCTTGAGTCTGGAGTGTGAATCTCGTCGATGAGATACACCTTGCCGTCGCGCTTGCCAAACTCGTATTTTGTATCTACGAGGATGAGGCCCTGCTTGGCAGCAATCTCCTGTCCGCGCTGGAAGATGCGGCGTGTGTAGTCTTCCATGACTGCATAGTCTTCTGCGCTAACGATACCCTGTGCGATAATCTCTTCCTTAGAGATGTTCATGTCGTGTCCCTCGTCAGCCTTGGTTGTAGGAGTGATGATTGGCTCTGGGAAACGCTGGTTCTCGCGCATACCCTCTGGCAGTTTCACGCCACAGATCTCGCGACAGCCCTTCTGGTATTCTCTCCATGCGCTACCTGTAAGGATAGAGCGGATGATCATCTCTACACGGAAACCCTCGCACTTCAGTCCTACGGTCACCATAGGGTCGGGCGTAGCCAGCTTCCAGTTAGGACAAATGTCTGTTGTTGTATCCAGGAACTTGGCTGCAATCTGGTTGAGCACCTGTCCCTTGAAAGGAATGCCTTTAGGCAACACAACGTCGAATGCCGAGATTCGGTCAGTGGCGACCATCACGAGGATATCGTCGTTAATGTCATACACATCACGTACTTTTCCGTGGTAAACACTCTTTTGTCCATCAAAATGGAAATCTGTCTTTGTTAAAGCTTTCATTTTACGTTGAAATTTGAACTTTGAAATTTAGACTCGATGATATGGTTTTTCCATTTCATTTCGTCCATTCTTAAATTCTAATTATTTTGTATTCTCTTTTTCTGCTAATCTTGCTTCCCGTGCCTCAGCCCGTTCCTTGTCATACTTGTCGTAGGCGTTGACGATACGGGTAACCAGTTTGTGGCGCACGATGTCTTTCTGGCCTAAGTTCACTACTCCGATGCCTTCTACTCCTTCCAGAATCTTGAGCGCTTCTTTCAGTCCGCTTCTCTGGTCGCGCGGCAAGTCTATCTGTGTCATGTCGCCCGTGATGATCATCTTGGTGTTGGTGCCCATACGGGTGAGGAACATACGTATCTGCTGTGAGGTGGTGTTCTGTGCCTCGTCGAGGATGACTATAGCATCACTTAGGGTGCGTCCACGCATAAAAGCCAGGGGTGCTATTTGTATGATGTGCTTCTCCATCATGTCCTGCAGTTTCACGGCAGGTATCATGTCTTCGAGCGAATCATAGAGTGGTTGCAGGTATGGGTCTATCTTGTCCTTCATGTCGCCTGGCAGGAATCCTAATTTCTCGCCAGCTTCGACGGCAGGTCTTGAAAGGATGATCTTCTTGGCCACTTTGTCCTTCAGGGCCCTTACGGCAAGGGCGATGCTGAGGTAGGTCTTTCCTGTACCGGCAGGTCCTACGGCAAACACCATGTCGTTCTTCTCGTAGGCATCAATAAGTTTTTGCTGGTTCTCGCTTCGGCTCTTGATGGGCTTTCCGCTGATGCTATATACCAATACTCCCTTCACGGTGTCGGCTTTGGTCTGTTTTCCCTTCACGATGTCGAGGATATCTTCCTCTGTCAGGGTGTTGTACTTGAGCAGATGTATCCTCATACGTTCTATCTCTTCTTCGGCTTTTGCCATTTCCTCTTCGTCGCCGAGCACACGCAACACATTGTCACGTGCCACGATACGCAACTTAGGATACAGCGACTTGATCATCTGCAAGTGAGCGTTGTTCACTCCGTAGAACATCACTGGGTCTACATCTTCGAGTACTATATGCTTCTCTATCAAAACCTTTTTATATCAATTTTTTTGTTCAAAGATATGTAATATATAACACGGTGCAAAAGTAATCATTTTCCACGACATGAGCAAATTAATACTCCCAAAATCGAGCCTTAAATATCAAAAAACAGTAGGCTAAATGATAAATAATTAAAAAAATGTATTGTGAGTGTCTTTTTGCGGAATGTCGATGGCTCTAATTCATTCCTTTTTACTACCTTTGCATGAAAATAAAGAACGACACATAGAAAATGAAGCTATCCAAGAATAAGTTTTTGAAAGGTTTTGTGGCAGCAACTTTGTTGCTTGCCCTGGTACGCCTTGTCTTCCCGAGTGTGGCACAACCCTTGGCTCACAAGTCGGTGGCGCAGGCCGACACGGCAGTTGTCGACAGTATCGACACCACGGCGGTAGAGAGGATGAAGCCTTCTGTATTTTTCGATTCCAAGGGACAGGTGGTGAAACATCGTATTTTCTCGGTCCCTCATTTTGGCAATACCTTTCCCGATCAGAATGATGTGCAGCTTCTTGCTGCCAATAAGTATGGAGTAAGTCCGGTGCAAAACCGTGAAGAGGCTGAGCACAGCAAGGGCAAACTGGTGTATGTGGGCAGTAACCCTTATTTCTATGTTGATAAGTTGAACAACAGCATTCCTTATCTTGTGCCACGTGCCTCGGTGTTGCTTCAGGATATTGGCAAGGCTTATTTCGACTCGTTGCAGATCAAGGGCATTCCGCTCCATAAGATTATCGTCACCAGTATCCTGCGTACCAAGGACGATGTGGCGAAACTGCGTACACGCAACAGTAATGCCACCGAGAATTCGTGTCATCTCTATGGTACAACCTTTGATGTGTGTTACAACAGGTATAAGACCGTGCAGACGGCAAGCGAACCTCGGCGTGAGGTGCGCAACGACTCCTTGAAATGGGTGCTCAGCGAGGTGTTGCGTGACATGCGACAGGCCAACCGCTGCTTGGTGAAGTACGAGGTGAATCAGGGATGCTTCCATATTACGGTGAATTAATGAGGTGGAGTTGCTTGCTTCTTACCCTGAAGTGGTGAGGGCGGGTCTTCTTTATCTCCCTATAAATGATGATTTTCAGTATAGAATGTGAGTAGAGAAAGAAATATTTGCGGCTTTTCATTGTCATTTCAGAAAATATGTGTAACTTTGCAACCTCAATCAGGCAAGAGACCTTTTCCGGTCTTTTGCAGAGATAAAAAAATAGTATTAATCACAATATAAAGGATAAGAAGAAAGAATGATAAAACAAAAGTTCAATAAGCGTATCGTTAGAGGCTTCATGCAAGGCGGCTTTGCGACTTGTTGGATATAAACCCGGGCACTTTTGTGACCGGGCTTTTTTGTTTATTTGTTAATTTATTAAATATTTACCGATTATGAGAAAAGAATGGAGAGGTTTCAAAGGAAACAAGTGGCAAACGGAAGTCAACTTGCGTGACTTCATTCAGAACAACTACACCAGCTACGACGGCGATGAGTCGTTCTTGGCAGAACCTACCCAAGCTACAGACACCCTTTGGGGAATGTTGAAGGAACTCCAGAAAGAGGAGCGTGCCAAGGGTGGTGTGCTGGATATGGAGACCGAGGTAGTATCTGGATTGACAGCATATGGTGCTGCTTATATCGGCGAGGGTACCAAGGACTTGGAGAAGGTGGTAGGTCTGCAGACCGACAAGCCTCTGAAGCGTGCCTTTATGCCTTATGGTGGTATCAAGATGGCAGAGCAGGCTTGTACTACATACGGCTATGAGCCATCAGAGAAACTGCACGAGATCTTCCACAAATATTGCAAGACTCACAATGATGGTGTCTTCGATGCTTACACTCCCGAGATGAAGCTCGTTCGCCACAATCATATTCTTACTGGTTTGCCTGACACATACGGCCGTGGCCGTATCGTAGGTGACTATCGTCGTGTGGCTCTTTATGGTATCGACTTCCTGATTCAGGAGAAGCAGAACGACCTTGCCAACATGGGTGACCATGAGATGATCGACGAGGTGATTCGTCTTCGTGAGGAAGTTTCTATGCAGATCAAGGCTCTCAAGGGCTTGAAGGAGATGGCTGCCAGCTATGGCTTTGATATCAGCCAGCCTGCCCAGAATGCACGTGAGGCTGTGCAGTGGCTCTACTTCGGCTACCTCGGTGCTGTGAAGACCCAGAATGGTGCTGCCATGTCGGTAGGTCGTATCTCTACCTTCCTCGACATCTACTTCGAGCGCGATTTCCAGGAGGGAACTCTTACTGAGGCTGATGCGCAGGAGCTGATCGACCATCTGGTGATGAAGTTCCGTATGGTGAAGTTCGCCCGTATTCCTTCTTATAACCAGCTCTTCTCTGGTGACCCAGTATGGGCTACACTTGAGGTGGGTGGTATTGGCCAGGATGGCCGTTCTATGGTTACCAAGAACGACTTCCGTTTCCTTCACACATTGGAGAATATGGGTCCTTCGCCAGAGCCTAACCTGACTGTATTGTACAGTTCTCGTTTGCCTAAGGGCTTCAAGCACTATGCTTCTTTGATTTCTGTGAAGACAAGTTCTATCCAGTACGAAAATGACGATGTAATGCGCCCTGTATGGGGTGACGATTATAGCATCTGCTGCTGTGTGTCTGCCACACAGACCGGTAAGGAGATGCAGTTCTTCGGTGCTCGTGCCAACTTGGCCAAGTGCTTGACCTATGCTGTTTCTGGTGGCGTTGATTCCAAGACCCGTGAGCAGTGTGGTCCTAAATACCGTGCCGTAGAGGGCGATGTACTTACTTACGAAGAGTTCATGCCTCGCTTTATGGACATGATGGACTGGTTGGCTTCTGTTTATGTGAAGACTTTGAACCTGATTCACTACATGCACGATAAGTACTTCTACGAGGCAGCCGAGATGGCGCTCATCGATACTGACGTCCGTCGTACATTTGCAACAGGTATTGCGGGTTTCAGTCATGTGGTAGACTCTATCTCAGCCATCAAATATGCTAAGGTGAATATTATTCGTGATGAGACAGGTTTCCCACTCAGCTTCAAGACCGAGGGCGACTTCCCACGTTATGGTAACGATGATGAGCGTGCCGACGAGATTGCAGTATGGCTTCTGAAGACCTTCATGAACATGATCAAGAAGTATCATACTTATCGTGATTCTGAGCCTACTACCTCGATCCTTACCATCACGTCCAACGTGGTTTACGGTAAGTTTACCAGCAACATGCCTGATGGTCGTCCTGCTGGAGCTCCTTTGGCACCTGGTGCCAACCCATCTTACGGTGCCGAGAAGAACGGCCTGTTGGCTTCGCTCAACTCTGTGGCTAAGTTGCCTTACGAGTATGCTCTTGATGGTATTTCCAATACTCAGACCATCAGTCCTGGTGCTCTCGGTCATAACGACGAGGAGCGTGCCCAGACTTTGGTTGGCGTGATGGATGGTTACTTTAACCAGGGTGCTCATCACCTGAATGTCAACGTATTTGGCGTAGACAAGTTGATGGATGCCATGGAACATCCAGAGAAGGAAGAGTATCAGAACTTCACAATCCGTGTGAGCGGTTATGCAGTCAAGTTCATTGACTTGACTCGCGAGCAGCAGCTTGACGTGATTGCCCGTCAGGCTCACGAGAAACTCTAATGAGAAGTTTTTTTGTAAAAGAAATCATCTATATAGCCCAGGCTCTGAGAGTCTGGGCTTTCTTTTTCTCTGATTTCCGAACATAAGAAAGTGCAGGCATTATTCATGCAAGAAGTGGTCATTTGAAATCGTCAGACCACAGATTTAAAGCGCATGTTTATGCTGTATTTTTATGCAATAATAGCCTAAAAATCCTTTCCTAACTGGGAAACAGAATCCGCCCAACTGGAAAAATATTTTTTCCCAACTGGGAAATTATTTTTTCGCAGTTAAGTGGAGTAGGCTTTTGAATATATATGCAAAAGCTTTTGTGCTGTTTTTTCTTGTTTCTCATGTTCGTACTATCGATAGTTGAGTATATGATAAATATCCTAAAAATTATAAAATTGCTGCATAAAAGTTGTATGAATGGAAATAAAGTACTAACTTTGCATAAATAAAAAACTCAACTTTCGCATGTAGCTTAAGTACGGGCTGAAGGCCCAAAAGCTCCTAGCCCAGGGCAGCGCCCTGGGTATAATAGCAATCAGCAAGGCGCCCTGTAAGGGCAAAAGCCTTATGTTTTGTTTGGAGTTTTAAAGCTTTTGCCCTTACAGGGCGACAGGTTTGCGTCCGTAATAACCCAGGGCGTTGCCCTGGGCTAAGAGCTTCTGCCCTTTCTAGCGCGTGAGCTTGCGAAAGTTCAATAAAAAAAGATATGACAAAAGGTTTCGTACATAGTGTGGAAAGTTTTGGCTCGGTAGACGGTCCAGGCATCAGGTTTTTGATATTCCTGCAGGGGTGTCCTATGCGCTGTCAGTTCTGTCATAACCCCGATTCCTGGAAGACAGGAATCGGTGAGGAGCGTACGGCTGACGAGTTGCTCGATCAGGCTGAGCGTTTTCGTGCATATTGGGGCGACAATGGAGGCATTACCGTTAGTGGAGGTGAGGCCCTGTTGCAGATAGACTTCTTGCTGGAGCTTTTCGAGAAGGCCAAACAGCGAGGCATAGGAACCTGCTTGGATACATCGGCTCAGCTATTTACTCGTAAGGCACCTTTCTTCGAGAAGTTTGAGCGTCTGATGGAACTTACCGATACGGTGCTGCTTGATATCAAGCACATAGATGATGAGGAGCATCGCAAACTGACGCGTCATAGTAACGCCAATATTCTGGATTGTGCCCGATATCTGAGTGAGATAGACAAACCTGTATGGATCAGACATGTGCTCATTCCTGGTATTACGGATAAGGATGAGTATCTTGTCAGGTTGCGCGATTTCCTGTCTACGCTTCATAACATAGAGCGTATAGAGGTGCTTCCTTATCATACATTAGGAGTTTATAAGTACGAGAAATTAGGTATCGATTATCCTCTGAAAGACGTGCAGCCTCCTGCGGCAGAGCGAGTGGCGAATGCCAATGATATTCTGCAACAGGCATTGTAACTGGGCAACGGAGGTTAAATGCGGTTAAAAAGCAGTAAAACAAGAGAAAAAAGCTTTGAGAACTCACTAATTTGTGATAAATTTGCAATAAAGAAAACCGAAATGGAGAATGTGACGCAGCTGAGCATCTTTAATATATAAATTGTATACAACAACGATGATGGAGAAAAAAAACAAAGAAACTGAATTCAATCAATTTTGGGAGCAGCATCATAAGCAGCTCATACTGAATGCACCCAAGGAACTGAGGGATGAGTATGTGGAGTCGACCCAGCTCAATTCTCCCTTGGACTGGTTGTGCTTTATCCTGCCCTTGGGCATCGGTATCCTTGTTCAGCCTTACATCAGGCTGGGGAGTGAAATCCTGTCGTGGCTTATCATGGTGGTGATAGTGGTAGTGCTGTTTGCCTTGATGCAGATGGTAAAGCCTTACATCAGCAAGAAGGAGTCTACCGCTCAGGTTGTCGAACGCATCAAGGAATATTACTATTCGATGTATCTGCAGCAAGGCAGTTTGGAGAACTTCAAGGCATGGCTGGGCTAACCCGTAGGCTGTTCTTTCAAAGAACGGTAGGGGTATCACACCAACATGAAGTCGCTCATGATGTCGTCTGAGATGTAGAGTCCTTTACGGGTAAGCGCCAGATGTCCATCTTTTATTACCATCAGCTGGCGGGCTATGTGCTTGTCAGCTTCAGTCATCAGGGTTCGGTAGAAAGAGTCGCCGAACTCTTTTTTTATATCTTCGAGTGTAATGCCGTCGATAGTGCGCAAAGCTGTTGTTATCAGGTCATTGTATCTTGTCTCCTTATTTAGAATTTCATGTTCCTGCTCTGTTCTTCCTTCTGTTATGGTCTGGATGTATTTGTGGATGTCGGCTGCATTCCAACTCCTCATCACCTCAGGCTTGCGTCTGTATGAGTGGGCAGCAGCTCCCAGTCCGATGTAGGGCACTTCATGCCAGTAACTGCTGTTGTGGCGTGAGCGGAATCCTGGTTTTGCAAAGTTGCTTATCTCGTAGTGCTCATATCCGGCAGCGGTCATTTTGTCGATAAGCATCTCGTACATTCGCAGGTAGGTGTCCTCGTCGGTTTCCTTTATCTTCTCTTGCTGCAGCAAGCGGTACAGGGTTGTGCCTTCCTCATACATCAGGCTGTATGCCGATAGGTGTTCGGCGTTCAGCGAGATGGCGTGCTCGATGTCCTGTTGCCATTCCTGAATGGTTTCGTTGGGGAATCCAAACATCAGGTCAATACTGATGTTGCCGATGCCGACTTCCCGCAGCAAATGTATGGCATTCTCTACCTCTCTGGCATTGTGCCTTCTGTGCAGAAAGCGAAGGCGCTCATCCGAGAAAGTCTGGGCTCCCATGCTGATACGGTTGACGGGCAATTGGCTGAGAGTATGGCAAAGAGAAGGGGTGATGTCGTCGGGATTGCACTCCATGGTTACTTCCATGTCTTTAACCATGCAGGAGCCATAATGCTGGCTGATGCCTTCGAAAATTTGCAAGAGTTGCTGACAGGTGAGCTGACTGGGTGTTCCTCCTCCTAAGTAGATGGTTTCTATCTGTGCAGGTTCGCCCAGGGCACGGTCGACGGTTCTCATTGCCATTTCCTTGCAGAGAGCGTCCACGTATGCCTCTCTCATCTTCAGGGATGTGGTGCTGTAAAAACCGCAGTAGATGCAGCGGCTCTCGCAGAAGGGAATGTGTATGTAAAGTCCAGCCATTGTTTTCTATATATAATAAGGTGTAAGCCTGTTTTTTTGCTTTAATTTGGTGCAAAATTACTAATATGTTTTAAAAGAAGTGAGTTTTGCGTGCTAAACTTTTTGTTTTTTGGGAAAAATTCACTATCTTAGTAGCCATAAAGCGGAGAAGAAACCACTTCGCCCTTTTGACAACTTAATGTATAACCCTTATTAAATCTATAGCGTCATGAGAGTATATCAGACAAATGAGATCAAAAACATCGCATTGTTGGGCAGTGCGGGTAGCGGCAAGACTACACTTGCCGAAAGTATGTTATTCGAAGCAGGCATTATCAAGCGTAGAGGCTCTGTAGAAGCGAAGAATACGGTGAGTGACTACTTCCCAGTTGAGTTGGAATACGGCTATTCGGTATTCCCAACTGTTTTTCATGTAGAATGGAACAACAAGAAGCTTAATATCATAGACTGTCCAGGAAGTGATGACTTCGTGGGAGGTGCTATTACTTCGCTCAATGTTACCGATCAGGCTGTGATTCTTATCAATGGTCAGTATGGTCCTGAGGTAGGTACACAGAATAACTTCCGCTACACAGAGAAGTTGGGCAAGCCTGTCATCTTCCTTGTCAATCAGCTTGATTCTGACAAATGTGACTTCGATAATATCGTGGCTACCATGCACGAAATCTATGGTTCTAAGTGTGTACAGATACAGTATCCTATCGAGACCGGTTCTGGCTTCAATGCTCTCATTGACGTGCTATTGATGAAGAAATATTCCTGGAAGCCAGAAGGTGGTGCTCCTGTCATTGAGGAGATTCCTGAAGAGGAGATGGACAAGGCCATGGAGTTGCACAAGGCCCTCGTTGAGGCTGCTGCCGAGAATGATGAGGGCTTGATGGAGAAATTCTTCGAGAGCGAGAGTCTTACCGAAGACGAGTTGCGCGAGGGCATCCGTAAGGGATTGGTAACCCGCAGCATCTTCCCAGTGTTCTGCGTTTGTGCAGGAAAAGATATGGGTGTGCGCCGCTTGATGGAATTCTTGGGCAATGTGGTGCCTTTCGTCAGCGAGATGCCAAAGTTGCACAATACCCGTGGTGAGGAGATTACTCCTGATGCTGCTGGTCCTGAAAGCGTTTACTTCTTCAAGACAGGTATGGAGCCACATATCGGTGAGGTAAGCTACTTTAAGGTAATGAGTGGTACGGTGAAGTCGGGTGATGACCTGACCAATGCTGACCGTGGAAGCAAGGAGCGTATCGGACAGCTGTATGCTTGTGCGGGAGCCAATCGTGTTCCTGTCGACAAACTCGAGGCGGGTGATATCGGTTGTACCGTGAAGTTGAAGGACGTGAAGACTGGCAATACGTTGAATGGCAAGGATACAGAGTGGCGTTTCGACTTCATCAAGTATCCTAACTCCAAGTACTCCCGTGCCGTAAAGGCTGTCAATGCTCAGGATACAGAGAAACTGATGGCTGCTCTCTTGAAGATGCGCCAGGAGGATCCTACATGGGTAGTGGAGCAGAGTAAGGAGTTGCGCCAGGTGATCGTGCATGGTCAGGGTGAGTTCCACTTGCGTACATTGAAGTGGCGCCTGGAGAACAATGAGAAGTTGAACATTGTCTTCGGTGAGCCTCGTATTCCTTATCGTGAGACCATTACCAAGAAGGCTCGTGCCGAGTATCGACATAAGAAACAGAGTGGAGGTGCCGGACAGTTTGGTGAGGTTCACCTGATAGTGGAGCCATATGCAGAGGGTATGCCTGATCCAACCTCATTCACCTTCAACGGACAGGAGTTCAAGATGAACATCAAGAGTCGCGAGGAAGTCTCATTGGAGTGGGGTGGTAAGTTGGTATTCCTCAACTCTGTGGTAGGTGGTGCCATTGATGCACGTTTCATGCCTGCTATCCTCAAAGGTATTATGGACTGTATCGAGCACGGTCCTCTGACAGGCAGCTATGCCCGCGATGTGAGAGTTATCGTTTATGATGGCAAGATGCATCCAGTAGACAGTAATGAGTTGTCGTTCATGCTGGCAGCCCGTCATGCCTTCAGCGATGCTTTCAAGCAGGCCGGTCCTAAGATTCTTGAGCCAATCTATGATTTGGAGGTTTATGTTCCTGCCGATTTCATGGGCGATGTGATGAGTGACTTGCAGGGCCGCCGTGCTCTTATCATGGGTATGGACAGCGAGGCTGGTTATCAGAAGTTGAGTGCGAAGATTCCGTTGAAGGAACTTTCCAACTACTCTATCTCTCTGAGTTCGCTCACAGGTGGACGTGCTTCTTTCACAACCAAGTTTGCAAGTTACGAGCTTGTTCCTAATGATATTCAGGGCAAGTTGATAGCTGAACACGAGGCAGAATTGGCTAAAGAGGCTGAGTAATAGTTTGTGGATAAAATAAATAATAAGAAGAAAGAGGACATGCGGATTGTTGCATGTCCTCTTGTTCTTTCTTGTCGAAAGAGTATCTGTAATTACGATAGGCACTTTTATTGGTTTAGCTAAGTGCTTATCAGTAATTATCAAATATTGATATTGTTAATAATATTAAATTACGAATAAATAATTAACGACAATTTGTTAATCGTTTAAGAAATTTGTCTATCTTTGCTGCCATGAAGAAGAAAACAATTTGGACTATTGCCATCATCATGGGCTTTTCGTTCTTGGCTTTGCTTTTCCTTCAACTGAGTTATATTCAGGAGATGGTGAATATGAAGAAAGAACAGTTTGACGAGTCGGTCAACAGAGCCCTGTATCAAGCTTCAAGAAACTTGGAGTTGAACGAGACGTTGCGCTATTTGGAGAAAGACGTCAATGAGACTGAGCGCAGAGCCACTCGGAAAGACTCTGTGGGTACAAGGAGCGGGCAGCTTGATGGCACAGTTCAGCATTCACATCAGTATTCGGTGACAGGTAAGGACGGTACAGTCTATTCTTCTTTCGAACTGAAGACCATAGCTACCAATCCTGCTCAGATGCCAAAGGCCATGATTCTGCGAAGCGACAAGAACTCCTTGCACGAGACCCAGAAGTCATTGCAGGAGATTGTCAAGAATAGATATGTTTACCAGAAGGCGTTGCTCGACGAAGTGGTTTACTCCATTCTCTATTCGGCGTCAGACAAGCCTTTGAAGGAACGCATCAACTTCAAACAGCTCGACCAGGACCTCAAGGCGGAAATGATGAATAATGGTATCAACATTCCTTATCATTTCACGGTGAGCACACAGGATGGACGCGAGGTTTATCGTTGTCCTGACTTTTCAGAAGAGGGTGAGGAATACAGCTATTCGCAAGTACTGTTCCGCAATGATCCTCAGTCTAAGATGGGAGTTGTGAAGGTGCATTTCCCTGACATGAACAGTTATATCTTCTCGAGTGTGCGCTTCATGATACCAAGTATCATTTTTACATTGGTGTTGCTGATCACCTTCATCTTCACCATTGTGGTAATATTCCGACAGAAGCGTTATACGGAGATAAAGAACGACTTTATCAACAATATGACACATGAGTTGAAGACGCCTATAGCCAGCATCAGTCTGGCTGCCCAAATGCTCAACGACTCTTCGGTATCAAAGAGCGAACAGATGCAGAAACACTTGGGTACGGTCATCAATGACGAGTCAAAGCGACTGCGCTTCCTGGTAGAGAAGGTTTTGCAGATGAGTATGTTCGACCGCAAGAAGGCTGTGTTCAAGAAGAAGGAACTTGACCTCAACGAGATGGTGGAGAATATAGCCCATTCGTTCTCATTGCGTGTAGAGCATACGGGCGGAAAGGTGTATACCGATATTGAGGCAGTGGATTCCTCTATCTATGTGGATGAGGTACATTTCCAAAATGTAATCTTCAACCTGATGGATAATGCTGTGAAGTATCGCAAACCAGGTGAGGCGCTCGATATCACGATGAAGACGTGGAACGACGATCAGCATCTATATCTCTCCATCACAGATACGGGCTTGGGTATGAAGAAAGAGAATCTGAAGAAGATTTTTGATAAGTTCTACCGTGTTCATACAGGTAATGTCCACGATGTGAAGGGCTTCGGTCTGGGTCTGGCTTATGTAAAGAAGATAGTAGATCTTCATGATGGTGAGATCAAGGTGGATAGCGAGTATGGAAAGGGAACAACCTTTACTATCAAGCTGCCTGTGATTCATGATTGATAAAATAATGTGATTCATGATTGATAAAATAAACAGAATATTAATATTAAAGCTATAAGATTATGGAAGAGACAATTAAGATTTTGCTTTGCGAGGACGATGAGAACTTGGGTATGTTGCTTCGCGAGTATTTATTGGCAAAGGGATATGATACAACTTTGTGCCCCGATGGTGAGGCTGGTTACAGAGAGTTTACCAAAGGCAAGTTTGATATTGCCGTGCTCGACGTGATGATGCCAAAGAAGGACGGCTTCACCTTGGCACAGGAGATTCGTCAGGCTAATGCCGATATTCCAATCATCTTCTTGACAGCCAAGACACTGAAGGAAGATATCCTCGAAGGTTTCAAGATTGGTGCCGATGATTATATCACTAAGCCTTTCTCTATGGAAGAGTTGGTGCTCCGTGTAGAGGCTATCCTTCGTCGAGTACGTGGTAAGAAGAATAAGGAGTCAACTCTGTACCACATTGGTAAGTTTACTTTCGATACCCAGAAGCAGTTGCTTTCTGCAGGTGAGAAGCAGACTAAGTTGACCACCAAGGAGAATGAATTGTTGGCATTGCTCTGTTCTCATGCCAATGAGATTCTGCAGCGTGACTTTGCCCTGAAGACAATCTGGATAGACGACAACTACTTCAATGCTCGCTCTATGGATGTATATATCACCAAGTTGCGCAAGCACCTGAAAGATGATCCACAGATTGAGATTATCAACATCCATGGTAAGGGTTATAAGCTGATTACTCCTAACGAGGAATAAGTAATTTCTCTGTCACTAAGCTAAGGCTTTTGCTTGAGCGAATATACATATCCTGCTGTTCCTGCGACAATGAAAAAGAGTCCGGCGAACAGCAGGATGTTGTTTTTGATACCAAAGACGAAACTGGCAGCAAGCATGAGTACCCCCAGTACGATAAATGTCATACCCATGGATAAAAGTGCAGGCAAAAGTTGCTTGATTTTGTTTATTTTCATTATTTCAGTCCTCTTTTTATGATATAATAACCAATGAATTAAATATTTTCGGCAAAAGTACAAAAAATATTTGGTTATTTGAATAAAAAGTAGTAATTTTGCACCGCATTTCGTGGAAGAGGTGTTTTTTAGACACGGAATCTGTGGGTGCAACAATTTATTTAATAACATTTTAATTATCAAAAGTAGTATGAATCAATACGAAACCGTTTTCATTTTGACTCCCGTTTTGTCTGA
>ERZ833515.59-NODE-59-length-100721-cov-153.146862_pt1 | contig 100721 bp, 78 predicted proteins | sample MGYA00519949_ERZ833515 | MGnify/ENA primary metagenome ERZ833515 (study PRJEB31850, sample SAMEA3708741) | human gut metagenome | biome: human gut; feature: human-associated habitat; material: faeces | place: China | collected 2014 ...
CATTGTTTATTCCTTTCTGTTTTATCTCCATATTCTTTCTTTGTTCTATTCTATTCAAGAACCACCGCATTGTGGACGGCCTCCTTTGCATCCTTGCCCCAGGAAAACAGTGTTCACAAAATATAATCTGTATTTAATTATTTAAACTGAGCCAGACGTTCCTCTACCTGAGCCATCATCTGCTCATACTTTGCAAGCTTGTCCTTTTCCTCCTGAACCTTTTCAGGCTTTGCATTGTTTAAGAATTTCTCATTTGAGAGCATGCCCCTTGAGCGCGCAAGCTCCTTTGTAAGCTTATCCTTTTCTTTATTGAGTCTTTCCTTTTCCTTCTCGAAATCAACAAGGTCCTCAAGCGGCAGGTATGCAACCGCATCAGGTATCACTACTGATACAGCGTCATCTCCAATACCGGCCTTGCCCTGCTGTACTGTAATCTCGCTGGTAAATGCAAGATTTACATATACCTCCTTGTTGTCCTCGAATACCTTTCTGACTGCCTCATCATCACTTGTGATGAATAGCTTTGCCTTTCTTGAAGGTGGAACATCCATCTGTGTACGGACATTTCTGATACCCTTTACGAGGTTCTTGCAGTGCTCGATTGCTGCTTCCTCAGCCGGGAAATTCCACTCTTCCTTGTACTCAGGCCATTTAGAGAGCATGATAGTCTCCTCGTCTGACTGAAGTGTGCAGAAGATTTCCTCTGTGATAAACGGCATATATGGATGAAGGAGCTTCAGTGCATTTACAAGTACTGTCTTAAGTGTCCAGAGTGCTGCATTTGCTGACTCTGGGTTTTCATCCTTCTTGTAGGTACGAACCTTTGCAATCTCGATATACCAGTCACAGAACTCGTCCCAGATGAAGTCGTATACCTTTTGTACTGCAATTCCAAGCTCGAACTTGTCCATGTTTTCTGTGGCATCCTTTGCAAGTGTATTTACCCTTGAAAGAATCCACTTGTCTGCTGCATGAAGTTCATCAAGCTTTGGCTCTCTAAGCTCTACACCTTCAAGGTTCATCATGATAAATCTTGATGCATTCCATACCTTGTTGGCGAAGTTTCTTGAAGCCTCAACTCTCTCCCAGTAGAAACGCATGTCATTTCCCGGTGCATTTCCTGTGATAAGTGTCAGACGAAGTGCATCTGCACCATACTTGTCGATAACCTCAAGCGGATCAATTCCGTTTCCGAGTGATTTACTCATCTTGCGGCCCTGAGAATCTCTTACGAGTCCATGAAAAAGCACTGTGTGGAATGGTGCCTTGCCCATCTGCTCATAGCCTGAGAAAATCATTCTGATTACCCAGAAGAAAATGATATCGTAGCCTGTTACGAGCACATCGTTTGGATAGAAATAGTCCAGATCCTCTGTCTTTTCAGGCCATCCGAGTGTTGAGAATGGCCAGAGCGCTGATGAGAACCATGTATCAAGTATATCAGGATCCTGTGTCCAGTGCTCCTTGCCACACTTAGGGCATTTGCCAGGCTTTTCTATTGAAACTACCATCTCTCCACAGTCATCACAGTACCATGCAGGTATTCTGTGTCCCCACCAGAGCTGACGGCTGATGCACCAGTCGCGGATATTGTCTGTCCAGTTGAAGTATGTCTTGTCCATTCTTGAAGGAAGGAGCTTGATTTCTCCGTTCTTTACTCCCTCAACTGCAGGCTTGATCATCTCGTCCATCTTGACGAACCACTGCTGCTTGATCATTGGCTCAACTGTTGTGTGACAGCGGTCATGCACACCTACATTGTGTGAGTGTGGTACAACCTTTACTAAAAGGCCCTGCTCCTTAAGGTCCTCAACCAGTGCCTTTCTGCACTCGTATCTGTCCATTCCGGCATATTTTCCGGCCTTTTCATTCATTGTGGCATCATCATTGATTACAACGATTTCCTCTAAGCTGTGGCGTTTTCCTACCTCGAAATCGTTAGGGTCGTGTGCAGGTGTAATCTTTACACAGCCTGTTCCAAATTCTTTATCTACGTATGAATCTGCGATTACAGGAATCTCTCTGTCTGTGCATGGAAGCTTTAAGGTCTTTCCGATGATATCCTGATAACGCTCATCATCAGGGTTTACAGCTACGGCTGTATCTCCGAAAAGTGTCTCAGGACGTGTTGTTGCTATCTCTACGAATCTGCCTTCCTCGCCAACTACAGGATAGTTGATGTGCCAGAAGAAGCCGTCCTGTTCCTCATGCTCTACCTCTGCATCTGAAATAGATGTCTTACATACCGGACACCAGTTTACGATTCTTGAGCCCTTATAAATCCAGCCCTTCTTATAAAGCTTTGTAAATACCTCCTGTACTGCGTGTGAGCATCCCTCATCCATTGTAAATCTCTCACGCTGCCAGTCTGCTGATGATCCGAGCTTACGAAGCTGCTTTACGATACGTCCGCCGTACTCTTTTCTCCAGTCCCAGCATTTTTCCAGGAACTCTTCTCTTGTAAGGTCTGCCTTGTTGATTCCCTGCTCTTTAAGTGCCTGGATGACCTTTACCTCTGTTGCGATGGATGCGTGGTCTGTTCCCGGCTGCCAGAGTGCATTGTAGCCCTGCATTCTCTTGTATCTGATAAGGATATCCTGCATGGTGTTGTCAAGGGCATGTCCCATGTGCAGCTGTCCTGTGATGTTTGGTGGTGGCATCACGATTGTGAATGGTTTTTTGCTGCGGTCTACCTCAGCATGGAAGTAGCCATTGTCTTCCCACTTTTTGTAAAGACGGTCCTCGATGTCCTTTGGATCGTAGGTTTTGTTTAGTTCTTTGCTCATGTTTTCCTCCTTTTATATGAATGACGCAAAAGCTTTGGGGGCTTTGTTGTGTCAGGTCGCGCATTATGTATGGAATTATGTTCATGATTACGCTGCCAAGACACTGTAAAAATTATAATTAGGGATTGCTTAGACCATGACGCAACCGGCTTTTAGCGCCGTCCATGGCGCTAACGCCTCGCCCGCACGTCCATGTGCGTGCGTTGCTGGGCTGTGTACATAATTTTAACAGTCTCTAGGCAGCTCCATAAATCACATAATTCCATACATAATGCGCGGCCTGATAATTCAGGCTGTGAGCTTTTGCTGTTTTTCTTTTCATTTAGCTATGGGCGACCGATTGGATTGCATGCGCAATCTTCCGGTCTGGGTACATAAAAAGACCCTCCCGATCATTGACCGGAAGGGCGAATTAGCGCTGTACCACCTTCGTTTACATCGGAGCATATATATGCATATAAACTCGAATGCCTCTTGTCCTGTAACGTGGACGAATCGGAAGAACTTATGCCGCTTGCGGCTTTCTGGGTTCTTCAGCTCAAAAGCTACCTTCCATGATTTCTGTCTTAAGCACCTTTCAGCCTGCCAAAAATGTATCACCATCTTACGGACCGGATGCTCTCTCTGAAAGCTTTCGTCATGTACTCCTCTTTCTTATGCCTTTAAATATTTGCCTGTTTCTTTCTACAATATTAAAGTGCATTGGGTGATTTGTCAATATGATTTTTCAATCATCATAATGACCTTTACATGAAACAATATAAATTATCTCATCTTTTTCATAATAAACAATTCGATTAGTGTCATCAATGCGTCTGCTCCACATACCACTAAGATTTTCCTTTAATGGTTCCGGTTTACCTATACCCTCAAACGTACTTCGCTGAATATCCTTGATAAGTCCATTAATTCTTTTCAGTGTTTTCTTATCCTGCGTCTGCCAGTATAAATAATCGCTCCATGCCCTATCTTCCCATAGTAACCTCATTAGTCCTCCTCTATCAAATCATGCTCTGCGAAGTGAGCTTTGCCATCCTTAATATCGCGCACGATATTTTCCAAATAACGGATATTGCTATCAGAATAAAACGGATCTACCGATACCTCAAAAGGAATACGCTTTTCTCTGCCTACTTTTTTTGCAAAAACGGTGAACGCTGCACTCATAGAAAGACCTAATTCCGAACACACCTGTTCCATGCTTTTTTTTACATCTGCATCCAATTTAAAATTAACATTAACTGACTGTGACATATACAACACTCCTTTCTTGCTTATAGTATATGCAACAGCAAAGAAAATATCAATAAGATTTCTTTATTTTTTCTTTACTTATATTCAACATTCTTAGTTGCGACTATATCCACACCGGTTGCTGCAACATCGCTTAGCAGTACATCACCTATATGCACCGGTGCCTCTACCGTGATTTGGTTGATACACTCCATCACATCCATTATCTTTTCCTTTGGAATATCCTGTGCCGTCTTTACGGATACCATCGGTATTGTGCCATTTTTCACACAGACTGTACTTGTCACAATTCGTGTCGGATGTGTCACTTCCTTTGCTCCGTAGTCTGCTCCGCGCTTGCAGGTATTTCCGGTTACTGTGACATTTTCTCCATCTATTGTCACCTTAAGAGCACAGCCCAGAGGGCAGCCTATACATGTCAAATTTCTCTCTTCCATGATACTATGCCTCCTCAATCTTTATCGTAATTGTGCAGGGATTTTCCGTTTCGATGAGCTGCTTCTTCTGCAGCACTACCTGCTCCATCTCACCCGGCGCCATAACAGGACGCTTGCGGTGCTGCAGCTGTTTATCATCCAGATATACTGCAATATAGCAATTCTTATACACAACTCCCACTCGAAATCTTACCGTCACAGTATCATCCATCTGTGCAGTATTTATAGTGCTTGGGACAGTATATCGTACTCCGCCTGTAGCGGTTATCGATATTTCTTTGCCATCGCAACTCTTATCACCGCCATTTTTCACATACTCTGCGGCATGGCGGCCTGCTGCTGTCGCTTCCTCTGACACGTAATCCACGAGGTCATGCACATGAAGCACATTTCCGCAGGCAAATACACCGGGCACATTTGTCTCAAGGCTTTCGTTTACGACCAGTCCGCTTGTTACCGGATTGAGCTCTACACCTGCTGTTTTTGAAATCTCATTTTCCGGAATAAGTCCGCATGAGAGTAAAAGCGTGTCGCACTCGTAAAACTCCTCTGTTCCCTCAATAGGCTTGTTATGCTCGTCCACCTGTGCGAGAGTGATGCCCTCCACACGCTCCCTGCCCTTTATATCAACCACTGTGTGACTGAGCTTAAGCGGGATTTTAAAATCATCAAGGCACTGCACGATATTACGCTTCAAGCCTCCTGAATACGGCATGAGCTCTGCAACCACCTGCACCTTGGCCCCCTCTAATGTCATTCTCCTAGCCATGATAAGACCGATATCTCCTGAACCGAGTATTACTACCTTTCGTCCCGGCATGTAGCCCTCTATATTCACCAGTCTCTGAGCTGTACCCGCTGAGAAAATTCCTGCCGGTCTGTAGCCGGGTATGTTAAGAGCACCTCTTGCTCTCTCCCTGCAGCCCATCGCAAGTATTACGGTCTTTGCAGCGATATGGAAAAGTCCGTCTGTGCGGTTCATAGCTGTAACTATTTTATCGTTTGCCTCATCTTTTATCTTGACATCATGCCTGTCATCTGCCCCGTTTTCGAACTCGTCACCTGTCGAGATGTCCATGACCATCGTATTGAGCCTGTACTCTATGCCAAGCTCTTTGACCTCTTTGATAAATCTTCCGGCATATTCAGGACCTGTGAGTTCCTCCTTAAAGGTGTGCAGGCCAAAGCCGTTGTGTATACACTGATTTAAGATACCGCCAAGCTCACAGTCTCTTTCCAGTATAAGTATTTTATCTATTTTATTTTTCTTAGCGGAAGCTGCTGCCGCAAGACCTGCCGGGCCTCCTCCTACTATCACAATATCGTAAAATTCCATATTGTCCCCCTATGTTAAGCTGATATTAATCCAATATCAAGCTATCGTCACCTGTCTCTTGGAAATAAGACAGACTATCCGCGATTCCTGCTCATTCCAACAACTATCTTTGACTTTCCACCGCTTTTAGTGATGTCAAGCTGCGAAATTTTCTTCTCTCTGGCGATAATCTCCATAGTTCTCGGAGAACAAAAGCCCGCCTGACATCTGCCCATTCCGGCTCTGGTGCGTCTCTTCACGCCATCAAGTGACTTTGCGCCCAGTGGTCTGTTTACCGCATCCATTATCTCGCCCTCCGTAATCATCTCACAGCGACAGATTATATTGCCATACTCAGGCTTTTCTTTTATCAGCTTTTTATACTCATCCTCTGAAAGCTTCTTTGGATTTAAAATACCTTTTCTTGTCTCGATGAAGTCCGCATTTTTAGAGGGATTAAAAAGCCCATCAACTATTGCTGCCACTCTCTCACCGATAGCCGGCGCACTTGATAAGCCCGGTGACTCTATACCTGCGCAGTCAATAAAATACGGTGCGTCAGAAAGCTCCTCGATGATAAACTCATGTCCGTCCTCATGGGCACGGTTTCCTGCAAACGATGTTATGACCTGACGCATAGGAAGTGACGGCACCGAACGTGTGCCGGATTTCACAACATGCTCTAAGCCTGCTCTCGTTGTATTTGTACCATCCTTGTCCTCATGGTCATCTGCTGTAGGTCCGATTAGGATATTTCCGTGTACTGTCGGGGTTACAAGCACGCCCTTACCGTATTTGCCCGGAAGCTGGAAAATAGTCTTGTCAACGATACCTCCCGCAGCCCTGTCTAAAAGCTCGTACTCTCCGCGCCTTGGTGTAATATGTATTTTGTTTTCACTTACCATGTTGTGGAACACGTCAGCATATACACCGGCTGCATTTACAACGCAGCGTGCATGAATTTCGCCATTTTGAGTGATGAGAATATAGCCTGTCTGCTCCTTTTGTATTGCCTTCACCTCTGTGTTAAATAAGAACTCCACACCGTTTGCTGCCGCATTCTCAGCAAATGCAATATTCATGCCAAACGGACATACAATGCCTCCTGTCGGGCAGTAAATAGCTGCCACCACCTCATCAGACAGATTCTGCTCCATCTCATGTGCTTTCTTTGAATCAAGAATTTCAAGTCCCGGCACGCCATTTGCGATTCCCTGATTGTAAAGCTCCTTAAGCCTTGGCATATCGTCATCGCTAAAGCACACTATCAGTGAGCCGTTTCTTCTAAACTCAAAATCAAGCTGCTTCGAAAGCTCGTCCATCATCTCATTTCCACGGATATTCATCTGTGCCATAAGTGTACCGGTCTTACAATCAATTCCGGAATGGACAATAGCACTGTTTGCCTTTGAGGTGCCACAGCACACGTCCTCCTCCTTTTCCACCACACAGATGGACAGGTTATATTTCGAAAGCTCTCTGGCACAGGCGCTTCCCGATACTCCCGCTCCTATAATTACTACATCATACATGTTATTTTCTCCTACCAATTTCCATGCATTGTTTAATTGCCGTATCACTAAGCTCATTTAAAACAATGCAAGCATAAGCTATTATTCATCCTTCGCCCAGTTAAATGCGCAGGCGACAGCCTTTTTCCACATTTTAAGCTTCTTTTCTCTCAAATCAGCCGCTATCTCCGGCTCAAACACACGGTCAATAGACCAGTTTCTCTTTATATCATCCATGCTTTCCCAGTAGCCCACCGCAAGCCCTGCGAGGTACGCTGCGCCCATGGCTGTTGTCTCCACGCACACAGGCCTGTTGACCGGTGCATTGCTGATATCAGCCTGCATCTGCATGAGCAGATTATTGGCACTGGCGCCGCCGTCCACCTTAAGTGATGTGAGATTGATGCCCGAATCAGCCTTCATTGCCTCAAGCACATCATTTACCTGAAATGCCATTGATTCCAGAGTCGCTCTTATAACATGGTACTTGTTTACACCTCTCGTAAGCCCCACAATGGTTCCTCTGGCATACTGGTCCCAGTACGGTGCTCCAAGCCCTGTAAATGCCGGCACCACGTAGCAGCCGTTTGTGTCTTTTACCTTTCTCGCCATGTATTCTGAATCTGTTGAGGAATCGATAAATTTCATCTCATCGCGTAGCCACTGGATAGAGGCTCCTGCCACAAATATTGATCCCTCCAGCGCATATACCACCTTACCGTCTATGCCCCAGGCTATAGTGGTAACAAGTCCGTTCTTTGAGGATACCGGCATCTCACCTGTGTTCATCAGCAGAAAACAGCCTGTACCATATGTATTTTTGGCTTCTCCTGCCCTAAAGCAGGTCTGGCCAAAAAGCGCCGCCTGCTGGTCTCCTGCCGCTCCTGCGATAGGAATCGGACCCCCGAAAAACACAGGATTCACCTCACCATATACACAGCTTGACGGCATTGGCTTTGGAAGCATGCTCTTTGGTATATCAAGCTCCTTAAGTATCTCATCATCCCACTTTAAGGTATTGATATTAAACATCATGGTTCTTGAAGCATTGGAATAATCCGTGACATGCACCTGTCCCTGAGTGAGCTTCCATATAAGCCATGTCTCGACTGTTCCAAACAAAAGCTCACCTCTTTCGGCTCTCTCCCTCGCTCCCGGCACATTGTCAAGGAGCCACTTGAGCTTAGTTGCCGAAAAATAAGCATCTATCACAAGCCCTGTCTTTTCTCTGAATGTCTCGGTAAGCCCCTTTTCTTTCAGTGAATCCGCATACTCTGCCGTGCGTCTGCACTGCCATACTATCGCGTGATAAACCGGCTCACCTGTATTTTTGTCCCATACAATTGTGGTCTCTCTCTGGTTTGTAATGCCTATCGCACATATGTCGGCTGCCGTAGCCTGAATATTGGCCATAGCCTCCTTTGCCACCTCAAGCTGTGTGGCCCAGATTTCCTCTGCATCATGCTCCACCCAGCCCGGCTTTGGAAAAAACTGCGTAAATTCCTTCTGTGCCACACTGCACATCTCGCCCTTCTCATTGAAAAGTATACATCTGTTGCTGGTCGTGCCCGCATCTAATGCCATAATATACTTTGCCATGTAAAAATCCTCCAACTCTCTATATTTCCAGCTTTTTTCCTTCTATCCTGCTACAGTTCTTCCTCTACCATGCTCTTCTCTCTGTTGAACGCATCATAGATACATGGAATTACTATAAGCGTAAGGATGGTTCCGTATACGAGACCTCCTATTATTGCGATTGCCATCGGCTTTATCATATCTGAGCCATCTCCGATACCTATCGCCGATGTAAACATTGCGAGTATGGTGGTCATCGCTGTCATCAGTATTGGACGAAGCCTTGTACGGCCTGCGTCTATGATTGCCTCATGCTTGCTCATGCCCTCTCTCCTGGCCTGATTGATGTAATCAATGAGCACGATTCCATTATTTACAATGAGACCTGCCAGCATGATAAAGCCAAGCATTGATATGATTCCGAGCTCATTTCCCGTGATGAAAAGAGCTATAAAGCCTCCTGTAAACGCAAGAGGTATACAGAACATGATAATAAACGGTGAAAGCAATGACTGGAACTGCGCCACCATGATAAGATAGATAAATATCACTGCAAGCACAAGCATAAGTCCAAGCTGACTCATTGACTCATTTATTGTCTCATCCTCGCCCTCCATGTCTATTGAATAGCCATCAGGAATGCTAAGTTTATCAATTTTTGATTTAATTTTATTGCTTAGTAATGTTACATTATGGTTTTCATCAACCGCACCTGATACTGTAATATATCTTGTCTGAGCATCTCGATGAATGGTACTTAATGTCTGTTCCTGCGAAATAGTGCAGATATCACTGAGCGGAATCTCCTTTTCACTGCCATCATTATCCTTATAGGTAAATGTAAGGTTTTTGATGTCGTCCACAGTCACATCAGACTGCTCTGCAGATTGTAAGTATACCTCATAGTCCTTTATGTCGGTCGTAATGGTTGTTGCGCTCTTTTGAGATGATATCTCACCGGATACGAGCTGGTATACCTGAGCCACCGTATAGCCATACTTTGCTGCTTTTTCCTTATCCACAGTTATCTTAAGCTCATTGATTGTATCTCCAAGACCGTCATCTATATCTGTCACTCCATTTGTGTCCTTAAGGATATCTGCCACATCACCTGCAAGCTTCTGCAGCTTGTCTATATCATTACCCTTAATCCTGACAGAGAGACCACTTCCGAAAAACTCTGATGAGTCCATAGCCTGCGAAGATGCTGTTACCTTGCAGTCCAGATTCTTTGTGCGTTTTTCAATTTCATCTATTACCTTATCCGATGAAACATCCGACTTCTCATCAAGCAATATATACATGCTCACGCTGTCTCTTCCTGAGCTCATCAGGTTCATGGTCGAGCTGCCGCCTGCTGTAGCTCCTATTGTGTCTATGCCCTTTATATCAGATATTTTGTCCATGACCTTATCAGACAGCTCTGTAAGCTGCTTGAAGTCAAGCTTTTCGTCATCCTTTGCCTCTATGGTAAGTGAAATCTGATTTGACTCCATGTCCATATCCATAAATGTCATTCCCCTTGACATGCAAAGTGCGCCACTGCCGACTAAAAGCAATACTGCCGCAATAAATACCACCGGCTTAAATCTAAGACATGTGCCGAGCACATTTCCATACCAATCCTTAAAACGGTCAAACCATGGATGCTTTATATCCTTCGTCTTTTTGAGCATGCCTGAAGCAATTGCCGGTACAAATGTGAGTGCCACTACAAGAGATGCCATAAGAGTAAACGCTACCGTAAGTGCCAGGTCTACAAAGAGCTGTCTCGTGATTCCATCAGTAAAAATGATTGGCGCGTACACACTTACCGTGGTAAGTGTAGAGGCAAAAATGGCTCCTGCCACCTGATTTGCACCCTCAACAGCCGCCTTCTTTACCGAATATCCCTCTCCCCTTAATCTGTAGATATTCTCGATTACTACAATTGAATTATCCACCAGCATTCCTATTCCAAGCACAAGTCCCGACATTGAAATGATATTTAAGGTGATATCCGTAAAATACATAAGCACCACTGCCACAACAACCGATAGCGGTATAGATGCTGCGATAACAAGTGTTGGCTTTATATCCTTTAAGAACAAAAGCAGTACGAAAATGGCAAGTATTGCTCCCACTATCATATTCTGCATCACACTTTTTACAACCATGTCGATGTATACGCCCTGATTCATGAGCACTGTGGTGTGTAATCCGTCATTTTCCTTTTCCAGCGAATCAAGCTTGTCTAAAAGACGGTCTGTGACGTCTCCTGTAGAGTAGCCGGTCTGCTTCTCCATGGAGAGCATTATTCCGGGATTACCGTTGACTATCGCATATGTCTCATCCGAGTTGTCAGTCATCTCAACATCTGCCACATCCCCGACATGAATAGGAGCTATTCCATCAAGCTTCATATCCATAAGCACTAGATTTGTTAAATCATCAATTGATTTTATCTCATCTCCCACCTGTACTATGTACTGCGTGCCATTTGAATCATTTACATAACCTGCAGGCATATCAAAATTCTGAGCGACGAGCAGCTGCGAGAGTGAGTCAATTGTTAAAACTGCATTTAAGTTTGACTTGTCAAGCGCATCATCCTTACTCTTTTCAAGCTCCTTTTTTGAGCTGTCAAGAGATGCCGCTGCTGTTGCAAGCTGTGCCGACTGCTGTCCTATGCTTATCGAGCTGATGGCTGCCTGACTGTTTAGATTATCATAGGCATCTAAAAGTGCTGTTTCTCCTTGTGCTATCTGGTCAAGCCCGCTTTGGCACTGCTCTATACCTGTATTCACCTGAATGAGAGTCTGTGCTATCGCCGACGCTGCCGCAGGCAGATCATCTGCTGTGTTTACGGTGATTCCAAGCGCCGAGAGACCTGAAAACTGTGTTGCAATCTGCTTATCAACCTGCTCAAGCTGCGCTTTAAGTGCTATGCCTGCTTCACCCGGTGCATTTGCGCCCTCTTTGAGTGACGGAATTGTCTTTGTATATGTATCACTATTCATGAAGTCTGAAAGAGCTGACTGAATTGTTTCAAGCTGGCTCTTCTGCTCATTTAAGCTTGAAAGTGTGCTCTCTAGCTGAGTCTTCTGCTCTGCAAGCTTTGCCTTTTGCTCCTTTAGCGTATCCACTCCCGCGCTCATCTGATCCGATGCAGATGTGATTGCGTTTTGTCCGCTCTCTATCTTTGCGCTTGCATCATCCATCTGACTTTTTGCATCGTCAAATTTCTTTGAAACGGCATTATTTATTTTCTCATTGAGCGCATCTATCTTGGCCTGATTCATCGTGACCTGTATCTGCTCGGTGAGCTCACCTGTCGCAGTCACTGATGCGACTCCCTCTGTACTCTCAATTGCAGGCTTAAGTGTGTTTTCCACAAAGTCTGTGATTTCCGACTTGCTTTTCCCATCCATATCCACAGCAGTCATCATGATTGGAAGCATGTCCGGATTTATCTTCATAATGGTCGGAGTACCCACTCCATCCTTCCAGCCAGCCTTGACCTGATCTATTTTCTGCTGCATCTCTATCACTACAGAATCCATGTTGGCATTCTGCTCATACTCGCATGTCACCAGCGAATAGCTGTTATATGACATTGAGCTTACGTTTTTGATATTTGACGTAGTTGCCATAGCTGCTTCAAGCGGCGCGGTGACATCGCTCTCCACCTCCTGTGGACTTGCTCCCATATCTGTTGTCACGATAAGTGCATACTGAAAGCTCATATCCGGCAGCAGATCTGTCGTCATCCTGCCAAGCGATACAACACCAAGTACTATTACCAGCAATACTCCTACAAGTACAGTAAAAGGCTTTTTTACACTATATCTGGATATCATCTAACCCCTCCTTTTTCTTTTCTTGATAATGTCCTGCATTAGTTTAATAGACAATGATTACTGCGATTTTCACAATATATTTAATTCGCTGTTATACTTTTATTATACAATGTGTCGGATTGCAACTCAATTGGTTTATACTTTTTTAAGAGATTTTGACAATAAAAAGACACCCAATTATACGATTAATATAATTCGATGTCCTTAAATGTCTTTAAATATCTTTTAATATCTTTTATTTATTTTAGCTTCAAATGCCCTCTTCCTCAATCTCATCCTCATCATCATTGATACCTGCAACAGCACTTGTAACAGCTCCGATTACAGCGACAAGCGCAAAGATGATAACTAAAAAAATAACTATAAAGAATGCTACTAAAAAACCTGTATCTGTCATATAATTTACCCCCATAGCTGTCTCACAGCTTCTTTAAAATATAGTTTTAGTTTAACACACTTGTCTGTAAATAACAATATCGTAAGGGGCTAAATTATTGACTAAATATTGACTAAAATATTGATTTATGAAATTACTCAGTCCTTGATCTGCATACCGTTTGCATCCATATGATAGCCTTCTGTCATGATCAGCTTTGATACCGGAACTATCTCATAGCCCATGTCCTGCAGCTTTGTGAGCATCTCATCGAGTGCCTGCGAGGTGTATTTGGCGCCTAGATGGCAGAGTATTATCGAGCCACAATCCAGGCTTTTGTGATTGCACACTGTATCTATAATGTTTTGCATACCATAGTTTTTCCAGTCGAGTGAATCCACATCCCACTGGATTGGATAATAGTCACAGCCATACACTGTGTCAATCAGTTCATTGTTGTACGAGCCGTATGGCGGTCTGAACACCTTCATATCCTTTCCGGTCAGCTCCTTGACCTTTTTGTGCACATCCATTATCTCCGTCTTCATCTCGCCTGCCGTGATTGTTGCCATATCATAGTGGTGCTCACTGTGATTTCCGGGCTCATGCCCTTTTTCAACCAGCGTCTTTACACATTCAGGATTATCGCTCACAAACCCTCCTGTCATAAAAAATGTAGCTTTTACGTTGTGCTTGTCAAGTGTCTCCATCATACTGTCAAAATCCTCTGCTCCCCAGGCACAGTCAAATGAAAGGGCTATCTTTTTTTCTGTTGTCTGAACCGAATATACAGGCAGCTTTCTGTCCCCGAACTGACTCACAGCACTGCTAAGTGTCTCCATCACCTCTATATTTTTCAGCTGTGATATGTCATACTCTCTGCCATATAAAGCGCCTGTAATAAGAAGCGCCGACAGCAGCACTCCAAAAAGGAATCTGTGTCGGCGTTTCTTTCGTTTTGTCCCATTATGTAGTTTTGTATTTTGCATGTATGCTCTGTATTCACTCATGCTATATACTATTCTTTATTATCACAAATTATGAATAATGAAATAACTCTATTTCAGTTCTTCTGCCCTTCCGATAAACTCAAGCACTACCTCAATCGACTGATGCGCAGCCTTCTCCGCAAAGGTCTGGTAGTCTGTCTCGCCGCCATCGCCGTCTGATATTGAGCGAAGAATGGCAAATGGCACCTTGTTCACATAGCACACATGACCGATGCTGCCTCCCTCCATCTCTGCTGCGATTGCATCAAAGGTATTCGAAATATAATCCTTCTGCTCCTTTGTGGCAATAAACTGATCTCCTGTTGCGATATTGCCCTTTTTGTAGTGGATATTCCTGTCAGCTAAGCATGAGCACATAAGCTCCACCATTTTTGTATCTGCCGGAAGCAGAATCATATTGATGCCTGAGAGAAGTCCCTTCGGATCTCCGATTGGCGATGTATCCATATCGTGCTGCAGCACGTTTGTGGCTACTGCCACGTCAAGCACATTTAAGTCCTTTGTCAAAGTTCCTGCCACTCCGATATTGACAATCATATCTACATCATATTTCAAAATCATGGCCTCTGCACATATTGCCGCAAATACCTTTCCTATTCCGCATTTTGCCGCAACAACATACTGATCACCGATTTTACCCTCAACAAACTCCACTCCGCTGTAAACCTCTGTCTGTGTGTCTGTCATCTGAGCCTTTAAGTCATCGACCTCCATCTGCATTGCACCAATTACACCTATTGTCATTTTATTTCTCCATTCCTGCTATCTTGCTATTATATTTTTAGTCCTCGTTTACTGTGGATAAGTAAACTCCATATTTGTCTGGCTCTCAAGCACCTTTAGATATGCACGGCACTCCTTCTTTGCCTCGTCAAGTGACAGATTCTCGTAATGTCCGCACTCTATGGCTGATGCACCAAACACCGGTCCATCATACTCAAGTATCTGTTTTAAGACCTCTTTGGTAATTTCAAAAACCTTCGCCGGCTCGACATCCCTCACAACGAGATAGAAACCTGTCTGACAGCCCATCGGTCCAAAATATACCACATCATCTGCAATCTCAGAGTTTCTCACACATGTTGCAAACATATGCTCCACTGAGTGCATAGCTGAATTGGACATATAATCTCCTGCATTAGGTTTTCTTGTACGAAGGTCGTATGTAACGATTTCTCCGTCTTTTCTTGAAATATAAAATCCAGGTTTAAGAATATTATGATTGATTGTAAAGCTTTTAATTCTTTCCATAAAAATGTTTCTCCTTACTTAGTTGCTGTCTCAAACTGCTTCAGATAATCCTCAAATACATTGAGTGCATCATCCACAGGCTTTGGTGTGCTCATATCGACACCGGCACTCTTTAGCAGCTCGATTGGATTCTTCGAGCATCCACCGCACAGGAAATTTCCTATATACTTATCCACAGCAGGCTTTCCCTCCTCAAGTATCTTTTTTGAAAAAGCAACTGCTGCCGAATAGCCCGTCGAGTACTGATATACATAGTACGGTGTGTAAAAATGCGGTATGCGCATCCACTCATATGATATCTCATCATCCACGCGCATATCCGGTCCGTAGTACTGCACATTCAGCTCATGCCATAGCTCATTTAGCACATCCTTGGTAACCGGCTCACCCTTTTGCATTTTCCGGTGAGCTATATGCTCAAACTCTGCAAACTGCGCCTGCCTGAAAAGTGTCGTCCTGAAGCCGTCCAGAAAATGTGTCATGAGATATTTTCTCTCATTCTCATCCTCACAATGCTCAAGCATATAGTGCATTAGGAGCGACTCATTGCAGGTGGATGCAACCTCTGCCACAAAAATCAGGTATCCTGCGTAGGTGATGCTCTGATGCTCATTTGAATAGTATGTATGCATCGCATGTCCCATCTCATGAGCCAGCGTAAACACACTGTCCAGATTGTCGGCATAGTTCAAAAGCACATACGGATGAGTGCCGTAAGCGCCCCATGAATACGCACCGCTTCTCTTGTTCTCATTCTCATATACATCTATCCAGCCGCTCTCCATGCCAGCCTTAAGTGTGCTGACATACTCATCGCCCATAGGCTCAAGCGCCTTTGCCACAAGCTTTTTCGCCTCATCATAGGTGTAGGTGGTCTGTACATTGTCCACAATCGGTGCAAACAAATCATACATATGCAGATGCTCCACACCTAAAAGCTTCTTCCTAAGCGCCATGTACCTGTGCAGAGCCGGTAGATGTGCGTGAACCGTCTCAATCAGATTGTCATATACGCTCTCAGGAATATCGCCATCGGATAAATACATGGCCCTTGCGCTGTCATATTTTCTAACCCTTGCATAAAAAGTGTCATTTTTCAGCTTGCTGATGTACATCATGGAAACAGTATTGCTCCACTTCTTGTACGAATCATAGACTCCACGGAACACCTGCTTGCGCAGGCTTCTGTCCTTGCTGCTTAAAAAATCTATGAAATTGCCATGCGTGATACGGATTTTATTTCCCTCGACATCAGTGATATATGGGAATTTGATATCCGCGTTGTTGAACATGCTGAATATATTCTCCGGTGCTGCAGCCATCTCACCGCACTGCGCCAGGATATTCTCCTCTGCAGCCGATAAGGTATGCGCTTTCTGGCGCATTATCTCATCAATCGCACGCTTATAGTGCATAAGCTCATTGCTCTCACTGTAAAAGCTCTCAAGCCTTTTATCATCTATCTGCAAAATCTCCGGACTCGCAAATGCCAGCGCACCTGATGCCTGAACAGTCAGTGTCTCAGCCTTTGACACATATGCCTGATATTTCGACACGGCAGTGTCCTGATGTGAGCGCTCATTCGCATAGACCACTATACGCTCCAAATAATAAGACAACTCATCCTGTTTCTTAAAAAAATCAAGCAGCGTTGCTGCACTGTCGGCCAGATGTCCCTTAAATCCGGAGAGCTTTTCTGCAAGCTGTGACGCTTTTTCACACTCAGCCTCCCACAGCTCATCTGTCTCATACATATCCTCAAGCTTCCATTTGTACTCGTCTGAGATTTCATCTCTCTTTTGAAGCCTTTTCTCACTCATTTTGTGTTACCTTCTATCTTACTTTTCTTGTTCTCGGGGATTCTGAATAGTTACCTTGTTTTCAACTCTTCAGAACCCCCCCACGCACATTCGCAAAACCGCACGATGTTTTTATAAAACTACCCACACATCTGCTCTGCAAAATGCATATAGACGTGTGGGATATATGTGAATTATAACAATTAAGCTCTACTTTGTAATTAAAGTGCCCATACCACCTGAAACTGTCTTGCCCTCTTTATTGAGCTTTGTGATAAGCACTGAACGGATGGCAGAGTCACCGATAAAGTCGATAGCCGCCTCAATCTTTGGAGCCATGGTACCCTCATCAAACTCACCTGCTGCAAGGTACTTCTTTGCCTCATCGACAGTCATGGTATCAAGTGGCTTCTCATCCTCCTTGCCATAGTTCAGGCAGACCTTGTCAACGCTTGTAAGTATAACAAGTCTGTCGGCATCAAGAGTATCTGCAAGCTTTCCTGCTGCAAGATCCTTCTCGATAACAGCGCTTGCGCCCTGAAGCTTATTGTCCTGTGCTAAAACAGGAATTCCGCCGCCACCGCATGCGATAACAACCTGATCCGCATCAACAAGAGCCTTAATAGCATCCTTTTCCACTATATCAACAGGCTTTGGAGCTGCCACAACTCTTCTGTAGCCTCCCTCAACCTGTGTCACATGGTTGCCCTTCTTCTCTTCTTCCTCAGCCTCAGCCTCTGTCATAACACGGCCAATGATCTTTGTCGGATGATAAAAAGCCTCATCATATGGATCAACAACCACCTGTGTAAGTATTGTTGAAACGGTCTTGTAAATTCCTCTGCCAAGAAGCTCTGTACGGATAGCATTCTGTAAATCATATCCTATATAGCCCTGACTCATTGCAGAGCAGACTGCTGTAGGTGTAGCTGTATACTCAGGATAAATCCTGCAAAACTCAGACATAGCGGTGTGAATCATGCCCACCTGCGGTCCGTTGCTGTGTGTGATAACAACCTCATAATCGTCCCTGATAAAATCCGCAACTGCCTTTGCTGTATGCTTTGTAGCCTCGTGCTGCTCCGGAAGAGTTGTTCCAAGAGCATCATGTCCGAGTGCAATAACTATTTTTTTCTTCTTCATGCCGACCTCCTATGCTGCATCCGCTCAATGTGTATTATATCTCATAATCATAAACCCATATGTATACTATGATAAATACACTTATGAACCATCAATTTTGAATAATTCTCATGCGGTGCAAAATCAAAATTATTTATATACATTATCTAATATTTTATGGAATTTGTCTAGTACTTTGAACTGATTTGAACAACATTAACCAACATTCTGTCACAATGCAGCGAACGTAAGCCGAGCGTAGCGATGGCGCACACGTAAGCGCATATCTACCACAGCGTAAGGGACGTAAGCCCCGGGCACCGGTGGCGCACACGTACTCTTGCAGGAGCGAATAGCGAAGTGGCTTAGATACTGTAGAAATTATGTCCATGAAACGCAGAAACACCCCTGCATGGACGCAGGGGTGAGGAGAAAACGCGCCACGGACGGCGCGTTTCGACGGTTTCGTCAAGCATAGAAACCCTTCAAGCATAATTTCGTACAGTATCTTAGCCACGTAGCGTAGCGACCGCAAGAGTATGTGTGCGCCGCCGGTAGCCGGGGCTTACGTCCCGACCTCCCACCAATACACTGCGCAGGAATTACTGCTGGATATCCTTTGCAGAGCTTAAGGTTACTTCAACCTTGCTCTCTTCGTACTGTCTGCCACTCTGACGGGCAACAGTAAGAGTAACCTTATCTCCGGCCTTGTAGCTCTTTAACGCTGACTGCAGCTCTGTCATAGAAGAAATCTTTGTGCTGTCAACAGCAGTGATGATATCTCCCTCCTGTAAGCCGGCATTTGCGGCACCTGAACCAGCTGAAACAGATGAAACATACACACCTTGTGGGAAGCCGTAAGCTACCATCTCAGATGAAACATCGCCACCCTTGATACCAAGGTATGCCTGATTCTCATTAGTATATTTTCCATTCTGGATAAGGCTCTCAATAATAGGCTTTGCAACTGACATAGGAATTGCATATCCGATACCCTCAACCTCAGTTGAAGAATATTTTACAGAGTTTATACCGATAACCTCGCCATTTTCATTTAAGAGTGCTCCACCACTGTTTCCAGGGTTTATGGCTGCATCTGTCTGGATAAGCTTGTTGTTGGTAACAGTCTCACCTGTCTGTGAATCCTGTGTAGTTACGGTTCTGTTAAGCGCACTTACTATACCTGTTGTGACAGACTGTCCGTATCCAAGTGCATTACCGATAGCAATTGCCGGGCTTCCAACAGCTACACTGTCTGAATCTCCGATTGTAGCAATCTTGATATTTGAGTAAGTGTCTTTTCCAAGGTCTGCTTTCTTTACACGTACAACTGCTAGATCGTCATCCGGATCTGTTCCTCTGATTTCTGCCTTTACCACTGAATCATCATCAAACTGTACTGTGAGCTCCTCTGAATCTGCCACAACATGGTTGTTTGTAGCAATGTAGAGATAATCATCATCCTCACTCACAATGATACCTGAGCCGCAGCTCTGAGACTGCTGTGACTGCTTTCCGAAAAAGCTGTTGTAGGTGACTGTTCCTGTATTTGTGATAGCAACGATGCTAGGCATGACCTCATCGACAACAGATGATACATCTGTCAGATCCTTTGCATCCCCTGAGGATGTCTGCTTAGTCCCACCGGATGTTGTAGTGGTAAGCTTTGCACTTGCAGTAGAAGAATTTGAAATAGCTCTCGTGCCAATATAGCTTACTCCTGTGAAAACGCCGCCTCCGACGAGCCCGAAGATAAGAGCTGCCGCTACTGTCTTTGCTGCAAATGGTCCAAACGCACCAGGTTTTCTAGGTGCTCTCTGCTTCTTAGGCTTTGCAGCCTGCTGGTATGCCTGACCATTCATATTCATCCGGCCATATGAGTTGTCTGTCGAACCGGCTGATGCGCCGCCATATGCATTATTATTTGTGCCTGAATTATACGACTGATTAGAATAAGGCTGGTTTGCATATGATTGATTTACATTTGGCTGTCCTGCTGCAGAAGCCTGCGAATATGGATTGTAGCTCTGTGAATAGCTTGCAGCTGATGTATTATTAGTCTGTGCAGCCCTCTGTGACTCATCCGGATTGTAAGGATTACCCGACATTGTGAAATTTACATTGTTTGTATTGTTATTTGTACTGTTAGTATTATTTGTATCATTCATATTTCCATAATTGTTATCCATAATAATTTCTCCTTTCGTTTACAATTAGAAGTATACTGTCAATCTGTGTTTAATTTGTGACGGGATTATTTATTTTTTCATAAATCGTAACTATTCTCAAGGTGGCTCTAATAGAGCCTCCCCCCACACACCGTGCTATCCTACAAATAAAAATAACTGCTCATCGGCAGATGCACCTCTAAGTCTGCGATAAATAGAAAATGCAGAATATCAATACATCCCTGCCAATGAACAGTTACCATAAATCATATATTAAATTTCAATTCCGTTCTTCTCAAGAAGAGCTCTCGCTGTTTCAACCGAATCTGTACCTGTCGCATTCTTTACAGGTGCAAACTCCTTCTCTCTGTCTACCTCAAATGGCAGGCTATTGTCCATCATGTATACCATATCGAGGATGAGTGTCTCGAACTTGTATGCATTCGGAGTCTCAGGCTTATGCTCTGTACCATTCTCATCAATGTAAGGTACCTTCTTCTCTACCACATGAAGTGGAAGGCTCTTCTCTGCGATAGCCATGAGCTTGTCCACACGGAATAAATAGTTTAAGATAACGCCAAAGCCATACTGCAATGAACCATTCTCATTCTTTGCCTCTGCCATCTCAGGAGTAAGCTCGTAATACTCAACAATCGAAGGCTTGCCATTCTCAAGACACATAGCGCCGACTCTCTCGTATGGATCGCACTTTCTGACTACCTTAGAGCCGCTGACACAGCCGGACTCTATTGTAGCACCGACAAATACAGGATCCGCAATCTGCTGAAGCACATTGTCCACAGCAAATACATTGAGCCACTCAACACCCTTATCCTTCAAATCCTTGTCAAGACCGGCATTGATGAGTGACTTGAACCATCCACCGTTTCCGTTTGGTGACATGGCAAGTGAATCCTCAGATTTCATGAGCAGATTTCCATCAAAATCAACTGCCGGAACCATCTCCTGCACGAAAAACTTCACATAGTCCTTGTTGTATCCAAAATAGTCATGCTCTTCAAAGAACTCTCTTGTCATGCTATCATTTATCTCGCTTGTCATAACATACAGAGGCACCCATGTACCGGTCTGATTTGTAACCTTCATGAGATTTGCGACAAGCTGCTCAAAGATGTAGAGTTCCTTTGTCTTTCCGATATTGAACATGCCCTTAGCCTTGTCAAAGCCAAGACGTGTACCCTGTCCACCGGCAAGAAGAATTGCACCGACCTTGCCATTCTTGACAGCATCAAGACCTGTTGCAAGGTATTTGTCCTTATTTGCCTCTATCTCTGAAAGCTCCATAGCAGCAAGCGGTGAAAATGTACCTCTCTGCTGCTCCTTGTTGTGAATCATATCAAGGTATGACCAGTCCATGTGCTCAAGCTGGCTCTCAAGCTTAGCCGGAGCTTCCTCTGTTAAGAATTTCTTTAAGTATTTCTGGTTTGTTGCCGTGATTTTTTCTTTGATTTCCGGTTTCATAAATTCTCCCTTGTTCTTGTTAATTAATTATTCGTCAATTATAGATTATCACTATATTGTTATATTTCTTTATTGATATATTAATTACATTAACCATATTAAAGCATTTGAGACCAATCTAATGACCGGTCCCTATACTTATTTAAATTGTTTCAATTATTTTATTATCAGATTAGTACTTGCTAGTTTTCTTATTACTATTAGAATTACTATTTGTTGACTCCGAATCACTGCTATCATTTTGATTAGTTTGCTCAGTAGTCGTTTTATTCTTTTCTTTCATACTAGTCGTACCATCTACGCCAACCGTATTATTATATTTACTTGTATTAACTGCCTCAGACTTTGATGAAACTCCTGTCTTGTCCTCAATCCTCTTACTTATTGACTGAACAGTGTCTGAAACCTCATATGCCTCATCCTTAAATAAAAATTTATGCAACTGGTCTACATTGTTGGCTAAATCAATAGGAATTACTGTATCTCCTGAACCAGACATTATTTTCGTAGTCAATTCGAATGGAAATCCTGTTGTATTAGCAATATTGTATGAGGTTACATCTTTTGCCAATCCCAGTATTTCAGTAGCAGAAAAATTAGTACTAATATCATCCATTACAGCAGTACACATTGATGTAAGTGTAGCAATATCCTCACCTTTCGCCTTATCCAATATAGCCTGTAACACTATTCTCTGTCTAGATGCTCTCATATAATCATCACCCGCTGTATACCTAATACGAGCATATGATGTAGCCTGAACGCCATTTAAGTGAAGACTACCACTGCCTTTCAGATAATCAGCAGAATTACCAGTTGTTCCTGCAGTTTCTTCTACATAGAAATTAACATATTTAACCTCCTCTGATGTCAGATTCAAATCAATGCCACCAAGTTTATCAATTACTTCTATAAGAGCTTTCCAATCTACACAAACATATTTTGTAATGTTCAAATCAAGATTAGAGTTCAACATTTTAACAGCCTGTTCTACTCCACCTCTTGCAAAGGCCGAATTCGCTTTAAAATACTTGCCATTTCCAACTGAAAGATAGGTATCTCTGTAGACAGAAACAAGCTGTACATCATTAGTATCATAATTTAAGCTCGCAACCATAATACAATCTGAATTTGATGACTTATAATCGCCTGGATCTCTTGTATCCAAACCAAACAATGCTATATTCAGATAACCATGCATTGTCTTTTTTGTCTCTTCATGCAAATCATCATTTATTCCGGCCTGACTATCCGTCAGTTTATCCTTATAATTAATCCGCCCCAATGTGCTGTTATATATTGCAAGTACTCCCAATACAACCAATAAAAGTAAAATTTCGAACACAAAAAGGATTATTTTCTTTTTGCCATTTCTTTTTTTCTTTCTCTTCTTTGCCATGTTATTTTTCCTTTTTCCTATGAATGTAAAGCCACGCGTCTGCGTAGTCCTGACGCTCCTTCTCTGACATATTAGTATACTTTCCAAACTCCAGATTCGTCAGACGCATCTGCGGCCTGCCACACTTGAAGCATTCAACCTCTTTCCTTCTTGAAACCATCCGTATCCAGCCACAATCCGGGCAAATGTATATTTTCATCATAGTCTTTATTCAAACTGTCCGAGAACCTCAGCTGACAAAGCATCAAGCTTAGCCTGTGAATCTTCAAGAGACACTCCTTTAACTCCGAAATAGAATTTAATCTTAGGCTCTGTACCAGAAGGGCGTACACAGCACCAAGCGTTATCGTTAAGTTCGTAGTAAAGTACATTAGAAGAAGGAAGACCTGTCGGCTCAACCTTTCCTGTTGTCATATCTTTTCTTGTGTCATTCTTGTAATCACGGATAGCAAGCACCTGATAATCACCAAACGTCTTTGGCTCAGCGGCACGTGCCTTTGTCATAATCTCATTTATCTGTGCAGCACCATCAATGCCCTTTAAGGTCATTGTGGAAATTCCCTCTCTGTAATAGCCATACTTCTCGTACATGTCTATCATGCCATCCCAGAGAGTCTTTCCCTGTGACTTGTAGAAGGCAGCCACCTCACACAGCATACAAACTGCTGCAGGAGCATCCTTGTCCCTTGCATATGTGCCCGGCAGACATCCGTAGCTCTCCTCCATACCGAATACATAGTTGTTGCAGCCTGTCTTTTCAAATTTGAGCATCTGCTCTCCGATATACTTGAACCCTGTGAGAACTTCGATATGCTTTACGCCATATGCTGCCGCAATTGCCTTACCCATATCTGTAGAAACAATTGACTCAACAAATGCAGGATTCTCAGGCAGAGTACCATTGGCACTCTTCTGGCTTAAAATATACTCACCGATAAGCATAGCTGACATATTTCCTGTAAATGTCACATACTCACCTGTCTTTGTATCCTTGCAGTATACACCGAGTCTGTCGGCATCAGGGTCAGTTGCTAAAACGATATCAGCATCCTTTTCCTTTGCCAGCTCAAGTGCAAGCTTCCATGCATCAGGATTCTCAGGATTTGGATAAGGACATGTAGGGAAATTGCCGTCAGGTACTGCCTGGCTTGGCTCAATGTATACATTCTCAAAGCCCATATCCTTAAGCACTCTCTGTACAGGGCGAAGACCTGTGCCGTGGAGTGGTGTGTAAACAATCTTGATATCCTTTGCCATAGCCTTGATAATCTCCGGATGGATAGAAAGCTTGCGGAGCTCTCCGAAATATCCCTCCTCAACCTCATCAGAGATGACATTGTAAAGACCTGCCTCAATAGCAGCAGCCTTGTCCATGGTCTTTACCTGGTCAAACGATGTAACCTTTGCCACCTCAGCCATGATGCTTGTATCATGAGGTGGAGTAACCTGTGCACCATCCTCCCAGTATACCTTGTATCCATTGTACTCACGAGGATTGTGGCTTGCTGTGATAACAACACCGGCTATTGTACCGAGTGTCCTTACTGCGTATGACAGCTCCGGAACAGGTGCGAGCTGTGGGAATACATATGTCTTGATTCCATTAGCCGCAAGACAGAGTGCTGTGGCATCTGTGAACTCATCATGCATATTACGTGAGTCATGTGCGATTGCAACGCCTCTCTTTACTGCGTCCTCTCCCTGTGAAAGTATGTAATTAGCCAGTCCCTGTGTAGCCTGACGGACTGTGTATATATTCATCCTGTTGGTGCCGGCTCCTATTACACCACGAAGACCTGCTGTACCAAACTCAAGTGTGCGATAGAATCGGTCCTCTATCTCCTTATCATCACCCGCAATAGCCTTAAGCTCTGCCTTTGTAGCCTCATCAAAATATGGGTCTGTACACCATTTCTCGTACTCAGCTCTAAAATCCATTTATATTAACCTCCTGAAAATACTATCTATAATTAATATCATTATAATAAGTTACATTTCAGATTTTACCACACTCAAATATATTTGAAAAGTTCTAATTTCAATCTCCATCAAGTATCTGCTATATCTTAGTTTTCATTAATTCAAATGCAACGTCTTTGATACCACTATCTATAACCAGATCTGTCAGATATTTCGTCGGTTCCACCAGCCACTCCTATTACCGTACAACCCATATTATCTCTCTTTTACAAATTATATCATATCTATAATTTATAAATTCTTAGTATTTTATTAAATATATTACACTACTTATCCTTAAAAACCAATAACTTACTTATTATATAATTCAACACCACCACAATAATCTGAGCTGAAAGCTTAACCCACATACTTGGGAACCCAAGGATTGTTATAAAAACAAGAATCACGACTTCTTCTATTATTAGTGTTATAAATCTCCCGCTAAAAAATGCAAACATCTGCATAAAAAAAGCAGTTTTTGTTAGCGTTGGAGCCTTAAAAACCCATTTCTTATTGGTAAAATACGAAAACAGTACTGCAAACATCCATGACAATACATTTGCAATTAATTCATTAATTCCAAAGCATAAATTAAACAACGCATATGATACAATACTTATCACAAAAGTTATATTTCCAAAAATCGTATATGAAACAAGTTCTTTAAAATTATTTTTCCTTTTTTGTTTATCCGTCATCTTCTTCTCTCAATGTTTTTTTATTCAACGATTTTAATATAATAGCTTTTCATCATAAATAAGTCAACTAAATTGTTGTCACATAATACTTCTTGTAACTTTTATCAATCTTTTTAATCTTCGTCTCTCACACTCACGTTTATACAACTTTCTAACATGTACTGCTCGTATGATATTATATATTAAATATTTTTTCCTCACTAATTACCTCCAAAAAATCCGCTATACTATACATAGTATAACGGATTTCTATTAAATATAAAATATTAATTAACAATCATTCTATTACCAATCCATTGTGAATAACATAAACAATTCCATCTACAGCAGTGTATTCACCATTATAAGAGAAATCAACTGCTCCATTTTTCACATACCATACTCCAATTTCATTCTCAACCAGTGTATTAGCTTTGAAATCTACCGCTCCGCTTCTCACATACCACCATGTATCGTTGTAATATGCAAGTGTATTGGCCTTGAAATCTACCGCTCCGCTTCTCACATACCACCATGTATTATTGTAATATGCAAGTGTATTAGCTTTGAAATCTACCGCTCCATTTCTCACATACCACCATGTATTATTGTAATATGCAAGTGTATTAGCTTTGAAATCTACCGCTCCATTTCTCACATACCACCATGTATTATTGTAATATGCAAGTGTATTGGCTTTGAAATCTACCGCTCCATTTCTCACATACCACCATGTATTATTGTAATATGCAAGTGTATTGGCTTTGAAATCTACCGCTCCATTTCTCACATACCACCATGTATTATTGTAATATGCAAGTGTATTGGCTTTGAAATCTACTGCTCCATTTCTCACATACCACCATGTATTATTGTAATATGCAAGTGTATTGGCTTTGAAATCTACTGCTCCACTTCGCACATACCACCATGTATTGTTGTAATTTACAAGTGTATTGGCTCTGAAATTAACCTTACCATTTTGTACACACCACCACTTATTATTGTAATTTACAAGTGTATTGGCTTTAAAATCAACTCTTCCATTATGTACATACCACCAACCTGCATCATTTTGGACGAGTGTATTAGCGGAAAAATCAATTACACCATTTCGCACATACCACCAATCGCCATTGTACTGTACCAGCGCTGTAAACCAATCTGCAAAAGTTCTATTCTGATAATACCTCCACTGATTATCAGTAGAATCGTATGCCAGACCATCTGCTACATGAGAATGGCACCCTTTCTGCTGACACAAATAGTAAGATGTAGGGTCTGTCGGATCCCATGTATGCCAAGATGGTAACTTATAGGATGTAGGTTTAGAAAAAGGCTCATATCCATTCTTAGAGTAAATTATAACCTTTGTCCCAATCTTACAATTATCATATATCCATTTTGCATCCCCTGCAGTAAGTCGTATACACCCATGAGAGCATGTAGTTCCCAGCTTATTATAAGCTTTTACGCTTAAAGCTTTAGGATTGTTTTTCGAATTGTAAAACACGGAATGAAATAAAACTCCACCTTTAATTCTTGTACACCACTGACCATATGATGGTCCCATCAGCGTCTGCCAACGATATTTTGCCGGTGTATAAAAAGTGCCCTCTGGTGTATTTGTTCCACCATCAGAACAGATAAATCTTTTAACTGGAACATAAACGCCATTATCTTTGCCATATACTGTTATAATATCTTTCTTTTTATTGACATAAATTTCATAGTTTGAAAAACCACCTGTTATTCCCGTCGTATCCTCAATAACATGACCTTGATTAGCATAATATAATCTCAAAGTCTTGCCATGCATAATTGAGTCGGAATCACTGACATAATAATTTGAAGATGTCGTAGCAAATACTTTGCTCCTACCAGTAAGAATAAGTGCTGTAACTACAAAACAGATTGCAACAAGTATTCTGTTTACATTACATTTTTTTACTAATTCTTTCATAAATGTTCCTCCAATTACTGAGCCTTACCATTTTTTATAGTATATGTCTTACCATTATACACATATGAACCATTATATGAAAAATCAACAAGGCCATTATGCACATACCATAAACCTACATTATTACGCATTAGTGTATTCTTAGAGAAATCAACTTTTCCGTCTTTTCCAACATACCACCAGCCCACACAATTCTGCCGAAGAAGTTCTTTACCATACCGAACCTTACCACCTTCTACATAATACCATCCGTCAAATGTAATATTTTCTCCACTGACATTATCTGGATACATCTGATGTTTACCTATAGACTGAACCAGTCCATTTGCACTAAAATCAACTTTTCCATTTTTAATGTACCAATCACCCGACTGATTTTTGGCTATTCCATTGAACGAGAAATCAACAAGTCCATTGTGTACATACCACCAGCCTACATTGTTCTGAACAAGCGTATTTTCCTTAAAATCAATCACACCATTATGTACATACCACCAACTGCCATTAATCATCTGCAGTTCATCTACCGAAGTATTAAGCTTACCCTTCCTGAAGCAATACCAACCTGCATAATCATATGTTTTTCCATTATAATTCTGACTATTATAACAAGGTGTTGTACCTGAATAGCTAAAATCAACTTGTCCGTCATTAATATACCAATATCCGATATTGTTCTGTGCCATGCCATTAAATGACTTGTCACATTTTCCAGCAACAAAATAATACCATATATTATTATGATATATTAACTTTTCTACGGTTTTGTCTACCGAACCATTATTAAAATACCATAACGCCTTTTTATTCTCTGCAATTCCCGAAAATGATTTATTCACTTTTCCACCAGATATGTAATATACACCGTTTACAACGTTTGAACTTCCTGTATTCAGATCATATTCCTTGCAGTTAAGTTCTTTTACATCAGTCTCAGTAAAAACTCTGCCATTTTCTATATACCAGATATTGTTGTTTTTATCGTTAACCAATCCTGTATAATCGGAATCAATCTTTCCGTTCTGTACAAACCACGTAGTACCAGCATTATCTGCAAGCCCCGTATATGTGCTGTTTACTGTTGATTCTGATTCAGATTTCCACTCTTTGCCATCGTATACTACATCTGTGTATGCTTTGTCAACCTTACCACTGGTAAACGAATACCAGCCATCAAATATAATTTTTTCTCCACTTGGCAGAGTCTGTGACAAATTGCTGACCATATATAAACCATTAAATTTAAAATCCACAAGACCATTATGTACATACCAATCACCTATTCCATATCTTGCGATACCATTGTAAGTGAAGTCTACTCTGCCACCTTTAATATACCACCAGCCTACACTATTCTGTACAAGAGTATTGGCGCTAAAGTCTATTTTTCCATTGTGAACATACCACCAATTATTATTTATATATACCAGTGTATTCTTATTCGAGATAAATTTACCCTTTTTAAAATAGTACCAACCGGAATAATTATAAGTCTTGCCATTATATGTCTGTGAATTATTACACTGCGTAGTACCAGAATAGTTAAAATCAACATTACCATTACGTACATACCAATATCCTACATTATTCTGCACAATACCATTGAACTTTTGCTGATACATACCATTCTTTATATAAATCCAAGTTCCTCTATAAAGTTCCAGAGACTCATATGAGAAATCAATCTTGCCATTTTTTACATACCACCAATTTCCCGCATGATAACTCAAGCCATTATAACTTCTGTCAACCTTACCGTTTCTGTATAAATACCAGTTTCCATCAGAATACTGTCTTAAACTATTAGAATTAATTCCTAAATAATCGGCTATACCATTAGCATCAGCAACACCTAAGCTTTTAATCTTCGACTCTGATGATAAAAAAATGCTTCTATCGCTTGCATTGCTTATAAAACAATGTTCAATCAATACTGCAGGTATATTATTCTTTTTATTTCCTTTAATAACTGCAAGGTAATCTGCCAAAGAGCCATCCGGATATCTAGAGTTATCTTCTGAATTTCTTATTAGAGTCCCTCTACCATTTTGTTTAATTCCCAGTGCCTTTAATCTACCTAGAATGTCAGCAGCGAGAATCCCCCCTTGAGTTCCAATATTTGGTTTATAATTCGAATTAGGATAATATACAGAAACACCTCTAGCTAATGAACCAGCAGAATTAAGATGAAAACTGATGTATAGATCCGCTTTTACATTTTTAGAGAATTCTACACGCTTAGAATTACACACCCTGCTTGTAACAGAACTTCCTCCATTAGGGCAAGCATATGAATCCCTTACCATGTACACCTTTACACCAGGGAATTTTTCAAGCTCCTGCTTACAATATGAAGCAATCTTGTAAGTGAGTACCTCCTCATGATACCCTGCACTCTGCGCACCTGCATGCGTTGCATCATGTCCGGCATCCAATACAATAACATAATCCGGAAAAGACGCAGCCTGCACCTCTTCCGTATCATTTACCCAATATGGAATAAAACCACATATCAAGGCAATCATCAACATAACAACGCAAATTTTACTGTAAAACTTTTTTAACACTTTTCAAGCCATCCTTCTTTAGTACTTTAAAACCATCTTATACCTATTTATCTGCTATTGCAACCCCCTCAAGTAAAATTAAAAACTACTATCGTACTTTATACCTCTAAACTTAGCATTGATAAATGATTTTATCTTCCGATTCCAATCAAGTTTTTCTATATTGACAGTCGGACACGTATAGTACTTATATTTATTCTTCTCAATCCAGACATTAATAAGTATCTCCGAAACCCTTCCATAGTATCTTGCCTGAAATGTACTATACCCAGAACTATCGATTTTCTTTTCAAGTTCTGATAATATAGGGAAAAGCCACTCACAATATGAATCCATTATATTTTTCTTCATTATCATCATATTGAACATATGACCACTTGTTTTTTTGATAACATTATCATATGCATCAACATAGTCTGGGCACCTTTCCCTTAATATTTCTCTCGTAACATCAAGATGTTCTGCATAATGTGTATGTGCATAATGAGAATAAAGACTTTCAATATAATATCTTCGCTTCTGCGGCAAAATTATATCGTGATTTGATAAAATGTTTTTTAAATCACTATCAGTTAAGATATATTTAAATTTATCTTTATCAAATCTGAAAAATCTCTTTCTGGCAAAATATCTTCTGTAATGTACAAGGCCACAATAATCAACATCAAGATTTTTCCACATCCAGTAGAGGCCTGTCAACTCGCAATAATATGGATTTTTTTCTGATATATTATCACCAATATCATCTCTGGTGTATCCTATATCATCTTTGCCATGTGCGCCTACCTGAATTGGCAGATATGATTTTTCACTCGGCATACGATACACTTTATGCGCTGCAATTCCAATCTTAATATTCATTATATTTCCTCTCAATTTATTATTTTGATCCTTCGCCTTCAAAAACTACCTTAATAGTTTTAAAAAGGATTTTCAAATCCAGGCCTATCGACCAATGCTCAATGTACTCTGTATCAAGTCTGACTACTTCTTCAAAATCTGTAATATCGCTTCTTCCGCTAACCTGCCACATTCCCGTGAGTCCGGGTTTCATGCTCAAACGGATTTTATGATGAAGGTCATACTGCTCATACTCATTAACTGTAGGTGGTCTGGTTCCAATAAGACTCATATCGCCTTTCAAAATATTCCAAAATTGTGGCAGTTCATCAATGCTTGTCTTTCGAATGAAATTACCAATTCCTTTACCCGGTCCCTTCTCAGAACCAATTATTCTAGGATCATTGTCCATTTTAAACATAAGTCCCTGCATTTCATTTTGTGCCATAAGCTCTTTCTTACGCTCTTCGGCATCCATATACATAGATCTGAACTTATAAATATAAAATGTTCTACCATTTTTACCAACACGCTTTTGCTTAAAAAATACAGGACCCGGTGATTGTCTTTTTATAATCGGTGCCACAAAAATAAATGCAACTCCCATAATGGCAAGACCAACAACAGCTCCCACTATATCTGTAATTCTCTTAACTGAAAGCTGCCATCCTGTAGCTGTATTTATAGAAGCAGTAATTGCATCTGCCTCACCTATTCGATCCATAAATGCATTCGGAAGATTCTCTGGCAAGAATCCCATTCCCACATGGACAACAATACCCATCTGAAGAAATATATCCGTAAGCTCTGTAAGCTGTTTCTTATCTTGATATACATCTATGAATACTTCATCTACGACATTCTGACGGATATACTCTAGAAGAGTATCCTTGCCATAAATAATCGGTATATTCGCCTCTATAATGTTGTCTTTTCCATAAGCGTTATCATCCAGAATTGAAACAGAGCCTATTCTGAACTCCCTGTAATTTTTCTGTCTAAGCTTTGCTGCAAGCTCACCCAGACGATTTTCCGTTGTTATCAAAAGCATGCTTGCCTGATTTTTCTCAGACATAACTCTTTTTCTAACAAAATTCTTCCATGTACACCTGCAAATGAAACACAATGCAATAGCAAGCCACCAACTGACGAGGAATACAGTACGAGACAATATTGCAGTCTCCTGAGCCAGATATTCAAACAATAATAACAAAAATTCTACTACTGTTATGTGCTGTGCTACCGCAATAAGCTCCTGCCAATGATTACGCTGAATTATCCCCTTATAATTGTTTGTAAAAAATAAAACAGCTATATCTATTACAACCAGAACTATGCATAGACGCATATATAGCTTTGCCATATAAAAATTCAAGCCTACATGCCTAAAGAAATAGGCAACCATGAATGCAATCTCCAAGCATATAATATCAAGTATTTCGAAATCCAAATGTTTTAACCATTCAGAATTTTTTTTACGATACATATGAACCTCCAATAATTAGTATACTCTTCCTATTTTATCACATATTTGTAAGTTTTGAAACATAAAATTATTCTATGGTCAGTTTTATTAAATGATACAACTTCGCCGCAAATGTTATGCTTGCTTCCCCATAGCCATGGTTTATACCCGAAGCAGTACTTTTTTTACTCAATTCTATCACTTCATCAGTCTTTGAAGCACACTCGTCCCAATATTCAATATCCTTATTTGACGTATCTGTTTTAACATCATAATTATCTATCATATATTTGCCAAGATACGATGTGAATTTTTCAGCTCCATAACTATTTAAATGCTCATAATCACCAAAATCGGTTGTATCATCAATACCACACTTTTCATAATTATCGTGATAATCCTCAAAATCATATCCGTACTCATCTACAATTGCTTTCATCTTCTCAATTCCATCTGTCTTAGTAGCCATAGTCTCATGCGGTGGAACAATCATAAGCATATTATTCACTTTATTTTCTCTACAATACTGCAAAAAATTTCTCAAATATTTTTCACAGCGCTCAGTCAATATATACTCTTCCTTAGTAGGCCAACCAATTTCAGCCAGTTTGTCCCTACCTCCTGTTGTCTGCGAGCGCGTATAAAAGCCTTTTAAATATCCACCTTTGTTAAAAAAAAGATGTGCACGCAAACAAAATGACGTCAAAACCTTGTCCGGATATTTCCAATTCCCATGATATTTTCCCATTGACACTATTGTATTATCCCTTATAGTATCTGCCATTGTAGTATTTATCGTATTAATTTTGTCCGTTCCCTCAGGCATATTGTCAATCCACTTTCTCAGCAATACTTCATCATCAAGATTCTCATCACCATGCAAAAATGTAGAAGCATTTACCACAAGTAATTTAGGATTTTGTCTTTTAAGTACTTCTCTAAGCATTGAAATATATTGACTGCACGGACTATCTCCAACAGAAAAATCCACTGATTTTATTCCGTATTCTTTCCACGCCAATCCCGGAGCAAATCCTCTATAAATCTCACTCTGTCCCATTAGCACGACATCTACACTATCTTTTCTCTCATGTAAAAAGCCATCAATATTTACAGTATCGACATTATCCATCACAATAAATGCTTTTCCAACAACTCTAAACATAACCATAAATATTAAAAAAAATGCACATGACTTTATTATTTTCTTTATCATACTCTGCCTCTGTTATTATTCTTAGTCTCTCACATTATAACTAATATATCCTAAAAATAAAGTCCCACTAATCAATCTTAATAAATTATTAAACTGTTTATGCTTTCTTATCATGTTCAACCATAGACTATTATACAGTAATTATTAAGAGAAAAAGAAAGACTCCGGAGCCCCTCCCGCAAAGATTGGCATCCGGAACCTTGGTAAACACCATGTATATTGTAACAGATTTTACAAGAAAAGGACATCATATTTTTATCAGGGAGCAGTGAATTTCTTTGTCCAATATGTCAGATTCAAAGCTCACACCAAGATGGTTTTATAAAAAACTTCTTGACCCGCTTGGACTTGAATCGAAATACTACCGTGGTAATGCCATTGTAAATGCTGAAGTATAGCAAACGCAAAATCAAGTATCAATATTCCTTTCGCTTCCGCTACCTTTCTCTCTGCATCAGTAGGAGCCGGCGTACTTCCAATAGAGAAATCAATCGTACTATCTACCATCCAGTAGAATGTATCTCCAACTTGTACCACTCCGTTACATGGCAAAGCCTTATCCTAATCCTGATATTCAGTCATCCGACCATTATTAACATACCAAATCTGGTTGCCATATGGCACAAGAAGCTCTCCTGAATTGAAATCAACCTTTCCATTGTGAACGTACCACCACGTTCCATTATACTTGCATAATGTAGTGGCTCCAAAATTCACTCGTCCACCCTGTACATACCACCACGCTCCATTATACTTGCACAAACCTGTTGCATTCCAATTTACACGTCCATTATCTACATAATACCAGGTATTTCCATATTTGACCAATGTAGCTGATTTCCAGTCAATCTGTCCCTTATCTATGAACCACCATGTTCCACCATAATTACACAATGTTATAGCCGAAAAATCAACTTTTCCATTATGAACATACCACCACGTTCCATAGTAATTACACAAGCCTGTTGCGTTCCAATTTACACGTCCATTGTCTACGTAATACCAGTTATTTCCGTATTTAACCAATGTAGCTGATTTCCAATCAATCTGTCCCTTGTCTATATACCACCAGGTTCCACCGTAATAGCACAATGTCCTAGCTGAAAAATCAATTTTTCCACCATGCACATACCACCAGGTCCCATTATATGTGCATACGGTTGTAGATTTCCAATCAACTTTTCCGTCATGCACATAATACCAATTGTTGTCATATTTAACAACTGTAGTTGATTTCCAATCAATCTGCCCTTTGTTTATATACCACCAGGTTCCATGGTATTTAACCAAGGTTCTTATAGTCTCATCCACTTTTCCGTTCTGTACATACCACCATATGCCATTATCATATATAAGAGTATTTACATCATCAGCAATTTTTCCATCTATAAAATAGTACAAATTGCCATCTGCACCACGTAATACACCGGTCTTTTTATCTCCTACAGGGTTCAGTGACCAATGAGCATACAATACCTGATTCTCAGTCAACTCAACTATTGTTGAATCTTCAACCTGATTTCCACCCTCAGAAGATGTAAACCAACCAGAAAAAGTATATCCTTCTCTTTTCGGCTGTGGCAACTCGCCATAAGTAATTCCTTTTACAACATCTTTGCTTGCAGTAGAAACACTCCCTCCATTAGCATCAAATGTAACAGTATATTTCTCCTCCACAGGTGCAATATCAGTATTATTAGTGGTAAAAGCCTTTATACAAAGATTACCATCATTCCCACTTGGATATGTAATATTATAGAATTTAGTACCATACTTATAGAAGCTTCTTGAATTATCACGATTAACCTGACACTCCCAAATCATCGTATCTCCATCAGCCTTAGAATAAGCTGACTCATGATCCAATGCTGCTTTATCTAATGTAACAACGATGGCAAAAGAGCTTCCCGGTATCAATTTAACCTCATTTGCTAATGGTATTGTGTAATATCCGGCAAGGGTACTCGTACCTACCGTAGTGGCACTCTCCTGCAAAATACCGCTTGTCGGATCCTTCAGATTACTTAAATCAGTATATACTTCAATCTTGTAACCTACATTAGCCTCTCTCGTCATAGAAAGTGATACAGCCTTTAAACTCTCAGAGGTAACTCCCGTCTTTTCTCCAACTGTAAATACATTGGCCATAGTTGTATATTGCGATACCTTAAAAGTGTTAAGACCGCCATCCAGCTGATAGTTATTATCATAATTATCAGCACTGCCAAAATCAAACACCCAAGCTGTATCTACAAGAGATTTGGTATCATAAGACATCCAGAAATACTCCTTGTAATCGCCCCAGCTGTTCCGCACAAGCCACGCGCCATCATTAGAAGGCTTATTTCCAGCTCTAAAATTCTCCTTTGAGAAATTATCATCCCAGCCTACGATCATTATAGCATGTCCGCCACCGACATAATCAGTATCATAATATGTATACGAATCATCTCCGTAGAAGCCCCAACCATTGTCCCGGTCATAATACATAGCCCCTACTGCACCATATTCTTCAATAGCTTCTTTAACCAAATCCGGTTGCTGTTTAATATTTATCTCATATGCATTCTCCAGATGCGCCTTGTCATATCCATATGCATACTTATTATCGATTACAAGATTATCAGATAAATTTTCCACCTGTGCATACGGGACATCCGATTCGTTTGCAGTGCCAATCCACTGACCTAATCGACGTACAGCATACTCAAAGTTTCCACCCCGGTTAAGATATGCATTGCCTTTATAGTATTTAGCACTATCTCCTGCTGTACCCTCTAACGGATCTGTAACAAAATTATAAGTAAAATATGCCAGCTGCAACTCACTGAAATCAACCGTATTCTTATCAGCCAAGCCCTTATTAATCAAATCAAACTCAGCAAGACCTGTACTGGCAAAAGCCCAACACGTACCATACGGATTCTGATTCCTATTTACCGGATATTTATCCTTTATATCCGCAATGCCACTCTCCGGATACACTGATGGAATTGCGGAGTATGTCGCTATTCCTGAATCATATACCGGAGTGTTGTAGTCCAAATCGCTTTCTACATAACCATATGTAATCTGATCTGCTTTACCCAGTCCGACAGATTGTACAGATTTATCATTGTACGCCCAGACATTTGCTCTGGTAGATGTAGCTACTATAAATGCACAGGTTAACAGTGCCACTAATCGTTTTCCCTTCATTTTTTCATCCTTTCTTGTCTGTTGCGATAATTTCTGTAACTAATAAGCTCTCATCCCACGGTATCCGATCAGCGAAATTTACCCATCAGTTATCCGGATTCTTATTGAGTCCCATATGCTGGTCGAAATCTAGGGCTATATCCTCACAATCAAGGTACTATCCGACATAATATCGGAATCTTTTTTAATATAAATGCTATTAAAATGCATATTGGTATAACAATAAATGGCATCCCAACTCTATATACTATAGAAAGTGTATTCAATTCAAAAATTTTCGTCAGAATCTGTAACACAAACCAGTGAATCAAATATATTGAAAATGTATATTTTCCAAAAGCATTCGCAGTTTTACATACTATATTATCCTCTGACAATCTGCTCACAATTTGTTTAAACAATACAAAAACAGCAATTGAATACAAAACAGCCGGAACATTATTATATCCTTTATATGTTTGAATTATCTGATTCGCATCCATTGACAAATAATATGTTCCTGCAAAATGCATTAATAATCCAATAATTCCTAATATATAAATCATAATTCTATGAATAAGCTTCAATTCTGATGTATTCAACAAATACCCCGTCATAATATAAAATACATATCCACTACAAATCGGTAGCGTGACTCTATTTGAATAATCAAAACCAAATACATTACACATAAATGGAATCAGAAGGTTCAAAACTGCACATAAACATACACAATATTGAAATATTTTCTTTCTGTTATCTTTAGGAATCAATGAAATAAATGGTATGCACAAATACATGCTAAACAATGGTATAAAAAACCAATATACTCCTATTACATCTGTATTTAATAGTGCTCCAATAATACTCTTTATTCCAGAAATTCCTCCCTTAAACCCAATTCCCCCTACTATAAACTGATAAAGTAAGCCAATAAAAGACCATGCAATAAAAGGAACAACTGTTTTTGTAATTCTCTTTTTAAAATATTCCTTAGTTGAATATTTATCTCTATAATCTATAAGTGTTGAACCACTTATCATAAAGAATATCGGGACAGCAAAATACATCAGACATTCTATCAAATTAGATGTTATCCAATATCTTTCTTTTGAAAAAGCCCAAAAGGCACCATTCGAATGAAGCATCACAACCGCAAAACACGATATTCCACTTAAAACAGATATATAATTTACTTTTTTCTTTATCATTCTTATCCTTCCACTATATTACCTATAACATTTAACTTTTGTCTTCGGCCTATAGAAGCTATACTTTTTATGGAAGAAAATTCTGACTTGTCTTTCACTTCCCAATATACAATATTTCCACATGTAACAATTTCTTCAATATTATCAAATTTATTGCATACATCAGATATTACAGATATTTTTATTTCTTCTTTTTTGAGATAATTTTCAAATTTCTTTACTAATTCATTCATTTCAAGATTGCATGTACTCACAACACATAACTTTTCTATTCTTTGTTGCTTGCACATAATTGAAATTTCAGAAGCAATTTTATCAATATCCATATCCAAAGCTTTGTCACGTCTCATTCCTGAAAATATTGATTCTTTCTTATTATCAGAAATACACGCTAAAGTTTCACTTTGAGTAAGATTTGCCACATCAGCAGAACATCTTATTTTTTTCCCAAACATATATATAAAACAATATATTCCACCAATAATAACAATTCCTAAAAAGGCTCCTACTACTACATATTTCTTACTTATAGATTTCTTAGGAATAATCTTTTCATCAGCAGTAGATTTTTTTTCAGATTTAATAATATCATATGCTCTTTTTTCATTATCAGATAATTGTTCTATGCTCTCATCCACTTTAGTTTTTGCATTTGTATACACATTTCTAACCGAGTTTTGACTATCCGCTATATGCTGATCAAATCCACAACTATATGATTCTCCAACCAACACCGCCTTATGCTGTGCAACACTATCTGAAACACTTATAGCATACTGTTCAAAATCATCTACTATAATTTTTGCTATCTCTTTAGCCATGTTTTTGTTAATACCACGAACGTTAATGGTCAAAACTGAACTTGTATCTTCATACTGTGTTGTGGTAGTAACATCAATAAGAGATGATATATCGGCCGTTGAAATATCATTCTTTTTTACTTTTTTTACTATTTCAGCACTTATATCATCACTATTAACATAAGCAGCATACATCTTCTTGATATTTTGTGCAAGTTTTCCATCCGTAGAATCATTTTCTGCCTCAAAATAATATGTCAATGTGACTTTTGGCACTTCTGATGCAAGCATCGTCATTACAGGACTGAAATAGTAATAGTCTTCAATATCTTTCAAACTATCATCTAAATCAGCTACTCTTTGAGCATTCTCGACTTCATCATCTTTAAACCCATCCAAATCCTTTTGAATAGTATCTTCTGTCTCTATTTTACCAGATTTATAATAGCTTAATGCACCAAATAATATAGCTCCTATCAGACATGCTATTACAATTTTTTTCCATTGTGACAATGTGTAAATAAACATGTCCCAAATCGATATTTTTCTAGTTTCAAACATATTTTTCTCCTTGTGTTAATATTTCCAACCAGGCTTGTACACTTCATGTATTCCTTTTCTGTTGTAAAATGCATCCTTGTAAGCTGCCTTGTACAGGCCTCTAGTCTTTTTGTCGTTTTTACTAAGAAAACTTGCCTTTACTATATATGCCTTTGTCATCTTCAGCAGATAGTATCTCTTTGGAAAATGTTTTTTCATCATGAGCAGGTTATTTCTTGCATGATAATACATTCCCCAGAAAATTCCCTTATCATCAAATCCCGGTGTATTGTGAATAACACGGCTCGCAGGTACAACAACTATACGTCCTGCCTTTCTGATTCTTAAAGAATGCTCCTGGTCATCGCAATATATGAAATATTCTTTCTCACACAATCCCTGTTCCAGAAGTGCTGTCTTCTTTATCAATGTACCTACATATGAGAACACATCTATATCAAATGCATTTTTCTCGTATTCTTCCGGAGATGACTCTCTGAATTTACACTTAAATTTTGAAAGATTCAGATGATTACGATGCGCATAGTGTATCTTGCCATTATTTATCACTGCACTGCACAGTGCTGCGATTTTATTCTGTTCATCCGCTGACAGCGTATCATAATAACTGCTAAGCTTCTCAAAAGCGTCCTTTTCAGGATATGCATCATCATCTGCTACCCATAACCAATCCGCATCTTTTTTCAATCCAGCCTCAAGTCCGTCATGGAATCCTCCTGCTCCACCGGAATTGTATGGCAGTTCAAGTACAAGCCTCTCACATACACCTGTTTGTGCCTGCCACTCTTTTAGAAATACATCTGTTCCATCTGTGCTATGATTATTTATAACATAGATATAGTCAGGTTTGTGAGTCTGCGCTTCGTAGCAATCAAGTGCTATCTTCAACTTATCAAGTCTGTTAAATGTCACAAGTATTACGCCTATTTTCATATCATGTATCCTTTTCTCATTATATCCTATTCAAAACTAAGCACCGTGTTTTTCATACCATCCTCAAGCTTTACTTTTACACTCCATCCGAGTTCTTCTAGCTTTGTGGTATCAAGTCCTACTCTCTTGTATGCACAGTATCCACTTGTATCCTTTGCTATCTCAAATATTACCTGGCGGTCATTTTCCGGGAAAAGATCTACAAGTTTCTGCGCCACATCCTTGATAGGTGTAGGCTCAGTCTCATTTGCCACGTTGTATGCCTCTGTTACAGTCCCCTTTAAAAGTATGATAAACAGTGCTGTAACCGCATCCGTGATATAGCAGAAAGCTCTTTCTGCCAATCCTTCACTCTTTAATACTATATTTCTGCGATGAACCGTATCACAAATAAAGTCAGACATAACTCTTCCATCATTCTCTATTATCATTCCAGGTCCATATGAATGGGCTATTCTTGCAAGCGTATACGGGACTTTGTACTGACTGTAATAACTCTGAAGTATCTGTTCTGACATTCGCTTACTCTCTGGATAGCATGAACGAGGTTCTTTGGGATCAATGATTCCCATATCAGTTTCCTTTATCATTGAGACGCCTTTTACCTCGCCATATATCTCTCTGGTTGAAAGAAACAATACATTTGAAGCTCCGGATTCTTTGGCACATTCCATGACATTCATAGTGCCTATCGTGTTTGCCCTTACGATTCCTACAGGATCGTGCTTTATAAACCACGGACTCGCTGCTCCTGCCGCATGCACAATATAATCTATATGCTCATTCAGATTTATCGGCTGACACACATCCTGCACACACAGTTCAAAATGCTCATCTCCCATAAACTCTTCAAATTTTGCTTTTGCCTTTAGCTCATTTCTGACAAGTGCTATGACATGTATATTATATGACTGTGTTCTATTAAGATGCATGCACACACAAGTCATGTAATATGCAAGCATACCTGTCGCACCTGTTATGAGTATTGTCTTATCCTTTAACTGTTCAAATGGTACGGAACTATCAGACACTATTCTGTCCATATCAGCCTGTACCACACCATGCGAATATAAACTCATATTGTTCTCCTACTCTAACTGCTGGTTTTCTCTTGCATCATATATCGCTCTGAACATATAGAAATCATCAGGCGTTGTAATTTTTATATTTTCCGTAGGTCCATCTATAAGAGCAAGCTTCTTGCCATATGCCGCCATAAGCGTACATGAATCTATCATACTTGTATTTCCGTTACTTATAGACCACTCCTGTGCCTCGAGAATGTCTTTCAGATAGAAACTCTGAGGAGCTTTTGCAATTCTTGAATGATCACGGCTTGGTATTTCTCCTACGTTACCATTATCATCTATGAGTACGAATGTCTCTTTTGCAGGAGCAGATGTAATCGCAGCACCATTTTTCTTAACACATTCAATATTATCAGTTATTACCTGCTCGTTAATAAGAGGACGTACTCCATCATGGATTAATACTATGTTGTCATCCACGCCATATACTTCTTTTGCTGCTTTAAGTCCATTGTATATAGACATCTGACCTGTCTGTCCACCAGGCACGATTTTGCCTATCTTGTCCAAACGAAAACGAAATTTAAGTTCTTCCATATATGGTATCCAATCCTCAACACATACTACCACAATGCCATCAATATATGGGTGATACTGAAATAATTCTATAGTATGGACAATTATCGGCTTTCCACAAACTGAAAGGAACTGCTTAGGCTTGTCCTTTGTTCTCATTCTTGTTCCTACACCACCGGCAAATATTACCGCTAAATTCATATAATTTGTCTCCTTCCTAATCCTATGCTCGCATTAATTCTTGTATACAGTTGCACAACTATATTTCCGCTTGTCCTCCGGAGGGAGCTGCATGTAATCATGATACAAATTGCTCAGATATATATCATAATTCTCTGGTACCGGAAGCATCACTCCTTCAAAAGGTACTCTGGTCTGTGGAAGATATTCCTCCAGTTTCCATCGTTCTCTATCTCCATACATACCGCATACTGCTGCGATATATGTATGATCTCCGTTTCTGTATCTTTGCGCTATCGTGTCCATCTTAAGCGCCATACGATAACTTCCTATCCTCTTTGTAAATGGTCTTATTATGTTCTTTGCCAACTTTTTAGCTTTCGATTTTCCAGAATTTGGAACTGTCAGGCTAAACAAAAGCAACTTTCTCCAGAATCTGACCTGTTTCATCTGTTTCTTGAACTTTGCATCATCCGCAGGTACATAATCTATTGGGAAAATATCTATTCCTATCCACGGACAATCGTCTTCCTGAAATCCCTCTTCATGCTTTGTGTAGTCTGTTCTTACATATCTGGCAAAGTTTCTGGCAAATGTTCTGCTATACGGATCTATAAATTTACGTTCCGGTTTGATATCCTTAGATACTTTTGCCGCTATAAGCAGTTTCTCGTACTCTTCCCGAAGCATCATGACATCCATATCATCATCCCAAGGAATGAACCCCTGATGCCTTATAGCTCCAAGCATAGAGCCTCCACCAAGTACATAGCTTATATTATTTTTAGTACAAAAATCATCGAACTCGACAATTAAATCTAAGGTAAGTCCTTGCAATTCTTTTAATTCAATTTTTTGCATGTATATTTTCTCCTGACTAATCATCATAATTTTCCGTTAGTCACATGATACCTTGTTCCATTATATACCACATATCCTGTATATTTAAAATCTACACAACCACCATGTACATACCACCATGTACCATTATAGTATACCAACGTCTTACTACCAAAATTCACTTTACCACCGTATACATACCACCATGTGCCGTTATAGTATACCAACGTCTTACTACTAAAGTCTACACAACCACCATGTATATACCACCATGAACCATTATATTTTACCAACGTTTTACTGCTAAAATCAACCTTTCCACCATGTACATACCACCATAAACCGTTGTATTTCACTAACGTGGTACTGCTAAAATCAACCTTTCCACCATGTACATACCACCATGAACCATTATATTTTACCAACGTTTTACTGCTAAAATCAACCTTTCCACCATGTACATACCACCATGAACCATTATATTTTACCAATGTTGTGCTGTTAAAATCAACTTTACTGTTTCTTATATACCACCATGAACCATTATACTTACAAAGTCCAGTATAGTTAAACCTCAAGTAACCTTTGTCTATATACCACCATGAGCCATTGTAATAAGTTAGGCCAGTATAACTTGCCAACACCTTATTACCATTCATATACTTCCACTGTCCATTAATATTTTTAAGCTCTGCATTAATAGTATTATTGGAATTGTTAATAGTTGTTTTATCATAAACCCCAAAATCGCCAGTATATTTATTATTTGTAACCGTTGTTTTAGTACAATTTTCATTTATAAACAATCCATAATTATCAACATCAGATATAACATTTCCTGAAACAATTGCATTATCAGTATTTCTTACAACTATACCACTTGGAGCATTCTTCACACTATTATTGTTAATTTTTGCAGTTTTGCTTCTAGATAAGCTAGATGCTTCTCTTATATAAATCCCATAATCCTTACAGCTATCTACTGTATTATCCTGTATAACAGAGTTATTAACACCAAAAGCTACTATACCATAAGTCTCTGAATTTTTGATATTATTTGATTTAACCGCTGTATTATTAATACCATCATCTATTCTAACTCCCGCATATCCGGTTTTAAATATTGTATTTCCAGATATATCTGCCGCTCCAACCGGATTTTGTATATAAATACCATTATAAGTTATAGATGAAATATTATTATCGATTGCCTTAATTGTAGATTCTTTTGAAAATATGCCATTTTCAACACATTCATTTATATTAACAGAATCGACCGCCACATTCGACTTATTTTCTACATAGATACCTGATTTTTTTGCTCCTTTTATGTTTCCTCCAAAAATATCTACGGTAGCAGCTTTTTCTATATAAAATCCATATTTAGAAGTTATTCCACAATTATTATTGTTAGCAGTAACATCTGAATTTCCAACAACAGCAAATGTCACAGACTTATCGCAACTATTATTATTGATCTTTGCAGAACTATAATTCTGTGCATCTATTGCAATGTTAGAAATATTCTGAAAAGTATTATTTTCAATTTCTATATTTTTGTGGTATACCCCACCCTTAAAACTATGTGAACCAATACCACAACTATAATTCTTAAACGTACAATTACTAATTGTTACGCTATCGCAAGCAGTATCATCATATGGAGCAAACGCCCCCGAAGTTGCTTCTGAAATATAATCAATTTGTAATGCCTCTTTATAGGTGTTTTCATCAGAGTTCTCACCAATATATCCATCAAATACGACATTAGAAACTGTAGCACCCTTAACACCTGTTAATTCAAGCAAATGTTCGCCATAACAATTTTTCAAAACAGTATCCCGTACAACAATCCCCGTAGCATGTCCAAAATACAAATTGTTATTGCCCTCTGCACTATTCGAACCATTAGAGCCATCCCAGGTTCCACCTTCAATAATTATATTATTATTTCTTGAATAGCCGCCCTCTGAATCAGACCAATCACCATTCATAAGCATAATACTTGACTTTCCAGATGCTCTTTTTATCACAGCCTTATCATCCAATGAAAGTGTGGTATTAGAATATATGTGTAGTGGTTCTGTTCCCAATTCATATGTACCAGCCGGGACCTTAACTATACCCCCACCATAATATCTTGCTTCATATAAGCAATTCTGTATATCATCGCCACTTTTTCCTGCAACAACAAACGTCTGTACGCTTTCCGCTGCATGAACAGTTTGTACATCAACTCCACTAACATAAATACTTCCAATAGTTATCATAGCCGCCATTGATAAACTCAATATTTTCTTACAGTTTTTCATTTATAGTTTCTCCCCTTCCGTTTATTAATTAATTTTAATAATTTCTGCATTGTGTTTATTTCTCTGATTTTCCGGTGGAAGTGTCATATAATCTCCATAGATTTGTTTCAAAATACTATCGTAATCTACAGGTCCAATAAACTTGTCGTCTTCGAACCCATACTCTTTACCCTCACCAAACCATGCTCTCTGGAATGTCTCATCAAAACCATATGCTGCCATATAATTTATAACCGTGTCACAATCATCATATTTATACTTCTTTAATACCTTTTGTATCTTTCTTGTACATTTATGATAGTCTGCCATATTACGCCAGATCTTCCATCCAGCAATTTTAACAAGAATCGTCTCTATCTTACCACGTTTTCTCTTCTGATCTACTATTTCATCATACTGCCCTATCTGATTCATGCCTCTCCAAAAATACATATGGAGCTTGTGCAAGAAATTCTTTACACCATTTGCGGGCATACCATCCAATGGGATAATATCAATCCATACATCCTCAACTCTTGGAATATTTGCCGAATAGTTCTTGATCTTCATCTCTTCTGTTGCGATTCTACCAAAACAATATCTGTAATCATAATTATTCTCAAGACTTGATATATAGTATGGTTTTTCGAGCTTGTTCTGTGCTATTTTTAAGAACTTCTCATAATCCTCTCTTGGCATACATACATCCACATCATCATCCCAGGGAATAAATCCGTCATGCCTTATAGCGCCCAAAAGTGTCCCTCCAAGCAGGAAATATCTCAAATTGTTCTCTTCACATATATCCCTGAACATTTTGAGTATTTTTAGTTCTTCAAGTTGTAATTTTCTTAAATCGTCCATTTATTTTCTCCTTAACTTTTTTCTGAAGAATCACAATGATAAGTGGCAATATCAATCCTGCCACCATATATACTATACGAAACTGTCCCAAATTCTCCGGACAGAATGCATACTGTACATTACTTCGATACTGTTCCCAGTCAAAACTGCTACAAAATGCGGTTCCTGTAAGTTTGTTTATTGCCGCATATATTGTATTGATTATAAAAAATGCAAATATATGATGTGTCATTACAGCATCTGTATTGTCTGCTATCATCATAACCAATTTATTCTTCTGTAATATCGGCGCGAGTATGCGACTTACTCTTAACCAGAATGCTATTCCAAGTATGGCAACTATTGTAGGTGTTGCTATTATACCATTTTCGAAGCCTATTGCCCATGACAAAGTGTAATAAATTGTTCCACCATATTTATAAATAATTAGAAGTTGTGCCAAAAACAATATTCCAAAATAGGCAATGTTATTTAGAGTATCATGTTTTTCCCATTTGTTTTTATATACAATTGCCAACTGATAAAAGGGAAATAAATATCCTGCTCTCACAAACAACAGCTTCCAATTTCTGTTCCATCCACATCGGCCCGCAAACGCAGCCGCAATACCGATTATCAGACTTATAACAAGTACTACCCAGTCGTTAATCTTCTCATATTTTGACAAAGGTTTACGCATAAGTACTGTTGCTACCTGTACAACAAACAGTGGAAACACAAACCATGTAGGAAAGTTCAATGCAAACACATGCCCGTTTATCATTGGAGAAATAAGCAAATTATACAGTGATATCTTACCTCCAAATGTAAACTTATTATTCCTGAGTATCATCAGAATTATTGCATATACAAAATTCCATAAATACAGGGGTACAAGCAAATGCTTTACTTTTTTAATAATAAAACTGCCTATATGTTCCTCATATGATGTTTTATAAAAATACCCTGAACCAAATGCAAATAGAGCTAGATGAAACGCTCCAGGATAGAACCATTCATAGCCCAATGATATGCCACCATAGCCACAATGACAGGCAACTATAAAAAATATTCCAAAAAAATACAGGATCTTAAATTGATAATTTATCTTTTTTTCCACTTTCTATCTTTCCTTTTAACAAAACCCATGCAGTCAATACGATTGTGATAAATACCATTCTTAGTATAAACCATGTTATTATATATTTCTTTTCCGAGGGATTGCCCTTTAATATAGCTTCCCATGGTATCATATTGCTATCTATAAAGTGGATAACTAATACGGTCATAGAATTCCTGCCTATAAATGCAAGAACATCTGTAATTTTATTCTTTCTATATGCCAGCTCAGAAGCAAACATAACAAGCAGGCTTCCAGATATGGATGCAAGATAAGACAATACATGCAATGTAAACTTACGCTGCGCCAATTCTATTTTACCGCCATTTATATAATTTATCCCCCATATAATAGCACAAATTACAATCAATGGCAGCATAACCTTCTTATTGTCCATATGTACTTTTCGCAAATAGTATCCCAAATACAAATATGTAAGCACAATGAGTGCTATATCAAAATTCATTGGAAGCCACATATATCTCGAAATCACGATACCTATTATCGTTCCAAATATGCAAATTATGGCTCTGATATATTCTCGCCTTATATTGTTAAATAACACCACCATAAATATCATCGCCCAAAACATTGCTGCCAAAAACCAAAGCATACCAAATGTATGCACCCACGGAAAACCTTTTGGTTTATCAACACCGGATGCAAATACAACCGCAACTATTGTTCTTTTTATCCAGTATGCTATATCTGCTAGTGCCTGTTTTTCCATAGTCATTCTGATTATCCTATAGATGAGAAGTGCTACCCCAGCCAGATACATAGGCATTAGGAGGCGCTTGGCATATTTATATGCTGACATTTTAAGTGTTCTTGGCTTAAACACAAATCCCGATATTACATACAGCACAGGCATATGAAATGTAAAGATTATAAAACGCAAATTTGAATTATATGTCAAAGTATGTCCTAATACCACAAGTATCATGACTATTCCACGGCACATATCTATCCAATCTAATCTTTTTTTGTTTTCCATTTTTTCAAGAACCTTCCTAAAAACTTATCCTCAAGTTCCAACACCAGTGGATCACGTCCAACAGTAAGAACTAAAGCATATATGCCAAAGAATATAATTGCAGATACAACAAGTATAAAAAAAGGATGCCACGATAACATCTTTGTAAGTAATGCCACTCCTGCTGACAGTATCGTGGCAATTGCTATCAATCCATAACGTATTTCGACAAATATAGGTTTCACTTCATCCTTCAGGTATATATATTGCACTACCATTACAACAGCCTCAGCCGCTACTGTGCCAATTGCCGCTCCTGCTGCTCCAATAAAAGGAATAAGTATTGCATTAAGCACAAGATCTGTGATCGCACCTGCTATTTCTGAATACAGTACACATTTCTCCCTGCCAAGTGGTACTAGCATCTGTATTCCCATTATATTTGTCAGCCCTATAAATAAAAGTGTTGGCATAATTATCTGCATAGGCAGTATTGAATTATCAAATGCATCTCCGGCCAGAAAATGTATACTCTCATTTGCAAATAACATAAAATATACCAGCATAGGAATAGCTATTATGAATACAAAGTTGATTGCTTTTGCAGAAATTTTCTTAAACTCATCAACCAGATTATTTTCCAGATAATAAGATGCTCTTGGCAGAAGTACAGCCCCAAGTGAAGTCACAATACTCACAAGAATAGATTTAATCCTGATAGCAGCATTGTAATATCCGTTTTCACCCGCTCCTTTTATAAAACCAATCATTACTGTATCAAGATTGGTATAAATAGTTGTAGCACACGACATTGCAAAAAATACTGCCACAGCCTTTAAATGCTGTTTAAAATCATAATTTCCAACCGGCTTTAAGCTTATATACTTGTGTAGATTTATGAGGTTAAATATATTCGAAGCTGATGCTGCAAAGATTGTAATAAATCCATACCAAACGTAATCTGTCTGATCTTTTACCAGTATAAACATTAGAATTACACCGATAAATTTAAATATTATAGATCTAACAGTAATATACGTATACTGTTCAAGACCCTTATACATCCACTCTACGCCGATGACATTGAAGAAAATCGTTGAACTTGTGATAAGAAAGAGCATACTGTCATTTCTCATCTTCGGTACAGTAAACAAAGCTACCAAAAATACTACATAAACCAATATACTTATTGCTGTATTGATTATTAACAATTCCTGCACTACTTTTGTAAGCTTTTCTTTGTCATCGCGCACCTTGGCACAGGCTCTTATTCCATAAGTCGGAATACCAAGCTGGGCAAACAATGCAAAATATGCTATTATTCCATTCGCAAATGATACCTTTCCTGTTCCAACATTCAGCAAAACCCTTGACACATACGGGAATGTAATCAAGGGGAATATAAATGCTGACATTGAAAGCAGCGTATTCATTATAACGTTAACTGTTATCGACTTCTGTTTTTTCATTTCTATACCCTTCACGTTCATAATTTATGTCAGTAATATACTTTTCAAGCTCAGTCACAACCAATAGCAAAAACGGATTATATGCTATCTTTACCAATCGAGGTTCAGTAACGCAAAAAGCAAGAACTATCAATACAATCCAACATAAATAAGTATGTTTATTTCTAATAGACGAGTAAATGAGAATAGCATATAAAATTAATATTATTACCAATACTATTAAACCGTATTCTAGTGCTATTTGAAGATATGATGAATCAACATAATTGTACTTCATCCCACTTTCCCAATCTGCATCATATCCAACCCATTCTATCTTTGTTCCAAATAAAGATAATCCATATTCGTCAATACCTTGTCTTCCCCATTTCAATCTACCAGTAAGTATGTCATTTAGCTTATATAAAACAGTATTATCTGGTGAATATATATATTGAAATGTTATAGCAACAATAGATATTATAAAAGGAGTTATAGCAAAAATAGATTTCAATCTCTCAGCAAGCTTAATCTTTTCTACGAAAATAATTATAAACCAAAACCATGTCAATACCAACACTGACACCATAAATGTCATTCTTGCATCTGACATCTTATATAACCAATACGCAAATCCCATTCCTATTATATATTCAAATGTATTTATTTTTCCTTTTTTTAAATAGATATATTCAAACAATATGAACAAAAATAAAATAGACGATGTTGTAACCCAGCTAAATCCAAGAAAATGCCTTGGTCTTATATCCGGATCCCATATAGAATCAATAACAATGCCTGTCTTTATCAATATAATATTAACCATCAAAACTGTACTCTGACAAATTAAGGCTATTTTTATAATTCCATCTGATTCATATCCTTCAGCTGCCAGAAATAGTAATGAATATAAAAATAATGTTATATTTTTACAAGCCAAATAACTCACCGCAAACATAACTACGATAATAGCACATCTAATTATGGTTTTTCTATCTGCTACACTTGTCATAATTATTTTAATAACACATAGTAAATAACTTAGATATCTCATTAATTTTGTAACTTTTAATATATTATCCTGAAAACTATCACTCCAAAGATTCCATTGTGTAAGTTCAAATAATGTGGACAACATAAAAATTATCAAGGCCACAACATATAACATATTATAATTTGTTATTCTCTTATCTTTTATGTGCACGCGCAAATTTCCTCTCTTATATCTATGTAATAATTTCAAAGAGTTAAATTACTTTGATTTAAAAACAACCAACCTTTGTCCTACGTAATTTAATAAAACAAACATTCTCATCCCCACTAACATAGACAAATTATCCTTAACAATTTGACCTTGCCCATATAATATCCATGCTACAAGAGGCTTTGCACCTCCATATGCGATCAAATAACATACTGTAATGTTTAATATAAAAATAAAAATCTGTTTAATAGACTTACGTTTATTTTGAAATGTAAAATATTATATTAAGTTTTTACACAAAATCAACATATGCATTATAGCAGATACTAGAGATAAAGCAAGCTATAATCAAATTGTAATATAATGTCAAAAAAGCTATGCCTCATTCATACCGCCACAACCTCTTAAACAATTATGCCTTAAGCTCTACAAAATCTTTTCTGTTGTAAAAATCCTCAATAACACTACAAATCGCATCAGAGACATTTCTATCTACATAGGTTCCGGATTTTCCTGTCTCTATCGCCTTTACAAAAGCCGCTATTTCATAGCGGATTCCCTCTCCATCCAACTGATAAAAATATCTCTTATTATCTGCCGGGTTCTCATAGCGTACCTCAAAATAATCTGTCTTCCACCACGGTGCAGGAACATAAATATACCCCTGAGTTCCTGATATTATGAGCTCGCCTTCTGATTTAACACCTTTTCCAACCCTTACTGAAGCAACCGCGTTGTCATATACAAAATCTATCTTTGAAAAAATATCAAACGATTTCTCATGATTGGAAAACATAGAAGTAATCATTTTCTGCTTATATTCTGTACCCAACAGCTGAAATACCGGAAGCATACCGATTGATCCCCACTCACAAATACTGTTCCATGTAGAATCAATTCTGTCATTCTGTATCTCTTTTATCTCTCGGAGGCTGGTTGCTGCCACATCGACAGATACCACTTTTCCAATCTTTCCGCTCTTTGCTAACAAAAGCAACCTGGAATATGCTGTCGCATATGCCGTTTTAACCGCATCCATGAGTATACAACCTTTGTCCTGGGCCATCTGATGCAATCTTGCACTCTGCTCCAAAGTTAATGCAACCGGTGTCTCACAAAGTACGTGTTTTCCCATATCAAGCGCTTTTTTTATCTGCTCATAATGTAATGCCGGAGCCGAAAACAAATAAACAGCATCTACGTGTTTAAGTAAATTCTCATAACTTTCTGTGATAACTCCGGAAAAATCATTAATCTCATCGACCAGACTACTATTTGATGTGCACACTCCAGCCAATTCAATGCCATTTACAACAGCACACTCATTAGCAAACTTACTTATAACAGAAGTCTCACCTACAAGACCTATCTTTACTTTGCGTTTTTCAGCCCTGAGTTCTGAGCTTGACACCCCCTGTGTCCTGTCAAGATATACTACCTTACAGTACTCATTTAAATAGTCAAATTTGCCTTTCCAATCTGAACCAACCGTAAAAATATCTATATTGTATTTTCTGATATCATCGATTTTCTGGCCTTCATACTCTTCTATAATAATCTCATCTGCCAGACCAGTCGCTCTGACAGCTTCGATTCTCTCCATCAGAGACTGCTGTACATTTATCTTGCCTCTCGTCTTATCAAAATCATCTGCAGTCACTCCAACAATCAGATAATCACCAAGTGCCTTTGCTCGTTCAAGCAGCCTGATGTGTCCATAATGCAAGAGATCATATGTCCCATATGTGATTACTTTTACCATATCCGGTTCTCCTGACTATTTGTCTATTTCAAATAAAGCCTCTGTAAACTGCTGCATGTACTTCTTTTCACCGATTGAAACTCTAAGACATGTTCCAAATTCACCAACATTATCATATGACTTAATAAGAATCTTCTTCTCTGTTTTCATTCTGTCCACTATTTTCTTAGCATCTGTTTTCGTCTCGATAAATATAAAATTACCAGCCTCACCCTTATGTCTGTATCCGTTGCTATCAAGCGTATCAACAAGGAACTTTCGTCCCTCATTAAACTTCTCAATCAGTGAATCCAACACCCCCGGTGTAGTCAGTATCTTTTCAGCAAATAACATTGCAAAAGCATTTGTATTATGCGGTGTACAGTATTTCTGAACATATTTTATATCATCCGGATGACCTACAACATATCCAAGCCTGCATCCAGCCATTGAAAATAACTTTGAAAATGTTCTTGTGACAAATACATGCCTCTCGTTGAGCGCATACTTAATAAATGTTTTAGGATAAAAATAATGATATGCCTCATCAATCAACACCGATATCTCTTTTTCACGAGCTACTTTCATGATAGTTTCAAATTCCTCATCACTATATACATTGCCCATAGGATTATTCGGATTAAGTAATATCAAAAGCTGTGTATCGTCTGTAAGCGCGTTGATAATATTTGAAATATCCATGCTAAGGTCATCATTATATGGAACCTTCACAAAATTTCTGCCATACATTTCTGAATATACCTGAAACATAAAATATGAAGGTACAACTCCTACAATTCTTCCATTAACTGATGTAAATGCCTGAATCACATATCTGATAGCCTCCGCCGAACCATTTGTAAGACACACATGTTTAATATCTGTACCTATATGCTCTGCCAAAACCTCTGTAAAATGCAATGTTTCCGGATACTGTGCTACAAACTGCGGTGTCACATTAGTAAGAACCGAATCAATAAACTCTTGTGGTAAGCCCCCCGGATTTTCGTTAAGATCCAATCTCAAATAATCTTTACGTTCGTTCTGATCGAATATTCTAACAAGATCTTTTATATCTTCATTTAAATAATACATACGTACGCCTCCATAAAAATTCTTTACAATCGTTCAATATTATATCACAATTGCTTTGTAAAATCTATATGTATAGATTTCTAAAAAGTTCTTAAACAATCCAGTTTACTATATTAATCCTTATTCACAAAAATCATAATACCCATAAATAACCGGATTAACCTGCCCCGTCTTGGCATATTGCATAAAAAGGAATAACATAAATGGTATAAGGCCAACAGAATGCAGTCTGATACTTTCTTTTTTCTCCTCTTTCTGTGTATCATTTTTTCCACGGATGCCTTCCTATCCGCCCTATCAATACTTTACTTCCATCTGCTATGCGTTCATCCTTCCAATAGAAGTATATTCTCAAGTCAGAATCTCTTCTTATCAACTTCATATGTGGTTCACACTTTATATCAGTATGTACATCTTCATATGTAAATGGAAACCACAATGCTTCCCTATGCTTAGGATCCACAGAACATTCCAGCAGCTTCGAGGAAAGTATATCATTAGCCTCTGCCAGATTATTCTGATATTCACAATATAACTCTATTGCCTCATCATTCAAAACAGCCAGGTTATCTGTAATTTCTTTTGCATGAACCGCAAAATCTTTAATATGTTTCATCTCATTTAAAATATTATCCGCAAAATAACTATCTATAAAGCAAGAATGCATAAATTCAAAGTATTCCTCTGGTGTATCTATCTGCCCTAATCCACTGCGAGAATTACCTTATCCATGGCACTCCTACCAATAGTGTTTGTTTTTATTCTATAATACCACACTGTTTATGCCTATTCTACTTAAAATTTCTTTATAAATGCTCTGAATGCCCAAAAATCCGGGGAACTTCATTCCCCGGATCTATTTGTGGCTCTGTAATCCACTTTACTGTCTTTATAAACAGCCATATAACCATCCTGCATGACATTTTGAGCATCTGCCAACGATTAATATTCCGTTACTTTGTTATCCTTTAATATAATACATCAGCAATATACTACGGTACTACGATAGCACTAGTTACTCAATCTACAAATACAAAAATCTACGGTACATAAAATGTAACACCCTCGTCATTTGTATATGAACCGCCGTTTGCATATGGTGGCTGTGCTCCATAATCAGCTATTCCTCCCATGCCGTCTGCCCAACCGACTTTTCCATCCATATATACTTTACACCACTGGTGACTCCACTTATTTTCATTCACATGTTCCCATTTATACCCCATACACTCAAGAACAAGTCCCAATGTTCTTGTTGCACCGGAACAAGTATACACACCCTTACATAATACTCCATATGGTGTCCTATAGTCTTTATCATCATTAGTGTAAACCGAATTATTACAATAATATGCTACTATCTTTGCTGCCTGTCTTACTTTCTCAAGATCATTTTTACCGGTAACATTAGATGCTATGTACTTGGCAAATGTTTGTGCCTGCGCATTTTTTTGGCTTTCTGTTATAGTCGGCTTAGCTCCAAATTGCACTACACCACCCTTAATAGTGTAAAATGTACTTCCGTAGAGACATTCTCCGTTATAGCCCCAGTTGACTTTTCCCATACTTACATAGTACCATGTGCTTCCATACTTCACCAGTGTTCTATCTATCCAGTTTATTTGTCCATCTTCGATAAACCACCATGTACCACTGTATTTGCATAGTGTCTTTGAATTAAAATCAACCTTTCCACCATGAACATACCACCAAACACCATTATATTCTACAACTGTAGTTGCCGAAAAATTAATTCTGCCCTTATCAATGTACCACCAGTTGCCATTGTAATAGCACAGTCCAGAGTCATTCCAATGGACATTTCCCCCACTAACGTAGTACCATGTATTCCCATACTTTACTACTGTTGTGTTATTTTTATTAACTTTTCCATTCTCCACAAACCACCATGTTCCGTTATACTTTACAAGTGTTCTTGCCGAAAAATTGATTTTCCCCTTGTCTATATACCACCAGTTACCACTATAATAGCACAGTCCGGAGTCATTCCAGTGGACTTTTCCTCCATTAACATAGTACCATGTATTTCCATATTTCACTACTGTTGCAGCATTCCAATTAACTTTTCCATTCTCTACAAACCACCATGTTCCGTTATACTTTACAAGTGTTCTTGATGAAAAATCCACCCTACCATTGTGTACAAACCACCATGTTCCGCTATAATAACAAAGGGTTGTCGCATTAAAATCCACTTTACCATTCTTCACATACCACCAAGTTCCATTGTACTGGCAAAGTGTTGTGGTGCTAAAGTCTACTTTACCATTCTTTACATACCACCAAGAGTTATTGTATTTGCATAAACCTGTGTACGATGCGTCAGCCTTGCCATTCTTATAATAATTCCATTTTCCATCCTTATATACAAGCCCTGTATATGTATCCATCAAAATAGATACCGGAAGTTCACCCTGTACTACTACATATGTGCCTATTGTTTTGCAGCCACTGCCTACCTCAATATAAGAGTGCAACGAACTATCTCCATAAAAATAAGACGTTTGACAAATCTCTTTTTCCAACTTTATAAATCTGTCAGCTGATGAATCATAATAATATGCATTCAATAATTTTGCACCCGGATAATTACCGTCAGAATCCTGTGTCATATCAAAATTGCCGTTATTTTTACTGGCTTCAATATAAAAATAACCATTTCCCAGACTTTTACTTCCATATTTTTCATTCAAAGTAACTGTATAAAACTTATCTATTCCTGCTTTTCTTACGGTATTTATCGCTTTTGTATCAGAATTAACAGAAACGGATGGAGTATAATCCCCAGCGATATTGTCAAGTTTATCAAAAGTGTATACCAAATATGGATTTCCGGCATTTTCGTTGTCGGTAGAACACTGTACCTCAAGAGACATTCCTTTTGTCTTTATCTTCTCAAGATTGCTTTTAGATATTGTAAATAGTTCCTTATAATTAGAATCATAAACACAAATATGCGAACCCTTTATCACAAACGATCTATCCAAAAGTTCCGATATCAGTTTATTCAGGTCAGTATTTATTTCCGCAACATTGATTACTATTTTCGGCACATTTTGATCATCATAATTAGAAGATATCTCATACCCCTGACCTCTTTCTAATGTCTCAATGTTTCCTTGTAGCATAACATTTTGATCGTAAGTCACAATCTCTTTCTCTGTCGATTCGCTTGCAAATGCCACTGTAGTTCCAGCAAAAAGCATCGAAGCAGAAAGGATTGTTGCGCCGATTTTGCAAACTATTTTTTTCTTCATATTCTCCTCCTTTACATGGTACTTTTGTTACATTTCTTGTTTTTATTGTAGCACTCTACAAACGCTATGTCAATCTATAAAAACTTAAAAATCCGGAGAACTTACATTCCCCGGATTTTAACAATATAAATAATCTAGGTTTTATCTTTTACACCATGTAGGTCGTGACATATTCCCATAAAGTTTCAATATTATAAATTTTTTAATTTTTAATATTTTCCAATATTTGATTTGTAATCAATTATAATATAGCAATCCTTATGCACAGACTTCATAATGAGTTTCATCACATTTTCTGGAACAGCAACACACCCGGCTGTACTCTTGGTTCCACAATGCAGGAATATTGCAGAGCCAGCACCTTTTTTATTTTCCTTATTATAGTTTAATGCAAGCACATAATTGTATGACGCTCCCACTCTACTTATGTATTCTGCTGATTTCCAGTCTTTTTTCACATTCTTTGTAGATACAAATTGATTATAATATCGAGAATCAGAGTCATCTACCCAGTAATAGCTGCTATCACAATGCGTATATGAAATAGCGCATCCAGGATCCGAAGCATTTCCAAATGCTTTTATGAATGAATATACTCCTATAGGAGTCTTCCCATCGCCTTCTTTAGTCTTGCCTATTCCGTTTTTTCCGACTCTGCCTGTAGTCGATACTATCTGGCTCCAGTTTCCATCGGCATCTTTATAATGCATAGACACATCCGCATATGTTCCATCTGCCTGAACTAATATAAGCTGTTTTGCACTTTTGGATATATTAAGTCCTGATACCCAATCCGAATTTTTATAACGGGCCACACTAAAATCTACAACTCCGTTTCTGACATAATACACATATCCGTCATACTGACATGTACCTGTATAGTCCCAATCAAGCTGTCCATTGTTTACAAAATACCACGTATTTCCATATTTCACGAGAGTCCTTTCTTCCCAGCTTACCTGTCCATGGTTTATAAACCACCATGTGCTGCCATATTTACATAGTGTTCTCTCCGAAAAATCTACAAAACCATCATGAACATACCACCATATGCCATTATATTTGCATAATGTTACTGCATTAAAATCAATCACTCCATTTCTAATGTACCACCAACGACCGTAATAGTAACACAACCCATTATCCTTCCAGTTTAAATATCCATTATGCACATAGTACCATGTACTGCCGAATTTAACTACAGTAACAGTATTCCAATCAATGCGGCCTTTATCTATATACCACCAGGTTCCGTTATATTTGCACAAAGTTCTTGCTTTGAAATCTACATATCCGTCATGGACATACCACCAGGTTCCATTATATTTGTGTACTGTTGTTGTCGAATAATCTACATGTCCGTCTCTTATATACCACCAGCTTCCATTGTATTTGCACAATGTATTTGCCTTGAAATCCACCTGACCATTTTTTACATACCACCATGTTGTATAATATTTATATACTGTTGTGGCACTAAAATCTACTTTACTATTTTTTACGTACCACCATTTTCCATTATACTCGCACAATGTTGTAATGCTAAAATCCAGCTTTCCATTTTTCAGATACCACCACTCTTTGTTGTAATAATATAAACCCGTATATGAGGTATCAACACTGCCATTTTTCATCAGGTACCAATCACCATTGTAAATTGTAAATCCAGTATAATTTCGATTCACTATACCATTATTATAATACTTAAAATTACCATTTCCACTGTCTGCAAGCCCGTTCCAACTATAGCAATAATCCATATCCAGATTTTTTGACTGCATGCCATATGCTTTAGCGTCCCCTGTCTCTGAAAACTGCCAGAAATCATATGTCGTACTGGTGTATTCCTCCGGTCTTTTACTATATGCTGCCGCCCAGATGTTATATTTACTGCTAAGTGTAACTCCGTCCATATATGTCTTAAAATAAGATGCACTTCCATAAACTGCCGGAGTATAACCTCTTGATTTTACTCTCTCGCAAAAAGTCGAAACTATATCTGTCATCTGTTGTCTCGTTAGATTCGCATTATATATTCTATGACCATTAGTAAATCCTTCATAGTCAATGACAACAGGTAATGATATATTATATCCCGACACCCTCTGCATAATATAATCAGCTTCTTCTATAGCTTCTTCATTCGTGATTGCCTCCGAAAATATATAACATCCTACTTTGATTCCTGCTTTTAAAGCTCCTTCTATATTCTTCTTGTAGTTTGTATCCTCATATATTACACCATTACTCAGTCCTCTTTTGGCAACACGTATAAACATGAAATTAATACCTGCGTTCTTTGCCTTGTTCCAATCTATATCTCCCTGATATTGAGATACATCGCATCCCAATATTCCATTGTCAGTACGGGCGCCTCTGTATAGATTTTCAGCATTTTCATCATACTCCTCAACATTAGCTGCAACATATAACCGCTTTTGCCCATCTGTTCCATAATATTTATAGAATTCCGGATCCTGTAGCATCTCTTCAATCACTTCTACAGTTTTATTCCCTATCTGTACTGTATTTGCAAAGATATCATCTTTTTTTATTGTAATAGCACCAACTACAAGTATACATAAAAGTACTATCTTAATTATTCCTTTTTTCATTATAAATAGATCAGCCTTTCTTCTTATTATTTGCTACCATTTTCCTAATACCATATTATAGCACTAAAAAAGCAATGGTACAATAGTACCATTGCTTTTTATTAGTCTTATATAACAACTTATTTCAATTTTGAAACTACCATGTCTACGTACTTCTGACAGATTTCTTCGCTCTCAGCCTCTACCATTACACGGATAACAGGTTCTGTTCCTGATTCACGAACAAGAATACGACCTGTTTCTCCAAGCTCTGCTGTAACCTGATCTATTGCGGCCTGTACCTCATGATTGCCGAGCGCCTCTGCTTTGTCAGCTACTCTGACATTCTCAAGCACCTGTGGATATATTGTAAGACCTTCACAGAGCTGGCTCATCTTCTGCTTTCTTGCCATCATTACTTCCATCATCTTAAGACTGGTAAGTATTCCATCACCTGTTGATGCATACTTAGAGAAGATAATATGTCCTGACTGCTCTCCACCAATACGACAACCGTTCTGCTGCATGTATTCGTATACATATTTATCGCCAACCGCAGTCTTGGCATATCCAATTCCTGCTTCATCAAAAGCCTTGTATAGTCCAAAGTTTGACATTACTGTTGTAACTACGGTATTGGTAACAAGCTTTCCGCGCTCTTTCATGTATTTTCCGTAGATGTAAAGGATGTGGTCACCTGTGATGACATTTCCAAGTTCATCTACACAAAGGCATCTGTCTGCATCTCCATCATAAGCGAATCCGACATCAAGACCATTATCCACTACATATTTCTGAAGTCCTTCTATATGTGTAGAGCCAGCATTGTTATTGATATTGAGTCCATTTGGCTCTGCATTGATCACATAACACTTTGCTCCGAGTGCCTCAAAAATTGATTTTGCCATGTTCCATGAGCTTCCGTTGGCACAGTCAAGTCCAACCTTCATGCCCTTAAATGAATAAACCCCAAGTGAGATGAGATATCCCATGTAGCGGTTACGTCCTGCCACATAGTCAACTGTGCACCCGATTGCATCCTTGTGTGCATATGGAAGTTCTCTCCACTCCTGTCCGAAAAGTCTTAAGTTTCCATCTATATAGTCCTCGATAAGGAGAATTGTCTCCTCATCCATTTTCTCACCGTTGCTGTTAATAAGTTTTATTCCATTGTCATAGTACGGATTGTGGCTGGCTGAGATCATGATTCCACAGTCAAACTCATCTGTTCTGGCTACATATGCTACTGAAGGTGTTGTTGTAACATGAAGTAGGTATGCATCTGCTCCTGATGCTGTAAGTCCCGATACAAGTGAATACTCAAACATATAACTTGAACGTCTTGTGTCTTTTCCTATAACAATTTTTGCAGGCTCATCCATCTGCTTTTGCTTTTTTAACTCTCCATAATACCAGCCTAAGAATCTACCAATCTGGTATGCATGTTCTGCTGTAAGATTAACATTTGCTTCACCACGGAAGCCGTCGGTTCCAAAGTACTTTCCCATTGTTTTCCCCTTTGAGTATAAATTTTCTTATTATTATACACTTCATCTCTCAGTTTGTGTAGTCAAATTCAACTATTTTGTGCAACTATTACTACTTAACCTCACTTTTTAGTCATCATTGCAAAAAATGCACTACTCGATTACACCTATTTAATTACGAATTTTATGACATTTCATATAGCAGCGTTTCTCATTTGCCTTGCAAGATTTCAACTGAAAGACGCTCACCTCTGCTTGTTATATTAACTGCTAATTTACAAATCTCCACAAGAGCATATTAAACGGAATCATCCATTAAAATGAAAGTAGGATTCTTAGAATCAAAATCATAGTCTTTCAAATCTATCAAGACGACACTTCCCAGTCTTATTCCGGATGCTGTAGTACGTTCAACAAGTACATCCCCATTGGTCACAGCCTGCTGTAAAGTACCATCTGGTAGATAATTTTCCACATCAATATCATCTTTTGGCAATAAAACATTTGTCGGTTTAAAGCATTTTGATATAATTAAGTTTTCTCCTCTGCTGGATTTTTATGGCTTGCAAATATCACATGCTTCATATCCTTGAGCTATTGCCTCGCTTTTACTCTTCGGTATTTTACTTTTACGTAAAGATCTGCATCCGTCTCTATGATACTTTTCTCCGGTCTCCGTAATGTATACAGTTCCTGTTGACGCCGTATTACTACTACTAGATGAAACAACACCCTTCTTTATATAGTAATCAGCACCATTGTATTCACAGTATCCTGTATAATTCCAGCCAACCTGTCCTCCACATACATAATACCATGTGTTCCCATACTTAACAAGCGTCCTGCTGTTCCAGTCAACCTGTCCTCTTAGTACATACCACCATGTTCCATTGTACTTACACAAGGTTATTGCCTTGAAATCTACTGCTCCATTATGTACATACCACCACGTTCCATTGTATCTGCACAATGTTGTTGCCGAAAAGTTTACTTGTCCTCCTCGTACATACCACCATGTTCCATTATACTGGCATAAGGTTGTTGCCTTGAAATCTACTGCTCCATTATGTACATACCACCACGTTCCGCTGTACTTACATAATGTTGTGGACTTAAAATCAACCGCTCCATTATGCACATACCACCATGTTCCATTATATTTACACAGTGTTGTTGCTTTGAAATCTACTGCTCCATTGTGTACATACCACCACGTCCCGTTATATTTGCACAAGGTTGTCGCCCTGAAATCTACTGCTCCATTGTGTACATACCACCATGTTCCATTATATTTACACAGTGCTGTTGCCTTAAAATCCACCATTCCATTGTGTACATACCACCACGTTCCATTATATTTACACAAACCGGTATAGTTCCAGTTCAGAACGCCTTTTTGTACATAATACCAGTTACCATTATACTTACACAGTCCTGTATAACCATTATCCAGTTTGCCTTTTTTCATATAATACCATGTGCCATTTATCTGTGTAAGACCATTAACACTCGTGTTATATTCCGAATTATCATCTCCCGGTATAAACATTGTCTGGTTGCCATTAACTGCTTTTCCACATGGTGTAATTTTGTCAAGATATGCAAACTCTTCTGCCCAATATGTCGTTCCATTTACGACTACACATGCTATTCCTACAGCATTGTAGCTGTAATTAAGCATATTTCTGCGATGTCCCTGTCCCGCATACTTTTCATTATCTTCCCTAAATCCATAATTAACTGAATTAGCACGATCAAAACCATATGCTATATTCTCACTACACCCTCTAGCCTTAACTCCATACTGTGCATACACACTATAAAAGCGTGTACCATCAGGTCTGATATGATCAAATCTTGCAGCTAATTCTATTGCTCTTTGCATGGCAAGTTTCTCAAGATTAGCATCATATTTTAGTGGCTCCAAATTTTCGCAATAAATCTTAGCCGAATTATCTTTATCCCAATACCAGGCATCAGATCCCATTCTGAATGAATTGATCATATCAAACAATTTGCGCGCCTCTGTTTGATTATACGTACCGATTGTACATGTATCAGCCAAGGCGCTATCCTGTGGAATTGCAATAAAGACTATCATTAGCGTTACAATAAGTGCAGATAGTTTTCTCTTTAGGTTCATATGACTCTCCTTCCTATACCTTAAGATATGCAACTGTTATTATATTCCTAATTTCTATTATAACGCCAAAAAGGCAATAGCACAATAGTACTATTACCTTTATAGCTTAAAAACTTAAACAATTACTGCAAGTCCTCATCTGTAATTTTATCACCATTCATAAATCTATTTATCACTTGTTTCGCATGTTCAACACTACTCTCATCCGGAATACATACATATGCTCTCTGAGTCGGCATTGAATACGTCTTCTTGCTTGCCCCTTCTCCTGTTACTGCAAATGTTTTAACATCCCAGCTACCACCTTTCGAAAGCTGCATATTTATGAGGGTCGAAATATCATCACTCTCGAAATCTGTAGATATCATACCTTGAAGGCTGTCCATAATTCCAGAGTAATTAGTCAGAAGTGCTGTACTATTGGTCAACTTATTAATAACTCCGGATACAACTTCCATCTGATGACGTCCTCTGGCATTATCTCCATCACCCAGATTATATCTTTCTCTAACAAACGCCAACGCTTTCTCTCCACTTAGATTGTTTTCTCCTTTTGAAAAACTATACTGTGGATAAAGTGATGATCTGAATGCTGTATCCGAATTGACAGTAACACCACCAATCTCATCTATAAGTGTCTCAAATCCTGTAAAATTAATCTGTGCATAATAATTAATCTCTTCTATATCGTATAGATTCGCAAGAGTATCCATGGAACAATCTATACCATATAATCCACAATGCGTAAGCTTATCCTTGCTGCCCTGTGCAATAGAGGGCTCTACATAATAATCACGCGGAGTATTCAGCAACAATACCTGTCTGTTTGTAGGATTTACAAATGCAAGAATATTTACATCACTTCGACTCTTTGCCAGCTTCTTACTTCTGGTATCAGAGCCACTAATATATACAATAAACGGTTTCTTAGTCACATCAATACTTTTGTCTGTCTTTTCAACTTCATATGTTTTGGTATATCCGTCAATAATACGTGTCTTTGTGGTAAAATCCTCATATCCCTCTGTATCAGTAATAACTGATTCATATGATTCGTTCAATATCATGGCCTTTACATCGCCTGCATACAGGGCATCAACCATTTCAATAGCAGATGCATACTTTTTAGTGTTTATTGCACTACCAAGCTTTTTATTGATATCATCAATTACCTCTTTTGTTGCCTCATATCCGTATAATTCAGTAATAGCAAAATCATAGTCCTGTGCATCAGATATAGACTCTGCCCGGTCATCTTTTAATACATAAATAGCGATTTTATCTTCTACAACAGCTTTAGGTTCTGTTATATTATCCAAAGTTCCCATTACGGTGCTTAAAATAGACGTTCCCAACAAGCATCCAGCAATAACCAATATCGATATTAATGTACCAAGCCCTCTCTTAAAATATCCTGACTTCTCAATTTTCTTTTTGTTCTGCCACAAATGTATCAGCAAAAACACTAATAATTCCATGATAACCAAAATCACAGATGCTAAAGCTACGTATTTAATAGGCAACATCTTTGTTTTTACTGCTGTTCCAACAATTATAGCGCTACTAATAGCCTGTAAAATCAAAAGTATTCTCGCAAAAATTATCCATTTTGTTGTTCTTTTCTTTTTCTTCATTTGTTCATTCCTTCCATTATTCTATTTTTATGCTTTCTCTACATATATTTCTTCTCAAAATATAATTATACTATAGCATTAAAAAAAGAGCAGTACAATATGCACTGCCATTTTAAGAAATAATTAAAATTTAAACTTTTTATTAATTCTACTTTTAATTTTCATTATTATCAAATAAATCCGGCTACCGATAATTGTTGTCAGCATACAGCCCAAACTATTATGAAAAATATCATCCCACTCAAACAGCCCTCTCCGAAGAACCAGTTGCAATACCTCTATTCCACCAGAAAGAATAATACCACACATCAATCCCTGCCACCACTTGATTTTTCTATCAAATACATATGGCAATAGAATCCCTACCGGCATCAAAAGCAGAAAATTAAGAAAACATTCCTTCATAAAAAATCTGTTTTCTGCCAGAATATATTTATATGACCAAAATGGTTTCAACTGATACTGTGCATACGGCAATGGATTTCTGGTAAAAACTGTCGATGCATATACAATCGCAACAAATGTCAATAAAAACAATATTGCTACTGCCTGATATACACGTACAATATGCCTACGTACCATTATAACCTCTATAATAGACACTATTGTAAATACAATTATAAAAAATATAATTTCCCGCCGGGTCCATGCAGGATTATACGTAACCCAAATCTGATAAATATCCATATACTATAGTATACTCATAATCTACTAAAAATACCATATCTATATTTTTATTTTATAATTTAAATGTATTCTCCAGTGTCTCCCACTTCTGATCCTTATCACTTAAATTGATTGGTGTGCCATCCTCAAGTGTGTATCCGCTTCCGTCAGCGCTTCCCGGATACTCTCCGACCAGCTGTGGCCACTCGATACCGATTGCAGGATCATTCCATGCAAGGCCTCTCTCATCTCCAAGGTGCCAGAAATCTGTTACCTTGTAGCAGAACTCTGCTACATCTGAGAGTACTAAAAATCCATGTGCAAAGCCCTTTACTGCACGCACGAGCTTAGCCTGTGGGTATTCCTTCTGAAAATGAAGTCCACGAAGCACTCCCTTTGTAGAGCATGACTGGTTATCCTGTACGAATACTCTGTCAATACCGGCTTCCTGCATATCCCTTGAATTGTATGTCTCCATAAAGTATCCACGATTGTCTCTCCTCTACAAGACTTAGTTGCATGTGAAGCAACTCAGACATAAGAGTGTCATTTCTTTTATATCATCCAGAGAAAAACCCAGATATTTAAAAAACAATATCTGCTGCAGACGCGCAAAATCGTCATCATTATAGAATCTGGCTCTGTTTTCGTTTACGTAGGATGGTTTTAAAATATTGTGCTCGTCATAGTACCTGACGGTCTTTTTTGTAATATGCGCTTTTTTGCAAATTCTCCTGAGGAGTAGTAGCCGGGTAGTTTCATCGTTGCCTTTCCTCTCATCTTCTTACTTTTGAACTTCCTATATCTAAATATATCATGATTTTCTAATACAGGATTTATTAATATTTACTTATTTTCACTGTTTCTGCTTGTTTTTCTGGAAAATGTACTTATAATTATATTATCACTATGTAACAAGGAGAAAACAATGAAATACGATTATTTAGTAGTAGGTTCCGGTCTCTACGGAGCCATCTTCGCCCACGAGGCAAAGGCCAAGGGCAAATCAGTGCTTGTTGTGGACAAGCGTCCTAACATAGCAGGAAATGTCTACACCGAGAAGCAGGAGGGCATCAACGTACATATGTACGGAGCCCACATCTTCCACACAAATGACAAGAGAGTTTGGAACTATATCACGCAGTTTGCTGAGTTCAACCGCTTCACAAACAGTCCTGTAGCAAACTACAAGGGTGAACTTTACTCTATGCCATTTAACATGTACACCTTCAACAAGATGTGGGGTGTGGTGACACCTGAAGAGGCTGCTGCAAAGATTGATGAGCAAAAAAAGGAAATCACGGGCGAACCAAAAAATCTCGAGGAGCAGGCTATCTCGCTCGTTGGCCGTGATATCTATGAGAAGCTCGTGAAGGGCTACACTGAGAAACAGTGGGGCCGTGACTGTAAGGAGCTTCCGGCTTTCATCATAAAGCGTCTTCCTGTTAGACTTACCTTTGACAACAATTACTTCAACGCTCTTTATCAGGGTATTCCAATCGGTGGCTACACAAAGATGGTTGAAAATCTGCTCGACGGCATTGAGGTCAGATTAAATACCGACTACCTTAAGCACAAGGCTGAGCTTGATGCTCTTGCTGACAAGGTTGTATACACAGGTCCGATTGACGCATACTTTGGCTTTAAGCTAGGTACTTTGGAATACCGTTCAGTGTGCTTTGAGAATGAGACCCTCGATATTCCTAACTTCCAGGGCAATGCCGCTGTCAACTATACAGACCGCGAGACTCCATGGACACGTATCATCGAGCACAAGTGGTTCGAGTTCGGCAAGGATGAGGATGGCAATGATCTGCCAAAGACTATTATCAGCCGTGAGTACTCTTCTGAGTGGAAGGCCGGCGATGAGCCTTACTACCCTGTAAACGATGAGAAAAACGGACAGCTCTATGCCAAGTATAAGGAGCTTGCAGATAAGGAGAACGGTGTTATATTCGGTGGTCGTCTCGGCGAGTACAAGTACTATGATATGGATACTACCATTGCTTCTGTACTTGATATGTGTGAGAAGGAGCTTGGCTAATAGTTAGACTTCCCACAAAATGCTTTGTTTATGTCATACAAAACCGCCCATAGCATTTGCCACGGGCGGTTTTATTTACATTATTTTTTTCGGGCCAGATTTATCTCCGCCGCCGGAATATGCACCCTCAGGCACTCATATCCATACTCCTTCGAATATGCATATATAGCCGGAAGCTGTCTTGAAAGAAATAGCGCCGGTGCTTCTGTCACAGAGTACGCACCACAGTGCCCAAACTCAAGAACATCACCAAGCTCAAGCTTCTTAAGCTTCACCTCTCTGACCAGCACATCCGCCACTGTACAAAGGCTTCCGCAGAGCGTATAGTCTATGTCCGGCAATTGTGTTAATTCTTCCTCGGTTCTTTCTTCATTTTCTGATACTTCACAACCATTGAATGTGTTTCCTATCGGACCTGCTGTTCCTTTTATTTCTCCTAATTTTTCACCAAAATATATTTCGGCAGCTCTATATATACTAATCGGTGGCACCTGCATAGCCATTCTCTGCCCGAAGTAATTCAGATGGTGGATTCCTCCATCCAGAATCGCATAATTGGCATCGCCTGTCGATTTAAGGTCCTTTACCTGTGTGTAATATTTACCGCATGAGGCTGCGAGGAAGCGTCCCATCTCAATGCCAAGCGGATATTCCTCGGCAAATTCTCTAAGCACCTCTGCTGCCTCATCAAGTGATTGTTTTTCCTTTTCCTGCCAGTCATCCTCGAAATACTCCACGCAAAGTCCCGGGCCATACTCTACAAGCTGTGGCTCAAAGCCGTATTTTTCTTTTAATCCGGTCAGTGCAGACTTTATTTTTTCCAAGTCCTTATTTATTTTGCGAAGACTCTTCTGTGTGCCGGAATAGTAGTGAATGCCTATTACCGTGATGCCCTTAAACTCATCCGGATGCGAAATGATATATTCAATATCCTCAAGCGACATGCCAAACTGGTTGCCACTTGTCAGGCGAAGTATGACCTGTGCTTTCGTTTCGGCAAACTCGGCTTCATGCGCACCTTCCTGTATACATTCAATCATCACTTCTGATATCAGCGCCGCATGTCTTATGCTTTCACAGGTCAGTATGCCGGCGCCATATGAAACTGCTCGCTCTATATCGCATTTTTCCTTCATCACACCTGAATAAATGATGCTCTCCGGCTTCACGCCCAGTGCTATACATATCTCAAGCTCTCCCGGGCTGCACACCTCCACATGGTCTAAGCCCTCCGGCAGCCTGTGAAGCAGAAATGGGTTTGCCTTTATCGAAAAGCAAAGCGGTATCCTACGTCCTCCTTTACAATCAAGAGCAGCCCTTATCATGGCTGCTCTCTTTGCAAACTCGTCCGTATCAAATACATAGTACGGTGTCTGTCTCATATGCTTTATTCCTCCACAAGCTCTTTCACAAGCTTCTCGATTGCATCAACTGAGTTGAAATTCTCAGGAACCAGATCCTTTGGTCTGATTGTGATGTCAAACTCATCAGTCAGCTCCGATACGAGTGAAACTATATCAAATGACTCAAGAATTTTGTCATCGATTAGCTTTGTCTCCTTCTCAAAATCCACATCCGGTCTTAATTCCTCTAAAATCTCTAAAATTGTGTCTCTCATTTTACATTTCCTCCAGTTTTTTCATATCATATTTTCCGTTTGGAAGCTTAGGAAGCTGCTCCAGCTTCTTGATCTTCCTTGGCACCATAAAGCCCGGGAGCTCGTCCCTCAACGCCAGCGCAAGGCTTCTCCTATCACAGTCACCTGTGTAGAAAAGTATCAGCACCTCTTTTGCTTTATTATATATAACGCAGCTTTCTGCGACTCCCTCGACCACATTGGCGGCATGCTCCACCTCGTCAAGCTCCACACGGTGTCCCATGTGCTTTATCTGGCGGTCCATACGTCCACAGAAATGAAGTATGCCGTCCTCATCGAGCCTTCCGTAATCCCCTGTGCGGTACATACGCTCAGGATAAGCCTTGTTGAGTGGATTGAGTGTAAATGCCGCAGCTGTCCTCTCCGGATCATTATAATAACCCAGCGCCAGGATTGGTCCACATACGCATATCTCGCCCTGTTCTCCGACAGCCGGCTCATTTCCATGCTCATCTATCAGGAAAACCCTGTAATTGTTATAGGCTTTTCCTATAGGAAGCACCTCGTCATCTTCCACCAGATGATCCACACTATAATACGTGCACGAAGCAGTTGCCTCTGTCGGTCCATACTGGTTCACAAAATGTGCTTCCGGCAGATTTTCCTGCCATTTTCTGAGCACCCTGCACGGCATCACTGAGCCTGAGAAGCAGATTTTTCTAAGACTCTTAAGCCCTACTTCCTCAAATGCTCCAAGCGATGTGAGAATGGTAAATGCCGAAACACTCCAGCCGACACTGCTGACTTTCTTATCATTCATGTAATCAAACAGGGCATTTGGCTCCATAAAATACTCTTTTGGAATAATCGCTGTGCTGCAACCGGTCTTTAGCGGCAGATAAATGTCCCTGATTGCCGCAATATAATCAAGCGGTGACTGATTGCCCAGCACATCACTTTCCTCTATATTCATCACACCACAGTAAGCATTGATGTATGTCATAAGTGACAGATGTGATGTCATGACTCCCTTTGGATTGCCGGTGGAGCCTGACGTGTAGATAATATACAGCGGGTCTGTCATGGACATCTGCCTGCGGACTGTTGCAAGCTTCTCCAGTGAGCTGTCAGCTCCCACTATCCGCTCGAAGCACGATATATCCTCCGCAACAAATATCTGCGGTCTCTCAAAGACTTCTGTCTTTGCCAGCTCATTCACTATGCTTTCCACATGCTCAAGGCTTTCCCTGTCTGCAACAATAGCCCTTGGCGAGAGATTTTCAAGAATTTTTTCGATTCTCTTGTCTGGAAGCGATGCATCAATCGGTGCATACGGCCTGCCTGCATATACCACTCCAAGGAAGTATGCCGGCGTCACCATTTTCCTTCCGGCAAATACTGCAACCGGTGTTCTGTCCACTCCAAGCTTTTCTATCAGATATGCTCCTGCATTTCTTGCAATATCATACACCTGCGCAAATGTAATGCTACTTTCAGTATCCGAAAATGCAGGCTTGTCAGGGCATTTTTCTACTGTGGCCTCAAGCCACTCCAATACGTTTTTCATATTATTCCTCTTATTCTTTTCTCATACATATATGATATGAGGGTCAAAAGGTATTTTGCCCCTCATTTATGATTAATCAGATTACTACATGCATTAATAAACGTTGCCGAAAAGAATTATAGCACAGAACATCCTAAAAAAATGTCATGTGCTATCGAATTAAGAAAAATTAAGAAATCCTTAATATTTTTGTGTAGGTTTTTCTATATTTGATTCTCCTATTAAATATATCGGTCTGTCCTTTGCCTCGAGATAAAGCTTTGACAGATATAGCCCCAAAATGCCTATGCTAAGCAGTTGTATCCCACCTATGAAAAGTATGATAACAACGGTCGAAGCCCAGCCGGCTACCGGATCGCCAAATACAAGTCTCCTGATTATGATAAAAAACATGGCTGCTATCGCCACAATAAAACTGAACACTCCCGCTATGGATGCGATGTATAGCGGTGCGTTGGAAAATGCCACTATTCCGTCAAGGCTATACAAAAAAAGCTGCCAAAATGACCACTTTGTCTCGCCAGCCACACGGTTTACATTTTCAAACTCAAGCCATTTGACCTTAAATCCTACCCAGCCAAATAATCCTTTTGAAAACCTATTGTACTCTTTTAGCGATAAAAGAGCATCCACATATTTCCTATTCATCAGCCTATAGTCACGTGCCCCATCAACCATATTTGCCTTTGAAATCTTACTCATCAGCCTATAGAACTTTCTGGCAAAAAAAGATCTGATCGGTGGTTCGCCTTTGCGTGTTACTCGCCTTGTACCTACAGCATCATAGCCCTCTTTAGTAAGAACCTGATACATCTTTGGAAGCATATCCGGGGGATCCTGAAGGTCTGCATCCATTATCGCAACATATTCTCCGGAGGCATGCTGCAACCCTGCATACATAGCTGCTTCCTTGCCAAAATTACGTGAAAATGATATGTATTTCACACCGGAATCATTTGCAGCGAGCTCCTTTGCGATATCGAGCGTCCCATCTGATGAGCCATCATCCACTATAATCAGCTCATAGGACAATCCCGCTGTCTCACTCTCCTGGCTCATTTCATTAAGCACCTGAGTTATTTTATTATAAAAAAGAGGCAGAGCCTCTTTTTCGTTAAAACATGGAACTATTATACTCATTTTATCCATTCTTATATCCACTTTATTTAACTTATTCCTATTATTTTTTATATATTTCATGACATTATACACTTTACAAAGCTTTTTGTTACATTATATTAACAACACATTTTATATGAACAAGTTTATTCTATCTGTATATTATGACACTCCATATAATACCTCTTTTCATTAGCCTCACCAATAGAGAATGTCTTTCTTGGAAGCACACCACCTGCATTTATTGCCGGGAAAAGTGTGCTCTTATCAATTGACTGAAGGAAAATTCCACATCCATTTGTCTCCTTTACCAGTCCGTGAAGAGCTTCATCACCATGGATATAGTCAATCGACACATTGTCATGTGTCTCAAGATACTTATCTAAAATGCCCTGAAGTATCTCAACTGGAAGACGGTCACCCCTATTTGTGATATTAATTCCAGAACTCTTTATTGGTGCTGTGCAGGTTACAGCGCTATTTTCTGAAACCACTTCATTGCTATTTGCCGGTTTTGCACTGTTATCGCTGCCTGATTCAGCATACTCAAATACTATCTCATCACCCTCAGTGCTCTCAAGTCCCTGTTTTGTGATTTCAGCTTCAAAAAACGACAGCATATCCTTTACATCAACATTTGTAAGCAGTCTGTGAATAGGCTTAAACTCAAGTGCCTCACTATGCAGATTGCAGATTTCCACAAGAGCATACCTTGCAGGATGAGTTTTCAACTGCTCCTCTGTAAATTTTCCGGATTCTTTAATATTTTCCCAACAAGTCTTCGCTGTGGCAAGAGAATGGTTTCCATCACCTACCGCAAAAAGGAAGCCTCCACTTTGCTCCTGTTTTTTGGCAAATGCATCCGTCACCTGCTTTGCTGCCTCACCCTCAATAGCATAGCCGCGGATATGTCCGCCTCCCTGCATAAGGTCTGTATCATAAAGCTTACGGAAACTGTCCTTTAAAGAATATACATATTCGATTATTCCATGTTCTACGTTTCCGATATTGTAAATGTCAGTTAATTTTCCATCATCAGATACATCATCTGCCTTATCAACAGGATCATCCACCAAAAGCATTACATGTGGAAGTTCAATTGCAGCATGCTCTCTTATCTTTACTCTTGGTGGGATACGTGAAATAACTGTCCCCTCTGTTGCTCTTATAAGTGTAGGATTCTTGGGATCAAAATCATAATCCTCTAAATCCACAAGTCCTACTATTCCAATACGGACTCCTGACTCTGTGGTGCGCTCCACAAGTACATATCCATCTGTAACTACCTGTTGTATAATACCATCTGACAAGTATTTTTCCATTGTAGAATTAATACAAGCGATACGCTCTGAGTCTGACATTGATGCATACACAGTTGCATGATCATCCGCACAACTGCTATTTTCACATGCACAGTTCTTGTCATTCTTTTTATTTCCCAGATATATCTCCGGAAATACAACATTGAGTGTCGATGGTGCATCACCCACAAACTCTTCCACGGTCTTCCAGTAATCAGCCTGACTTGTATACTGATCGCAAGCTATAACTGACCATTTTTCCATATCTATGCCGTCTTTTGGCAATAAAATATTTGCCGGGTTAAAACAATTTGACATGACTTTATTCTCCTTTAACTTTGTATTCCTATATTTTACAACTCTTAAATAGTTAATACGATAAAATTATAACACTTTTCATAGATTTTGTTGACATCATTTCTTATATATCATACAATTTTTATAACAATATTTGAAAGGGGGATACAAATGAGAAAACAAGTTTACTTATTCGAACTGGATTCTGTTCGAAATTCCAAAGCAGAAATTGAGCGTGCTCAGAAGGCACTTTTCGAGGAAATTATTCTCAATGGTAACTCTGTTGTACTATCTTTTAATCAATTATCTGATTCTCGTGGCTTTCTTCGCTCGTTAGCAAACACAGACACATCCGAACAAATAATTCATATGTTTGAATTAGGACATTTAAAAGTTGCACAGTATTACAAACAAGATAATACTCTTGTGCGCACTGCATCACAGTATTTTCAGCAGGCTCTATCTACGCCTGATTCATTTCATTTTTCTACTTTCGAAGGTTTAAATCTTACCCATGATGATATTCACGATATACATCAGGCCATAACCTTCTGCGACCTCCCGCTTCTACAACAAAAAGCACATAATGATACCTGGAATTATGTTATAAACGTCGTTACAATGGTAATTGCCATGAGCCAGTCCCAATTTTCTACTGCTGAGCCCATAAAATCACACATTTCTTTACACAAATTAATAACGCTCTTTTTAAATAGCCGTGACAGACTTTTGTCTTCTTTACAATCTCAGCCTAAACAAGCTGCTTCCACGGACAAACTGATATCCGCTATTTCCAACAATAGCGTCCATGAACTACTTGGCAATATTAATGATACTCTACCTCCTAAAAGCAACTCTCGATCTGTCTGGAAAAATCACATTTATGAATATCTCGCAAAGGATACCTCATATACAGATACATGCCATATCGCCGATCTGATTATCGACCTATTATACAATTATGTTGTTGAATCAGGAATAAAAAATGTGTGTAAACACTATGATGGCGAAGCAGGAATTTCAGGTTCTTTCTGGAACGACTTTGCTTCACGCCTAATAATGTACTGGAAAGATTCACAGAATATCAATAATTCATCCTGCAAAGTACACTATTATCAAGATGAAAAACCCGATTTAGATAACTGGATTTTAAGCTCAGTACAGCTTGCCCCATGGGATACTGCTGATCGCATAATTGAAAAAATTGACACCATTCCACAATCCGCTGAAACATACGAACAAAATCATTTAGAACAAATAAAATCACAAAAGATTTATTTAAACAAACGTTTCCGCAAAATCATCGGTACAATCGGTGCCAGTATATTTTTATTTGTTTTTGTTAACACGATACTGGGTTGGATACAGGGTGCTGTAGAGCCGGACTTTCATAATATACTTATATTAACAATACTTTTTGCATTCATATCAACAATTGCATTCAGTATCATTGGATCACTCATTTCCAATAAAATACATCTCGCTGACCTGCTTGACAGCCTTAACCTATTCAAAGCAACTATTAAAGATATCCGTGTTACCAAAAAACAGCCTCGTGGCATTTCATATTATCGTAAATCCGCTGACAATGAAAACAATGAATAAGCAGCAAGGGTGAATCCATCATCGATTCGCCCTCTTTTTATCCAATCATCCAATTCTCTCCCAGACAATAAAATCGTCTTTTGAATCTCCTCATATCCTATCTTTTCCTCGTAAGATGAAATTTCGCAATATACTACAGAAATCTTTCCTGATGTAATTCCACTATCGGCGGTGAGGCTTCCTATTACCTTAATCCTTGCATCATCAGCGAAAGTTGCTCCAACTTCTTCCGAAAGCTCCTTAACAGCATTCTCTTCGGCTGACAGCCCATCTTCTCCAAACCCACGTGGAAAACCATACTGTATTCTACGTATGGCATGTCTATACTGTTTGATAAGTATAAACTTACCATCATATACAGGAATGGTAACAACAGGTACTCCTGTTGATGTACCGATCAATCTGTCGTAAGAAAACAAATCTCCATTTTTATTTTTAACCAAATCAACAAGCATTGTATTCCATGGACTTTTATAAACAACCCCAAGTCTCCGTCCGGAATCAGCAACATACTCATTTACAGTGTCTGGATCAGTAATGATGGTAAGATCCTCCGATTGAATAAACAGATCCGGTCTTTTGTTTGTTAATTCAATATATAATTTCCATTCATTTGAATCTGTGTATTTCATAAACTCTATCCTACTAAATGTATACTCTCAAACTTTAAATAATTCTACATCATATTGTTTTTATAATAACATGAAAATTCAAGAAAATCATTGTATCATTTGCTCCACTATTTGTAAATATTTATTCCTTGTTTGAATTTCATTTTAGGTATAAAATATTATATTTCAAAAATCTTGACATTTTATTTTTCTCATGGTAAGATTTGTTTCAATAGAAATGGTCGTTGTTGAGATGACTAGCAAGAAACTCTCTTACCAGTTAATGGAAGGGAGTTTTTTTCTTTATATGGATATACCAGCATCATTCGATAAGCCTTTCAAAATATACGATGAAATGCTTCGTATTTTGGAAGATAGAAATATTATAATAAAAAACAAAGAGTTAGCTCGTTGTGCATTAGAGAATTTTTCTTATTATGGTTTAATAAATGGATACAAAGACACTCTTCTTCAGATTGAAGGAAGTGATAATTTTTTAGACGGAACAACCTTTGAGGAGCTTTATACATTACATATTATTGATACATCCTTGAACAGCATACTATTACGATATATTTTATTTTTAGAACGAGCATTAAAATCCAGAATATCTTATTTAGTTTCTGAAAACTATGGTGTATATACAAATTGGAATGATTTTTCATGTAATAATGAACATGATTATTTGTATAAGAATAATTATACAAACTCAAACGGAAATAGAACTTTTAGCATTATTTCATTACCACAATTGCCAGATAATAGCATTATTCAGCTGATGTCTGATAGTCAAGTGCGAAATGACGCCTCTCAAAGTTGTAGGTATGAACATACTGTCCTATGGTAGTTCCGGCTTTCTTGATATTATTATATTGTGTTGTAAGTAGGGTTGATATCATGTATATGTGGCCCAACATGTATAACAGCTTTCGCTGGTCATCCATAGAAAACTCAAATCTGCAAACATGTCAATAAATGCTTTCACAGCTATCCGTGAAGTTCACTCTTTAATAAGTCCAACCTGCCAAAGGTAAGTTGTTTTCATGATTGGAGTATACTTATATGATCCTTTCAGTTCCAACGCTGGGAACAAAAGCAGTCATCCGTGCTTTCTCGGCGAAGGGATCTCCCTCTAATTCTTTTATACCAGAATATTTTATAAGCATCTTACTCTTATATATTTTTCTCATTATCTTTTAAAAGGATAAATATTTCTTTAGGCATATTTGTTATATAACATACAAAACGCAAAAATGTTTTTGCACTTTGCTTCAAAGCCTCCACATTTTTAAATAATATATTTAGTTCACTTATATCATATTCCCTATATTCCAGATCGTATTGAAACAGTGTAAAGTCCAAAAAACGTAAAATGTCAAAATAACTTAATGGTTGTTCCATAATACGAAATATCATATTTATGAAAGCCTCTGTATACTCGGGTTGGTTTAATTTTATTTCTGGTAAATCAACTACGCTATTTTCTTCCCCACAATATCTATACAATGTTTTTCTAGCAATATTATTAGTTACCTTTAAAATATCATCTATTTTTGCTTTCGAATTACTTCCATATATTAATCCCAAAATAATAATATTAATCTTATCTTCTTTATCAAAGTATTGAACTTGTCTACATATCTGTAGCATAGGGTACATCAACATACTACTTAATTGATATACTCCCCATCTAATAGCCTTATTTTCTTTCGAAGTCAATGGTAATTCAACTAGTACAGCCAGATCGCGCAATGCTGTAATTGTTTTTTTACATTTTGTAAAATTATCATCTAATGCCCAATAATGTGTATTTATAAACTTAAAAATGCGTCTATAGATTGAATTATCAGGCGTAGAAATATTTTTAAAAACATTTATATTCTCATTCTGAATCTGAGGATTCCATGATCCTCTCCAATCATTACTATTTATTCCATATCTCGTTTCCATATCCTTTATGATATTTAAATCTACAATTTGGATGCTCTTCTTATTCGCAAAAATCTTTGTACTCAATTTAGTACCCTTTTTCACAAACAAAATATCATCTACTTCTATCATTTCTTTTATACCGGTTAACCATGCAACTCTATTTATCTCTTGAGCTGCGCCTGATTTACAATCAGCCCAAATAGTTTTTGTTGAAAAATCATAATGCACATAAATTCCATAAACATCTAAATCAGTTACTGTATCATAAGGTTCATCTGCACTAGTCTGAATTATAATATTTGTTTTTGGAAAATATCCCATAAAAAAGAATAGTCTTTTTATTTGAAATTCCAATAACTCGCCTTTATTAATATTCTTAAATATAGTATTCTCTGAAGATCTAGTATTCTTCGAATTTTTGTTGTTAACACTTTTAATTTGTTTTTCATTGTCTAGATCACTTTTTTTCTTTCTAGCCATTAATATTCCTCCATTTTACTAATAATTTTCATCTCGTAATATTCGTTGAATATATTCATCCGCTTCTTTTGACGATTCTGGAACATCCCCCATTCGTACCCGTTGCTCCTCTGATGAACAATAATTAGAGGACTTTACTATTTGATTATAATTATCAATATTTAAATCATTTTCCTCCATAATACCATTAATAAATTTTAGGGCAGCTTTGGCAACATCAACTTTAACAAGTTCTAAATAGTATCCTGTTGCATTATAGTATCCATTATACCCCCATTTCTTTTTACTCTTATGCGTTACTTTAGCAATTCCCTTTTTTTCTAACATTATATAATCAGTACTATTTGCATCATGTGGTCCAACTTCTCCATTTCTTATCCATGCGCTCAAAAATTTTTGTGCACTATATATCGTAGAATATTGCGTATAATTTTCACCAAATCTAATGGACGCAAGCAATAATCTCACATCATCAAATATATCATCTGGAGCTGTTAGCCAGTCTGCACTTTGAGTAAACTCAAACTCCCTACTCACTTCTCTATTTGTTACTATTTTAATAGGATTTATCATTCCTATCTTTTTAGCTAGATTAAAAATCTCTTTATCTGCAATTGTCAAATTTTCATACGGAATACCTTGATAATTTTGTATTTCTTCAATCGTAGCCCCTAAACTCTCTTTCTGTATCTTTCCCAACTCACTAACAGCAAGTGCGATTCGTTGGTTATCGCTTCCCCAAATATATTCATTACTAATAATCGGATCATTCTTTTTATTAACTTTTCTTATTAATTTAAACTGATCTGCAACATCTAATGATATATTAATATCATCTTCCCTAAATCCCTTTTGTATCGATTTTTCCGTTATTTCAGTTTGCGTATATGGTACTTTTTTTGTTTCTTCCAATGTATCTACCGTTATAATCTCTTTATCCGATGGATGCAGATCTTCAAAAACTTTTCCTGTTATTTCTAATGTACTCTGTGTATCAAAAACATACTCCTCAATTCCAATAAGACTTCCTGTACTATCTCTATGTACTTCAATTTTTTGATCAGAACTTTCCTCTAACTGTGGCAGGATAACCTTATGCAATTCAATAGGTTTAATTCCGACTTGACTAGCCATTTTTTCTATTTTTTCTGGATTATTTAACATTTTATTTCCTCTTATTGCCCCTAAAAAAAGCCCAGTCTTTCCAGCTACATTTAAGCAATCAAAAATATCAGCATTATCGCTATAATCTACAAATTCTTTCAAATGTTTACGAGCAGCAACAGCCCAAAAACCATTAATTTTTCTATCCATCATATATTTCTCCCTTACACTTACTATATCGGTACTATTATACTACAACATTATCACATATTAGCTTATAAAGCGTTTGACAAATTTATTGTTTTTTGTTGGTATCTGTTGAATTTTATCACTTAGAATAGTAAAATAATTTTTATCTGGAGGTCAAATTTATATGGAATACCAACACCAATTAACGGTTTTACTTATTGAAGATGATAAATTTGCATGTGAAGAAATTCATGACTATATAGACCAATTTGATGACATATGTCTTGTAAACATAACAGATGATGCCAATGAAGCTTTGGATATGGTAAAGTATTATGTTCCTGACGCAATTATTTTGGATTTAGAACTCCACGAAGGTGGGGGAAATGGATTGCTGTTTCTATCAAAAATACATGATATAGCGTTGGATAAGCTACCTTATATTCTTATCACTACGCAGAACACGAGTAACGTAACTCTTGATGCAGCACGTCAATTAGGCGCAGATTTTATTCTTACTAAGTATGAGAAAGACTATTCCTTTCAAAAGCCGGTCGAGTTATTACGTCTGATGAAGAATGCCATACAGAGACATTCCTCACCAAACACTCCTTTTATAATTACTCCTGCTGAAAAGAATCGTCGACTTACCACCCATATTCATCATGAATTGGATACTATAGGTATCAGTCCCAAAGCAATTGGATATGAATACCTGACCGAAGCAATTATCCTCACTATAGATAAACCTACTCCGAATCTTGCTCGGCAAATTGCAAAAAAGCACAGCAAAACCCCAGCAAGCGTTGAGAGAGCCATGCAAAATGCAATAAACAGAGCCTGGTCAAATGGCAATCCTGAGGATTTGGCACGTAACTACACAGCAGTGATCAATTATGAACGAGGAGTTCCTACATTGACTGAATTTATTTACCATTACGCAAGTAAATTCAAAAATGAGTTACAAACTACTTTCTAACCAATGCAGACCAGAATTTAGTTATCCATTCTATCATATGTCTCACCTCCATAATCAGAGGTTATCCCATATGATAGCTAATTCTTAATTCATAATTAACGTTATTTTTTATTAGGTTTCGTATATGATTATTACAATTATCAAATCATTTTTACTTTTTATATTTGCATTTTTTCTATTCACAAGGATATCAAATAGCGATAATACAATTATTATTCCATTTATACTAAAGTGTTTTATTTCGTCATTTGCATTATCTTTATTGACATTATTTTGCAAACATAATCTTGCCATTCTAAGCTATGTAGTCCCATTATTTTTCTTTTGGACGATTCTGTGCTGCATTACCACTTTTCAGCCTAAAATATTGCTTACATATTCGCTGGTTTGCTATTGTACCGTACTCATGCTCTATAGTATATCTGCTGCCATTTGGGGACTTTTTACATTTTTTATTTTCGCAGAACTTTCCCAAATCATTATAAATATATTTACATTATTATCATGTGCCACAACTTTCATCTTTTTAAAACTCATTTTAAGGTCAAAGAGTTTTTGCAATACAGTTAGATATTTAATCCACAATTCTATCTTTAACTACATTGTGATTCTATATATATTAAGTATTCTAATACTGACTTTTGAACAAGTATACAATGTAAAATCCATACAGGTATCATTTCTCAGCATGATTTTACTAATTGTGTTACTATTCCTTATTAATCTTTGGTGGCGAAACAAGCAAACCGAATTTTATATTGAGAAGATGCGACTTCTTGAGGTTAAAAACCTTCGTTCCACATCTGCGGACTACGAATCTTATATCTCCAAACTCGAAAATGAAAATAAGAGGCTTGGTGCAATAATTCATAAGGACAACAGAATTGTAAATGCTATGGCAGACTCCGTATGTAACTATCTCTCCACAACTACCAATAATTCGGTAACTGATTTAGAAGAGCTCCATGCAAAAGGAATATCTCTTTCTAATGAAATAGACTCAATTAAAACATACCGACAAGAACTTCTTGGAAATGGATTGCTATCTATATCTACCATTCCGCTTACAAAGCATTCCGGTATAGATGCAATTATTTCTTTTATGGCAAAGGAAGCTTGCAGCTATGGTATTTCGTTAAAATTTCATTTCGATACTGATTTTTTTACTGTTAAAGATACTGAAATTTCGGAGATAGATCTTGTCCATCTTCTCTCCGATTTGATTGAAAATGCCATCATTGCAACTAAAAATGCTGACGAGAAATGCATAGAATTATCATTTCAACTACTAAAAGGAACCCCTGCTATCTCTATATCCGATAGCGGAGTCCCTTTCGAAATCGAAACATTTATGAAATTAGGAATCACAGAGGCCTCTACGCATACTTCTGAAGGTGGAACAGGAGTCGGACTTATTGATATCTGGTCTTTCAAGAAAAACTATCGTGCCTCTCTCGTGATAGAAGAACTTGATACTGATACTTCAATATATAGTAAACGTTTATCGATTCAATTTGATAAAAAATGCAACTATCTGATTATAACCGACAGATTTAAGGAAATTATATCTCATCAAACCAGATCAGACTTAATTGTCACAAAACAAATGCATCTCATGCGGATTTAACTTATTATCCGATGCCCTCTATAACTAGTTTTACTTAAATTTCTACATCACTTCCTACATCATATAATTCTCCGATAAAATCAATATAACCTGCCCTAATCTGCTCCTGTGTATATGATTTTTCTTTAATCGGATTATCCGATACATGTTTAATCAAATTATCAAACTCAATACTTGAAACTATAGCATTCACAAATTCCTTCTTATCAAGATGCTTGTACTTTTGCCATTGAGCTATTGTGACCGGAGAAATTACATTCCCCTTTTTGCCAAAATATTCGATTCTTATTCCAAATGGTATCATACTAGTGCTTATAGTGTCATATCCTTTTAAGGCAGGAATACATCCACGCAATGTACCATCGTGATAATGATATCCATCATTGCTCTTTAACAAAGCCTCTAACAAATACCTCTTAGTGCTTTGTCCAGCATCTGTTGGCAGCTTATCCGTATTGTTTCTGTAAGAAATTAAATACATGAATTTATTATTACTTGAATCATTTGGAATCAGCATAATTCTATCTTCCATTGATTTGATTAGCACTTCTCTAAATGCCTTGTCAATTATAACAATATCAAAAGGGATATCATCTGCATGTTCATTCAATAAATCTTTAATATATTTAACCTCTAATTTCTCCTGCATACCATTATGATTTATATAATCATCTATATTATCTGCTACTGCTGTTTTATCAAGATTATTAATAATATCTTTATAATCTATTTCTGTATGCTGAAAACTATTATCTGCTTTTTTCATCACTTCTACACTAACATTAATATGGCTAAATATATCACTATATCTACTCAGCAAATCCATTTTATCTTCCAACGATGCAATGCACCAAAATGTATATATCTGCCCACATTCTTTATCTGACTTCTCCGTTTTTGACGAAAAAACAGCCTCTTTGATAATACTGAAATAAAACTGAACAGCATCATCCAATATTTCATCAACTATTTTCATTTGCCCTTTTCGGAGGTTCTTCCTATCCAGCGTTAAAGTCTTTTTGGTATCTAAACCATATAAGTCCATGGCATACCATATTCCTTTACTAACCATATATGGTGCATTTTTTAGCTGCATCCCCTTAAAATAAAGCTGATTATTATATCTCTCGTATCTCTCCCGCAAATAAATACTCATACTCGAATTTGTCTTGCAATCCCAAATACTCATTTGATAATCATCGCCCATATTATAATAATAGCGTCCATCATCTGAACATTTTTCCAATTCATCAAATTTCTGAGACTTTATTATATCCATCTGTTCATCTTCAAAGAATAGCTTGATCGGAAATAACGTATTTTCTATAGTACCACATAATACATCCCATATTTTCATATAATACAGCATCTGCTTTTCGCCTGAAAAAGGATCAAACTGCTCTGATATAAACTCTGCTGTATTGCCTGAAAATCCATATGAAAAAGTCATATCACTCGGAAGAACAACATGTATCTCTGTTCCCTGTTCATTACGTACATCCGATTTTGATATCTGCACATAGCCGTTTTTTCTTCGCGAAGTTACCTTTGCATATATGCCATCATTGCCGGCTGCCTTTGAATATATTTCAAACTCATCGGCTATCAAAAAAATAGATTGCAGACCTATTCCAAATCCAGCTGTCGGTCTAAGCCATAATGGCATACTTTCTACTTCCTCGCTACGCTTCTTATCACCTGAATAACTCACTCCAACATTACAGATCTTCTTGAATTGCTCTGCAGAAATTCCTATCCCATTATCACTGATAATAACTTTAAAATGATTCTCATCATATTTACGCAATATTACGTCAACACCATAATTTTCAAACACATCATTTTTTATCTGAAATGGCTGCAGATTGTTAACAGACTCCTTCTCTATCCAACTTCTATATCTGTTTTCGGAGACATCTCTCCACATTTGGATTTTACATGCATCCAATGCATTTTGAATAACTTCTCTTAAAAACACAAATTTGTCTTCATAAATATTGGCACCTTCGATTACTTCAAAAGCTTTTTCTGTAGAAATAGAAAACTGTAAATCGGAGAGTCCTTGTATGTCAGGAACTCCATCAAGGAGTAATTCACACTTTCCCAGCTTAGGAGCACTTCCCTTTATATTTTCCGGCATGATATTCTTCCAATTTAGCGCCCAAAATTCCACCTCTGTCTTAAGCCATGATAGGAAATTTCTGGTCTCTCTGTATACCTCCGGTTTACTACAATCTGCTCTATATTCTATAATATCGGGTGTAATCAAAATATGTCTCGCGGACATATGCTTTTCCCAATGATTTCTTGACGATTCCGGTATCTCTCCAAACACTATCTCATTACTTGCATTAAATCTATTATTATCTGCGTCAAGTAAATCTCCCATACGAAGCATCTGTGCCAAAAATCTGGGATGTGCATAATCTGCATTGAATCCATTTGTCCTATAGTCCAGCTCAAGGAGCTTATCATTCGATTCTGTATGTAAATAAGCAATATCTGCCAAAAGATTTATCAGTCTCTGTTGTATCAATCCGTTATATCCTAAATCAATGTGAAAAGCATTCCCCATGTCTTCCAGATATGAACGTGAATCTACAGCATGCTCTTTTCTATAATAATCTGCAATTAACAGAGTTACCGCGTATCTTACTCTTACAGGCCATGCCAAAACAGATTTTCCTTTATCCCTTTTCTCTTCAAATGAATTGATCAGCCTTGCATTTTCAGCCAAACTATCATCTAATGAATTCTCTGCTGCATGAAGATAATCCTGAAACTCTTTTGATTCCCAGTTATCCTCTATACGCTTACACTCTATGACCATACCAATATCGTGCAAATATGCCGCATGCAATAAGAGCCATGTATCAGTAGGCGATAATAGACGAATAGCCTCCTCTCCCAAAAGCATTTCAATATTTGTAATAATAGCCTCACAATGTGATACATCATGTCTGGTATAATGAGGATAATTTATAACTACCGTTGATAAGGCATCCTGACACATCTTCTTATTAATGTTCCAAACTGATAACAAATTAATATACGTTGGATTTTCCTTGCATATCTCAGTTAAATGCTGTTCCAATTTGTATGGTAATACTATATTATCTTTCGTCATGATGTTCCCCCTCAAAAAATCAGCTACTTCTTCTTTACCATGCAACGCTTCTTGAAAAAAGATATACCATAGCAAAGAATCTGGTCATAATCGTCCTCATACTCTTTTGCATACATCCTATCGTCAATCTGCTGCAGAGCATTATTACATTCACATTCCATACTATTGAGACTCTTGGTGTATTTTGCTTCAAAAATTGCTACACGACCATTTACAGAATCATATACAACCACATCGCTTCGTCCCTCACCATGCTCCTTATTAGACTCCACCATATAACCCGCACCGGTAAAAATGCCGGCAAGAAAAGCATGATAGAAGTCCTCTTTATAATCATGATAACTTATTGTCTTCCGCAAAAGTGTGGTCATCTCACTTGTGAGCTTCTCGCTATCACCACTCCAAACAGCATCAAAAAGCTCATTGCGATTCCATTTTTTTGCACTGTCATCAAACCACTTGATTACGGTAGTTTCAAAAATCTCTTTAATCTCAGCATTTGGAATCATAAGAGCAAGTTCTCCGTTTTGGAGCTCCCCATCATAATAGTCATCACTTACCTTTGTCAGATACCCAGTCAGATAGAGCATACTCCAAAGATTATCCTCCGACGAATGAAGATAATCATATGTCAGGTTCTCATCAATTCTCTGAATTATGCAGCCACCAGCCATTAAAGTTTCCAGCTTCTTAGTAATATTGTTTCCTGCGTAATCAATAAAAGAGCGAATGATTGCATTGTCGCTCGTATTCTTCCAATAACTTACAGGTTTTGCGTTTGGATTTCGCTGTAATTCCAAAAGATAATTCATAACATCCCAGGGACAATAGACATCAAACTTACCGAAATGATATCCATCATACCATTCCTTGATACTTCCCGCTTTATCCTCTATAGCTGCATCTATGATAATACGATCAACTTCGCTCTGAACAAAGCCAAAATACTCATTCAGCCTTGAATCCGTAATAGAATCCGATACAAAATTGTTAGTTCCTGTAAAAATGCTTTCCTTGGCGATTTTTAAGCATCCTGTTATAACAGCAAAACGAAGCGACTGGTTATCTTTCAATGCCTGCATCAAGCCTTTCATAACATCAAGCATCTCATTATAGTAACCATGACTATTTGCTTTTGCCACAGGAACATCATACTCATCAATGAGGAGAATAACCGGCTTGCCATAATGTTGCTGCATTATCGAAGTCAGGAGAATAAGACTATTTTTTACTTCTTTTTCAGAGCCATGACCATTAGCAAGATTGGTAAATATCTTTCTTTGAAATTCTGTTATCCTATCATCATCAAGCAAATACAAGTACTTGTTGTATAAATCAGCAAGTACCATTGTAAGCATGCCATATGCACCAGCAAAATCCAAACCATCTACCTGCCTAAATGAAATAAATACAGTAGGCCATTGATTCAGCCATTCAGCACATAAATCCTGCCTCTTAGAGATCTCAAGTTCCTCAAACATTCGCTTACTATCTTTTTGTATGTCAAAGAAATTCTCAAGCATGCTCATCGCGAGTGTTTTTCCAAATCGTCTTGGACGGGTAATCAGAGTCACTTTCGTGCCTGTTGACTCAAGAAGTTCCTCAATAAGTCCTGACTTATCTATATAATAGTAATTATTATTTCTGATTTCTGCAAAATCAGAAACGCCTACCGGAAGGTTTAGCAGATTCATTTTGTAATACTCCTTCTGTTTTTTATATCTACAAAATATTATATCTAATATATTAACATCCGTCTTCTTATGCAAGCTAACACAATTAGAATTTGCCTTGATATTCTCTATGACACTCCCTATACTGTAAGCGCTCAATATTCCAACGCTAGATCTTAATTAACGCTTGCATCATTTTTGCTAGATGCAAGCGTTTTACTACAATTTAGTTTTTGCAAACATTTTGAACTTCTTTACTCCACGGAGTCAAAGCCTCAAGCTGTACATCTAACATATCTTCACTTGGACGATGCTCCAAAAGATATGTCATCAACATGTCTTTCCGGTTTTGGGCATACTTCACCGCTGTCTCGAAACGGCTTCCCTTACGTGGCTTCTGTTCGTCAAGCCAGTTCCAGAACGCATCGAGTATAGGTTTTTCTTTTTCAAGACGATAGGCTTTTCTCTGCTCAAGAAGTTTTGAATCTCTTGCACTTACTGCCATGTGTTTTCTGCTCCTTTTTCGATACTCTTATTATACCACAAAGAGCATTGAAAAAGAATCAAAAATGCCAGTATTTTCAAAGCTCTTTGTTGTCATAAAAAGTATTTGTCATTTTTTCAAAAATCTTTTCTGTAATTTCAATATTGTAATAATATCTAGATAAATCAAGCATAGTTAATATAACACTTTTATTATTATCTTCATCATTATTACTATTATTATTCACAACATCATCAGCCTTTTTCAATCCTTGATTTCGCCAACTCTCATATTGGTTAAAATATGGTTTAAACAAATTAGGAGATGCTGTAGTTGTTTGATCATTAAAAATCAACTTTTCATTCAGACGATTTCCATAGCAATTGTTATCCAGCTCTTTATCCATTCCATACCCAATTGTTAATATCCAAAGAATTCCTATTATATGTCCTTCTACACACATGTCTATAAAATTGTTATATTTTTCTATTATCACATCTGTTCCGCTTATATTTGAAATTACAATCGGTTCATCCTCGATCACATTGTCACTCTTAGTTTTTATCTCCTTTGGAAATGTCAAAACATTTATTGTTTCTAATATATTTTTTTTAAATGCTTTCCATTTTATTTCATCATTAAGAGCTGCATATATGTTTTCTATCTTTTTATCTATATCTCCTCTTTCAAACTCCACAATCCTCATTCTTAAAAAAGGAACTGTTTTATCTAAATATACACTACCTTTCAGCTTTCTATATGCCTCTTCAATAAATTGTTTATCCATATTTGTACCCTCATATTTTTTGAATATTTTCTCATACAATGTACTCACATACATCATAAGTCTATAGTACCGCTTTTTTAATAAAAGTAAACATTCTTTATGTAAATATAATTATAATAGTATAATAATCACTAATATCAAATTATCAAAAGGAGATTCTACTATGAATAACTTACAAACACACATAAGTAGCTATTTAGAATACTGTCTGGCTCAAAAAAGGCTTGATGAAAAGACTATAAAAGCCTACAGAATTGATCTTATTCAATTTTATAATGAAATATCAATATCAGACCCTTGTAAGATTGCACCCTATGATTTAGAAAAATATATAGAAAAAATGCATCGAAAATACAAGCCGAAATCTGTCAGGCGGAAAATTGCATCAATTAAAGCTTTTTTTCATTATTTAGAATACAAAAACATAATACTGCAAAATCCATTTAATAAAATACAAATTCATTTTCGAGAACCGGTAATCCTCCCCAAAACAATCCCTCTCTATATAGTGGAAGAATTCTTATTTACTATATATAAACAACGTTCTGCCGCCAAAACTAATTATCAAAAAAGAAATGCCTTACGCGATGCTGCTATTGTTGAGCTGCTATTCTCCACAGGAATACGAATCTCAGAACTTTGCAATCTTAAAATCAGTGATGTAAACCTAATTGATGGTGTCATCTTAATATACGGAAAAGGAAGCAAAGAAAGAATTCTGCAAATTGGAAATAGTTCTGTACTTAATATTTTGAAAGAATATAAAAACGACTTCTACAATGAAATCGTACAGTGTAATCACTTTTTTTCCAGTCAATCCGGAAAACCATTATCAGATCAGTCTGTTCGTCGAATGATAAATAAATATGCCTCTCTCTCATCTATTGATTTACATATAACACCTCATATGTTCAGACACACTTTCGCCACAAGCCTTCTAGAAGCTGATGTTGATATTCGGTATATTCAGGAAATGCTTGGGCATAGTTCAATTAATATCACTCAAATCTATACTCATGTAGCAGTCTCAAAGCAAAAAGATATTCTAATAAACAAACATCCTAGAAAAGATTTTCATTTTTAGTCTCTATACTATACACTCCATCAGCTTACTGGTGGGGTGTGTTTTTTATAGATAATATATGATTATCAATTTTTAATATATTTATAAAAAACGCACTACTATATGGTAAGAGACAAAGTCACCAAATATGTTGTGAACAATCTATTATAAAATACAAATAAGGGAGAAGAATCCATGATATCAATAATTATTACATATTATACTGGTGTGAATATATTATATTCCAATTTATCACTATTATTACAAACCAAATTAGAAAATGTAGAGATTATTATTGTTAATGATAATCCAAAACATGAATTAACTGTTAATATGTTACCCCCATCAGATACTGTGCCTATACGTATTTTAACAATGCCACAAAACGGTGGATACGCTGCTGCATGTAATTATGGTGTGGAAAATGCAAATGGCGAATTACTAATTTTTATGGATAGTGATATATTAGTAAGCAAAAATTGGCTATCACCTTTAAAGAAAGCATATTATGAAACTTCAAATTGTGGTGCAGTTTCAACTACAATTCTTAATTTAAATAAAAAACAAATTGTTCACTGGGGACTTGGAATGGTTGAAGGCTTTGAAGTAATTAAGCCATTTCGTGATGGAGACCTGCCTACAGTATTCCAACATGGTGTATATGCATTTAGTATGGCATCTTCAGGTTGCATATTAATCCCCAAAAAAATATTTCAAAATTTGGGTGGATTTGACGAGCAATTTTATAATGGGTTTTGTGATCTTGATCTAACCTATCGTATTACTCAAAGTTCTTATAAGTGTATATATTGCTCAGATTCTATAGTATATCATCGTGGCAAAATTTCCGGAAGCACAAGACTTGCAGCAGAAGATGATACTCGCGCTTTATTTATCAAAAAATGGAAAGATAAATTGCCAAATGATGGAATGACAATTTTACCTTATTTATATAATGCTAATATAAGTGACAGAACAAGTACATCCTATATTATAGTAAACTTTAGCAGATCTCTTTTAGCCCCAAAATATCATTCTATATTGTTAGAATGTTTAAGTGCATCATTAGCAAACTATTATGAATTTAAAAATCAAGCATCTTCTTTTATAACTTTGGAAGACTATCTTCCTTGGGGTGTGTGTGGTGTAGATATACCTATTATTTACTATACAGATACAATTACAAATATCACAAATAACCAACACTGGTTTTCACACCGTGTTGGCAAAGGTGATATTATTGCAGATAGAAATGGTAATTTATTAATAACAGACAAACTAATAGTATAAATAATCCCATCCATTGTAGCTTATTAGTCCATAATTGTGAGCTGCAATGGAGTTATAAGTTTTTTTATCCATAATATTCATTACAATATAATTCTCCAATTCAGCAAATCCATAATTTGATAACACATCCTCAAGAATATCATCAGCCCCCAGAAAAGAAGATAATTTTGTAATATTACATATAAGCCCTCTATATCGCAATGCATTAGAAGGTAAACACAATTTCTTTAATATCTGATAGCTTGCTTTATAATAATCAAGAGCCTGTTGATAAACTTGTTTTTCTACATATATATTTCCCAAGTTATTGTATATGCTGATAAGTGCTTTCTCGTTTGAACATATATTAGCATAATAAAATCCCTTTTTTAATGCAGTAATTGCTGCTTCCTTATTCTTTTGCAGCATTAATGTATAAGCATACAAATTATAGGAAGGAATTGTTAAATAGCCATGAGAGTTCTTTTCGGCTATACGTATAGAATTTAGTATTTCATATGTTGCATTTACTATATCACCTTCCAAAATATTTATAATCGTAGATTGCATTGATATTTCAATATTCCTCGATATACTATTTTTTTCATCGCATTTATCAAAATATTCAATTGCTTTTTTAAAGTTGCTTACTATTTTATCAATAGTTTTGCTATTAAATAAATAGGTAAAAGCTTTATCAGAATATGCAATACTTAACCACATATTATTCTGAAAGCTATCCGCCAATTTTATTACCGCATTAATTTTTTCTAAAGCTTCTTTTTCTAGTCCCAAACTATAAAATGCTACACAATATCTATCATCAATTATTAATGATGAATTTGCATCTAAATTATCCAACTGTTCAAAAACTTTTAAAATATTAATAGCCTTATCGTACTGTAAGGTATGTAATTTTTGATTAACATATCTATGATAAAAATGTGTAATATCTCTCGGTGTAAACAATTCATAATTACTTTTTAAAATTTGAGCAGCTTGCTCAAATAATTTTTCAGCTTCTGAAATATTAACATTTTCAAGCCATATATCCGCTTGGCGAAATAATATTTTAAAATATTTTACTGGCTCTGAAATTGGATTAGTAATTTCAAGTAATAACTTACATAATGCAGCTTCGTAACCTCGTTGATATTCCGTATCATAGTATTTTAAAGCAACTAAACCGTGTGAGATTGCTTCATCTGTTCTTTTTAATGCTGCCAACACTTTAACATATATGTATTTACTTATAATCTTTTCATTATTATAAATTTCGTAACAATCACATATTTTTTGTAATAATGTCGTTGATGGGTTACAGAATTTATGTGAAAAGAAAGTATAAAATTTTTCATGATAAAATGTTATTATGTTTTCTCTATAATTTATAGTAGTAATTAAATTCTTATTAGTAACCAATAATATTTTTTTATCAAATCCGCATTTTTCAAATATTTCAACAGGTAAATTACCATCAAAAAAACAGATTAATGATATAAACTCATGATAACATTGTTGATCATCTACATTAATATCCATATTTTTAAGACGATTATTAATCATTTGCTCTGTTGATAATGCTATTTCTTTAGCAGTTTCAATTAATATATGTGGATTTATAATATATCGATAATTACCAATCTTATTAAAAATTTTGTCGTTTCGAGAAAGTTCCTTTGCTAATAATAAAATATCAATAGGAAGCGTTCCGTTTTTAATTAATAATTTTTCTATATATTCCTTACTTTCTGAAGTTAAATGCAATAATTGACCCATCAAAATAGTAGCATCTTGTAAAGAAAGTACGTCACATTTGTATTGTAAAATATAATTTTCTTTATCATCTCCTATTGTACTTAAATATTCTACCAAAACATGTTTAACATAAATTTTTCGTTCTTTATTATGTGAAAGTGAAAAACATACTGGAATGCTAATCTGTCTACAATATTCGATAACATTCCAAAACAAAATCTGATAATCCCTGCCAAGTTCTTGTATATTGTCTAAGCTTATTAAAGTAGGTGTGTCTTTAGCTGTGTTTACAAGAATGTTAATTATAGCATTTGTAAGCTTACTATATGACACCTTATCTTCATCATTATATAAAAAATCATATAATAAACAAAGAGTATCTTTGTCAATTTTTGTATGAAAAGTATCTATAAATTCCTGCAAATATAAATTCATTCTATATTTTGTGGAAGGTAAACTTAATAAAGCCATTAAAAAATCTTGTATAGCAAATAAATTTTCTTTTTCTCTAAAATCAATATGGATTACCCTATATAAATTCTCATATGCTTTATTTTCTATTTCTCTCATTAACCGACTCTTACCAGTCCCAGAATTCCCATATATATAAAGTACTTTTACATATTTTTCTGGAACAATATCCTGTAGTATTTTTGTTACATCAGAAAAAAAATTAGCACAATTTGTATTTATATATGGCGCTTTCCACACATCTGATGCATCCAATTCGCCTGTTTTTATGCTTTTATTAATATGACTTTTATTATCCAACATATAATCTATCTGGACATCTGGAAGACTAATTCTTTCTTTGGGCGAGAATACAATTCCACAAAATGTATGCATCAAATCCGAGAATGGTTCCAAATTTTCAATTACATAAAATTCTTTTTCATAAAAAAGCAAATCAGAATCATTAATATTTTTAAGACAAATATTTATATTTGAAATATTTGTATTTCCCATATTTTTTATAAATATATGTAAATAAATTCTAAAACCATCTTGCAAATGATATTGCCTTTTTAAATTATTTTTTGCATCCTCAGCATATGGATATTCACTTAATAAAGTATCTAGCCATATGGAACTTTCATTCTTTTCTATATAGGTTTCATATTCATTACGAAAATATTTATATGCAACTTTTTTACATGATAAAATAGTTTGATCAAGTATAGAACCATCTAAAAATAGAACTTCAAAACCATGCTCTTTGGCTACAGTTAATATTTCTATTTTAGTATTTAAAGTAATACTAGTAACACTAAAAAATATAGCTTTATTTATTTTGTGTGATAAAGCTAGCACAACATTTTTGCCAATAGTAGATAAATCAATATTTCGTTTGTGACTTTTACATTCACCCCAAGCTTCATATTTTTGGTTCTTTCCTTTGATAATAATATCTCTCCCCGCATCCTTTTGGGCTCGTGTTAATTTAGTTTTATAAAATTTAGCAGAGTAAACAGTTTTAATATATTCAAAACATATTTTCTCAAACTCACGCCAATCATATTTTTCCCAATCTAATTTATTATATGGTTCTATCATATCTATTTTTTTATCAGTTTTCATAAATTAATCCGACCTATATACATAATACTATTTATATTTAAAAGAGAGATAATCATATATTATCCATCAATTCTATTGATTTCAAGTACTATTATACCACATTTTATAATAACACAAACTTATTAATCATTTGCATAATTTATTACTTTTTATAGGTTTTTGTTGTTTCTCATCAAACATTTTAGTCACCCAATATCCTTCACTTGCCTTTTAATAGTAAGCCTTTCTTCTTGAAGTACGATTTTACGCATAAAACCCGTCTTTGAGATTTAGCACCAGTATTTTTTTGATTCCAAACCTTGCATAAAGTCTTTCCAACCAGCATAAATGCTGACTTTTTTATTTTTCTAAAAACTTGACAAAAAAATTATTTCGCTCTTATATTCATGGTGCTATGGTGTTATAGTATAAGAGGGTGATTATTTATGGCTTATTTCTTAAAAAAACAAATAACAAAAAAGGTACATATCTTCAGATTTATGAAAGTTTCTACGATCCAAAACGTCGTCAGACTGCTCATAAATCATACAAACCTATCGGTTACGTTCATGAATTAATTGAAAAAGGTATTGACGATCCGATTGCATATTACAGGGACGAAGTATCTGAATTAAACAAGAAATTTCATGCTGAAAAAAATGAGAAAAAAGTACAAAAAATAGCAGACAAAACTCCGGAAAAATTTCTGGGTTATTTTCCTGCAAAAAATATCAATGACAGTCTTTCTGCAAAAAAATATATTGACCTTATGCAGACTTCTACAGACTTCAGACTCAATATTTATGAAATGATATCAGCACCTGTTTACTCACGGCTTGTGTGTCCATGTTCAAAATCAAAAACCTTTGATGAAGTGGATCCTATTGTTGGATTAGGACTTCTTTTGGATGCAGACCAGATTCCGATAGGCATGAAACTTTTTCCCGGAAATGAAAGTGAAAAGCCGGTGATACGCAAGGTCATTGATGATCTCAAGCACAGAAATTCCGTAACTGGCAGAACTATCCGGATTGCTGACAAAGGGCTCAACTACGCTGAAAACATAGCCCATGCACTCAGGGAAAAACGTGTTGTAAGCTTTAATCCAAAACTTGCGCAGAAACAGATTTTTGAAATAAACAGGGAAGTCGAAAAAGCCAAATTGTTAAAAGCCTCACAGGCAAAAAAATCAGAGTATGGAGACTGCGCCAAATATGTTACTTTTTCTTCTACTGACAAAAACGGAAATGAGACAGACGGAAAGGTAAAAGTGACAATAAACCAGAAACTCATTGACAAATCTGCCTCTGACAAACTATTTTTTATCTGAAAGTGATATTAAAAAAATGCTAAATCATCGGTTTTAAACCGGTGACTTAGCACCATTTTTTCACTTCAACTCTCAAAGTCAGGTTAAATATACAAAATATATAACAAAAATCCGCTATACTCTATAGTATAACGGATTTACGTTTATTTGCATATATTAAATTCCTTTTGTTGTAAGAATTCTTCCAACTGCATCATCTAATTTTTCTGCCGGTATCTCGCCACTGTTAACTGCAGACAACACTGCATTATAACTGCTCTCAAAGCCTGTTGAAACATAAAGCATGCTCATTCCTGCCTTAACAGCTGCCACAGCCGCCTCATCCTGTGTACATACCTTATTAAGAGACGCGTCTGATAAATCATCTGTAATCAAAAGGCCATTAAAGCCCATGGTGGTTCTCATATAGTTTACGGCACCTGCTGATGTAGAGCATGGTGTGGTTTCCTCTCCTGTCACACTCTGGCAAAGTACATTTCCCATCATGACCGCCGGAACACCTGCTTCAATTGCCTTCTGGTATGGTACAAAATCAGATGCCTCTAAATCCTCCAGCTTATCTGTCATCCAAAGCATTCCTGTAGCTGAATCTGTAGTAGCCTTTCCTTTTCCCGGAAAGCACTTTGCAACAGAATTGATTCCTGCGCCATTATAGCTGCTTACCTGTGCTGCAACACAGTCACCTACAGTCGCTGACTCGCTGCCAAATGCATATGTATCGTTATCCGCATTATCACCATATGCTATATCCGCTGTCGGTCCAAAATTCATATTAAGACCATTGGTAGCCATATATGAGCCTATCTTTCCCGCACTGCTGCCCGCTGCATCAGCATCTCCAAGCTGCGATGGAGCCTGCTGTGCCTCATATCCATTAGCTGAAGCAAGAGGAAGTCTTTCTCCACCTTCTTCATTGATTGCAAGAAACAGATTCACACCCAGTCTCTCCTGTGAAAATGACTGTAAACTACTCATCATCTTTGTAACCGCGGCTTCTCCTGAGAAATTCTCCTGTCTGAACACAAAACCACCAAGAGGATATGTGCCTATAGCTGCCTTTGTCTTGTTACCGGCCTGAGTGAACTGTGATACACCTGTAATCTCCTCCGGTCTCGTAATGAATAGCTGAGCTACCTTTTCCTCTGTTGTCATAGAAGACAGCTTTGCCTTGACCGAATCTGACGGAGTAAATGCAGGTACAGCCTGCTGCCCATCAGCTTGTACCTGCTGAGTTCCATCAGTCACCTGAGTAGGATTCTGTGTCTCCTGCTGGCTCTCTGTTATTTTCTTGTTTGCATTGTTTCCCGGCATCACAAAATGTACTGCTCCAAATACCAGCACAACTATCAGTGCAATTGCTTCTATTGTGATGAGGTACTTATCTCCATTTTGTCTGAAGTTCATATTTAATCCCCAAAATCTGTATTTGTTAAATCATTATTTGGTCCACTTACTTTTCCTGACATTGTATTACTATATTCCGTCACCGTTGCTGATGGTGTATAGCTGTCATCCCCATACAGAAATTTATGAATACCTGTCGCCATGTCACACAATGATGTAGGTACTTCCACCCATGCACCTTCAACTGTTCCACCATAGAACACCTGCGGATATGCTGTAGAATCTTCTATAGTATATTCTGAGATATTCTTAAATATTGATAAAATTTCATCCGTCTGATAATCCGTATTTACTTTACCTATCAGATCAGATACAACCTTGATTTTAGAAGCCGCATTCATTTTCTTTGCCGACTCAAATACCTTAAAAAGCACGGTTCTCTGTCTCTCAGCTCTCTTGTAATCACCACCTGACGCATGTCTGATACGTGAATATGCTACCGCCTGTGTGCCATCGAGCGTATATGTGCCTGCTTTTGTAATCTGTGATGAATTAGTACCTCTAATACCATTAACTTCTGTTATACATCCATTAATAGCCTTAACCTCTTCATCATCAAGATCCTGCACTATACCGCCAACTTCATCGACAATATCTCCTACCGAACTAAAATTCACTGTCACATAATGTTTTATATCAAGATCAAGATTCTCATTCAATGTTTGTACAGCCAGCTTTGGCCCGCCAAAAGCATGTGCATGTGTCACTTTCTGATACCCATGTCCATCAATATTCATCATACAATCTCTGAATATTGATACAATCCTAACCGTCTTTGCATCATGATTCACTCTGACTATCATAATTGAATCTGATCTTGTTCCTTTATCCAGTTGATTTGAACGGCTGTCAACACCAAATATAGCAAAATCCTCTGTTCCAGTAGTAGATGATGAACTATCTTCGGTGGCATTCTGACTGTTTTCGCTTACTATACCATTCTCTGTATCTGCTTTGAAATTTTTATTTTCTTTATTACTGACATTACTGCTGTTAATCTTTACAAGTATTATCGCTATAATAGCAATAAGTACAATCATTACTGCCGTAATAATTATATTTTTCTTTTTTTTCATCTGCACTATTCTCCGTCATTCATATGTGTCTGTGCCTGTTACTTTTCGTCCTCATCTCTGCCATAATAACTGCCATAGTAATTACCATAGTAGTTTCCATAGTAATGGCCGTACTTAGACTCCTCAAACCTGCACTTATTGAGCACAGCTCCTAATATCTTGACTCCCGAGTCCTCAAGTGTACGCTTTGTATTGATGATTGCACGGCTGCTTGTAGCATTCTGAGCTGCGACTATTACAGCTCCATCTACATTCTTTCCAACTACGGCTGCATCAATCGCAGCGCCTGTAGGAGGTGTATCGACAAGCACATAGTCAAAGTTCTTCTCTCCAAACTCGATAAGCTCTTTAAACTCCTCTGTCTCAAGAAGCTCTGTAGGATTTGGTACCTCATGTCCAGCAAAGAGAATAAACACCCCTTTGATGTTTGTCGCATATACTACTTTATCCAAAGATACCTGACCTGAAAGATAATGTGAGAGTCCGTATATCTTTCCACCGCTCTCCACCTTCGCCCTGAGTCGTCCTACAAGGACTGACTTACGCATATCGGTATCCACTACAAGTACCGACTTCTTAGAGTCTGCCATCGAACGGGCCAGATCCATAACTACGGTTGTCTTTCCCTCATTTGGCACGCTGCTGGTAAAGAGGATAGACTTCACACCCTTTCCGCTGAAGCTGATGCTTGTTTTAAGAGCTCGAAGAGACTCCTTCATTGTATAGCTCTGGTCTTTTATCTGATTAATAACTACTGTTTCCATTAAACTGCCCTCTTCTTATTCTTGCTATCGTCTGATTTAGATGATTGAGTTTTCTTCTTTTTTCTTCTCTTTGTCTTGGCTCCATCATACTCTGTCTCATCAACAGGAAGTGATGCAAGCACCTTGAGGCCTGTTCTGGTCTCCATATCATCTGCATTGGAGATTGTATCGTCAAGCATGTATCCAAGTACAACTATACCGGCTGCAAGAAACAGTCCGAGTACTGCACCTATAACTGTATTTTTAAGGATATTATTATTCACCGGTGTCTTTGAAGCATATGCTGTCTGGATAATCTTTGGCTGTGACTGATCCATATTGTCAGCTATATACTGTGATGAAACCTTTGCAATCTCATCTGCCACTGTTTTTGAGGCTTCTAAATCAGTGTCTGTAACTACAATCTTGAGCACACGTGTATCTGTCGGATTCTCTATCGAAACCCTCTTGCTAAGCTGCTCATATGTCTCATCCATATCCAGATTATCAATTACCTGTGATAAAACTGTCCTGCCTGTGATGACATACTCATAGTCGTTTGTCAGACTTGAGCCTACCTGGATATCAGCCAGACTGGTGATGGAAGTAGACTTGGTCAGTACATACATCTCTGCTGATGCCTCATACTCCGGTACAAAAGTAATCTTGGAGTATAATCCAAATACTGCTGCAAGAAGCACCATTGATGCCACAAGTGCCTTCCAGTGCTTCACTAATTCGTGAAACAGCGCTACTAAATCGATTTCAATTTCCTGATCTCTAATTGGTTCGTTGTTTTCCATTTTCCTATCCTTTACATACTTATACATAATCTGCATCCTAATTCTATAGTATCTTACACCACTTTGCATGTTTTGTCTATTTTTATTAGTTCCAAAAAAAAAAGTCATATAAATGTCATATTTTGTAAATAATCACTTAATATTTGCAAACCCTAGATATAAATACCAAGCTCGTATCTCTGGAAACTCCATCCTTATATTATCATCAATACATTTTTCGCATGTTTCCATAACTTTCTTTGTTTTCTCAGCACTCTTTTCCCAGCGAGTATATTCTGATTCTGATGTTTTGGAATGTATACCATATTTATTAACTATATATTCCGACATATATAATGTAAACTTTCTTGTACCATATACATTTAGATGATCATAATCGGCAAAATCAGTTTTATCATCAATACCTATCTGTTCATAATCTGTACTCAAATCAACAAAATCATATCCATATTGATTTATTATAGACTCCATCTGTTCTATCCCTGTTTTAGTAATTGCCTCTGTTTCGTGTGGAGGCTGCACAAATAGAACATTCTCTAATCCGACATTCTTGCAATATGACAGATAGTCATCCAAATATTTTTTACAATCATCCGTTAAAAAATATGCTTCCTTAGTCGGCTGTCCGATATCAGCCAATCTTTCTTTTCCACATGTCCTGTCAGCTTTAGCATGATAGCCTTTTAAATAGCCCCCACCACTCAATTTCATATATAATCGTGTAGCAATTGATTCTCCAACAGCCTTGGGATCTTTCCAACTCCCATGGTATTTCTTCAGCGGAAAATATGCAGTGTCCAATATCATCTTATTTAATCCACCATTCTTAGGTATATCATTCTTGATAGTATCGATTTTATTTTCTGATAATTCAATATTATCTATCCATTTTCTTTGAAAAACCTCATTCTTTATATTCCAATCACCATGATTAAAACCTGCAGCATTTACTACTATTAGCTTAGGACTTTGTTTGAGTAATATTTCTTTCGTCATTGACTTATACATATTACATGGTACAGCTCCTATAGATAGATTTCTAGATTTTAATCCATACTTTTCCCAAGCCAATGCAGGAGCATATCCCGTATAAAACTCACTTGGTCCTATAAAAAACACATCTATGCTATTCTTTTCTTCCATATAAAAACCATTAATATTTTCGATGTCACCACTATCCATTGTCCTAAATACACTTGAAACACATTTAAATATCATCATAAAAATGACAAAGAACAATATAACATTTATTACACTTCTTATCTTCTTCAAAACATTATTTCCTTTTTCTTTTTACTAAAACTGCATATATACAAAATCAGCCGGATTCACTCCCGGTCCGTAGTAACCGA